>OLNV01000220.1_pt1 | contig 45468 bp, 44 predicted proteins | sample 1672891 | NCBI WGS metagenome assembly OLNV01 (sample SAMEA3136734, study PRJEB25190) | human gut metagenome | biome: human gut; feature: human-associated habitat; material: faeces | place: Austria | collected 2013 | reverse complement strand
GTATCGATATGCCATTCCCGCCCTTCCAGATGCGTCTGGAAAGCCTGAATGGTAAACAAACGGGGAGAACATTAACTTCTGCGGGCAAAGGTCGTCAGGCGGGAAGTTTGTAATGCATGAAGCTGCCAAATGATGTCAACGTGGCTCATTTAGCAGCTTAACATCATCTTCAGTTATCACCGGCCCCGGAGAGTATCATCCATACGCATTACTTCCTGACAACTCATCGCCGGAGAGACGATGAGTTGCAGGATTTCATATGATCAGTCGAGAGCTAACTCAGGTTTATTCGCCATGCGACTGCAATAGTTCTGGTAAATCGCCATCGCTAACAGCGAGAAGAAGACAGGGCCGCCAATCATCCACAATGTGCTGTCCCAGTCTCCGGCTTCAACCACAGGTTGAATGATGGTGAAGACGTTCGCAAATGTCACCACCAGTACGACAACCACTGTCGCAATCATTGCCGACATACGCGTTTTGAAAATCACAAACGGTCTGTCGAGATCCTGACGTGCTTTAAAGAATGGGAAAGCCAGCGCGAGGAACAAGTAAGGAAGCGTCATAGACACGTTCGCCATCAGCGTCAGCTTGTTAAAGAACGCCGATGCGGTACCGCCACCAAACGAAACCAGAAGAATGAAGATAGTAACCAACCCGCACTGCATCCACATGGCGATAGAAGGCATACCCATCGTATTCAGGCGCGTCATCGGTTCCGGCCACAATGCTTTCGGCGTTCCCTGGATGATGGCTTTCAGCGGTGAATAGCAAAGCGTAAAGAACGCACCGGTATAAGCGAGGAACATCGAAAGTCCGGTAATACGCGCAAACCATACGCCCAGCGACAATGACGCTTCTGGTGACAAATGCAGTGCGTTACCCAGCGTCACCCCGAGGCTCTTCATCAGCACATAGGTAATATTGCCGAGGTTAACGGAACCATTACTTAATACCTGCTGCCAGTTTGTGCTGACGCCCCATAAAAATATTGCCAGCGAATAACCGATTGAAATAACAATAGCGGCAAAAACAATACCTTTGGCAAAGTTCTTTTCTGGATTTTCCGTTTTATCGACCAGACCACCAACCGCTTCAATTCCGCCATAGGCAAAAATAGCAAATACCACAAACGATAGCATTGCCAGACCGGACTGATAACCCGGGTTCGGTGATGCAAGGAAATTAATATCCTGCGCGAAATGCCCACCATTTAATAACAAAATAGTAATGCTTACTAACAGCAATACTAAATTCAGACACATTACTGCAATACCGCCCACCGCAGTAATGCGGGCAATTTTATTAATCCCTTTTGAAGCAACGACGGTGACCAGAATCATCCATGCCACTGCCAGCAGACCAACCACCTGCGTAGGCTCCAGTCCGGCAATATGCCAGTGCTGGGTCATGTCGCTACCATAGAGGAATGTTGAGAACGGTACCCAAACTTTCGCGGAGGTACTCACCATCCAGATGATATAAGAGGAAAACCACATAAACGTACCAATGAAGGCAAAACGTGGTCCGACACTATTATTCATCCAGGAATAGATACCGCCTTCTTCTTTGCGATAAGCAGCGCCCATTTCAGCCATCATTAAGGCGAATGGAATAAAGAATAACAATGCAGAAAATATATAAAATGGAATCGCACTATAACCCATTAAGTAATAAGCCGATGGGCTATTGGCAAATCCAAATACGGAAGTAAAGATCATCAATATGAGTCCTATCAGACTCATCTTTTTTATCGTGTGAGGCATGAAACCATCCTTCATTTCAGCGCGTGTATAAAACGCGCCCACTGAACTGCACTGCCCAACATTGAGCGGGCAGCGTAAAAACCAATACAGAATTGATACCTGGATGATATCAAATATCCAGTCTTAAATTGTGGCCTTTAGCGGAAAAATGAAAACATATGCTACAGAATGGCGCTTATCACGCCATTCTTCGCGGTTAATTCAGTAATTTTTCAGAATTATGCCCGGTCAACGCTAAAGGCGATGACTTCAGCCAGTGTCTCCGCGCCCAGCGCCAACATCACCAGACGATCAACACCTAATGCCACGCCGGAACAGTCAGGCATACCGACTTTCAAGGCTTCAATCAGATTCTGGTCAATGGGGTGCTGCGGCAAACCGCGCGCCGCGCGCTTACGGTTATCTTGTTCAAAGCGTTGTTGCTGCTCACGGGCATCCGTCAATTCATGGAAACCATTCGCCAGCTCAATACCTTTATAATAAACCTCAAAGCGTTCAGCGACCCGATGATCTTCGGTACTGATTTGCGCCAGTGATGCCTGGCTGGCTGGAAAGTGGTACACAAAGGTCGGTTTTTCTTTACCAATATTTGGCTCTACGCCAAAGGTAAACAGCAATTGTAGCAACGTGTCGCGGTCTTCTTCGGTATCTGCAACGTTGCTCAAATCCAGTTTCGCTGCCACTTCCCGCAGTTGCATTTTGTCGGCAGAGAGTGGGTCAATTTCCAGATAACGCAAGAAAGCTTGTTGATAAGAAAGGCTTTCTGCTGCCGGGCAGTCCAGCACCTGTTGTAAGAGATCGTCCACCTCGTTCATCAACCGGTACATATCATAGTGCGGTCGATACCACTCAAGCATAGTGAACTCAGGGTTGTGATAACGCCCCATCTCTTCATTACGGAAGCTGCGGCACAGCTGGAATACCGGCCCACAACCAGCAACCAGCAGGCGTTTCATATGGTATTCCGGGCTGGTCATTAACCAGAGATTCATCCCCTGCGAATGCCCAGGGCCAACGAAACGTGTCTCAAACGGGACCAAATGAATATCGGTTACCGTCGCCTGGCTCATACAAGGCGTCTCCACCTCCAGCACTCCACGATCGGCAAAGAAACGACGGATCTCCGCCATAATCGCCGCGCGTTTTAATAAGTTAGGAATGGATGCGCTCGGCTGCCAGGATGCCGTTTCGCTCATAGTTAAATCTCCAGTTTTTGACAAGGGCACGAAGTCTACTCGCAACGCGACGGCGAGACAAATTTTACGCAGGAATCAAACAAGGGTGGGCAGTGACTAAAAAAAGCACGATCTGATGGTTTAGTAATTAAATTAATCATCTTCAGTGATAATTTAGCCCTCTTGCGCACTAAAAAAATCGATCTCGTCAAATTTCAGACTTATCCATCAGACTATACTGTTGTACCTATAAAGGAGCAGTGGAATAGCGTTCGCAGACCGTAACTTTCAGGCACTTACCCTGAAGTACGGGGCTGTGGGATAAAAACAATCTGGAGGAATGTCGTGCAAACCTTTCAAGCCGATCTTGCCATTGTAGGCGCCGGTGGCGCGGGATTACGTGCTGCAATTGCTGCCGCGCAGGCAAATCCAAATGCAAAAATCGCACTAATCTCAAAAGTATACCCGATGCGTAGCCATACCGTTGCTGCAGAAGGGGGCTCCGCCGCTGTCGCGCAGGATCATGACAGCTTCGAATATCACTTTCACGATACAGTAGCGGGTGGCGACTGGTTGTGTGAGCAGGATGTCGTGGATTATTTCGTCCACCACTGCCCAACCGAAATGACCCAACTGGAACTGTGGGGATGCCCATGGAGCCGTCGCCCGGATGGTAGCGTCAACGTACGTCGCTTCGGCGGCATGAAAATCGAGCGTACCTGGTTCGCCGCCGATAAGACCGGCTTCCATATGCTGCACACGCTGTTCCAGACCTCTCTGCAATTCCCGCAGATCCAGCGTTTTGACGAACATTTCGTGCTGGATATTCTGGTTGATGATGGTCATGTTCGCGGCCTGGTAGCAATGAACATGATGGAAGGCACGCTGGTGCAGATCCGTGCTAACGCGGTCGTTATGGCTACCGGCGGTGCAGGTCGCGTTTATCGTTACAACACCAACGGCGGCATCGTTACCGGTGACGGTATGGGTATGGCGCTAAGCCACGGCGTTCCGCTGCGTGACATGGAATTCGTTCAGTATCACCCAACCGGTCTGCCAGGTTCCGGTATCCTGATGACCGAAGGCTGCCGCGGTGAAGGCGGTATTCTGGTCAACAAAAATGGCTACCGTTATCTGCAAGATTACGGCATGGGCCCGGAAACTCCGCTGGGCGAGCCGAAAAACAAATATATGGAACTGGGTCCACGCGACAAAGTTTCTCAGGCCTTCTGGCACGAATGGCGTAAAGGCAACACCATCTCCACGCCGCGTGGCGATGTGGTTTATCTCGACCTGCGTCACCTCGGCGAGAAAAAACTGCATGAACGTCTGCCGTTCATCTGCGAACTGGCGAAAGCGTACGTTGGCGTCGATCCGGTTAAAGAACCGATTCCGGTACGTCCGACCGCACACTACACCATGGGCGGTATCGAAACCGATCAGAACTGTGAAACCCGCATTAAAGGTCTGTTCGCCGTGGGTGAATGTTCCTCTGTTGGTCTGCACGGTGCAAACCGTCTGGGCTCCAACTCCCTGGCGGAACTGGTGGTCTTCGGCCGTCTGGCCGGTGAACAAGCGACAGAGCGTGCAGCAACTGCCGGTAATGGCAACGAAGCGGCAATTGAAGCGCAGGCAGCTGGCGTTGAACAACGTCTGAAAGATCTGGTTAACCAGGATGGCGGCGAAAACTGGGCGAAGATCCGCGACGAAATGGGCCTGGCTATGGAAGAAGGTTGCGGTATCTACCGTACGCCGGAACTGATGCAGAAAACCATCGACAAGCTGGCAGAGCTGCAGGAACGCTTCAAGCGCGTGCGCATCACTGACACTTCCAGCGTGTTCAACACCGACCTGCTCTACACCATTGAACTGGGCCACGGTCTGAACGTTGCTGAATGTATGGCGCACTCCGCAATGGCACGTAAAGAGTCCCGCGGCGCACACCAGCGTCTGGACGAAGGTTGCACCGAGCGTGACGACGTCAACTTCCTCAAACACACCCTCGCCTTCCGCGATGCTGATGGCACGACTCGCCTGGAGTACAGCGACGTGAAAATTACTACGCTGCCGCCAGCTAAACGTGTTTACGGTGGCGAAGCGGATGCAGCCGATAAGGCGGAAGCAGCCAATAAGAAGGAGAAGGCGAATGGCTGAGATGAAAAACCTGAAAATTGAGGTGGTGCGCTATAACCCGGAAGTCGATACCGCACCGCATAGCGCATTCTATGAAGTGCCTTATGACGCAACTACCTCATTACTGGATGCGCTGGGCTACATCAAAGACAACCTGGCACCGGACCTGAGCTACCGCTGGTCCTGCCGTATGGCGATTTGTGGTTCCTGCGGCATGATGGTTAACAACGTGCCAAAACTGGCATGTAAAACCTTCCTGCGTGATTACACCGACGGTATGAAGGTTGAAGCGTTAGCTAACTTCCCGATTGAACGCGATCTGGTGGTCGATATGACCCACTTCATCGAAAGTCTGGAAGCGATCAAACCGTACATCATCGGCAACTCCCGCACCGCGGATCAGGGTACTAACATCCAGACCCCGGCGCAGATGGCCAAGTATCACCAGTTTTCCGGTTGCATCAACTGTGGTCTGTGCTACGCCGCGTGCCCGCAGTTTGGCCTGAACCCAGAGTTCATCGGTCCGGCTGCCATTACGCTGGCGCATCGTTACAACGAAGATAGCCGCGACCACGGTAAGAAGGAGCGTATGGCGCAGTTGAACAGCCAGAACGGCGTATGGAGCTGTACTTTCGTGGGCTACTGCTCCGAAGTCTGCCCGAAACACGTCGATCCGGCTGCGGCCATTCAGCAGGGCAAAGTAGAAAGTTCGAAAGATTTTCTTATCGCGACCCTGAAACCACGCTAAGGAGTGCAACATGACGACTAAACGTAAACCGTATGTACGGCCAATGACGTCCACCTGGTGGAAAAAATTGCCGTTTTATCGCTTTTACATGCTGCGCGAAGGCACGGCGGTTCCGGCTGTGTGGTTCAGCATTGAACTGATTTTCGGGCTGTTTGCCCTGAAAAATGGCCCGGAAAGCTGGGCGGGATTCGTCGACTTTTTACAAAACCCGGTTATTGTGATCATTAACCTGATCACTCTGGCGGCAGCTCTGCTGCACACCAAAACCTGGTTTGAACTGGCACCGAAAGCGGCCAATATCATTGTAAAAGACGAAAAAATGGGACCAGAGCCAATTATCAAAAGTCTCTGGGCGGTAACTGTGGTTGCCACCATCGTAATCCTGTTTGTTGCCCTGTACTGGTAAGGAGCCTGAGATGATTAATCCAAATCCAAAGCGTTCTGACGAACCGGTATTCTGGGGCCTCTTCGGGGCCGGTGGTATGTGGAGCGCAATTATTGCGCCGGTGATGATCCTGCTGGTGGGTATTCTGCTGCCGCTGGGGCTGTTTCCGGGTGATGCACTGAGCTACGAGCGCGTTCTGGCGTTCGCGCAGAGCTTCATTGGTCGCGTATTCCTGTTCCTGATGATCGTTCTGCCGCTGTGGTGTGGTTTACACCGTATGCACCACGCGATGCACGATCTGAAAATCCACGTACCTGCGGGCAAATGGGTTTTCTACGGTCTGGCTGCTATCCTGACAGTTGTCACGCTGATTGGTGTCGTTACAATCTAACGCATCGCCAATGTAAATCCGGCCCGCCTATGGCGGGCCGTTTTGTATGGAAACCAGACCCTATGTTCAAAATGACGCTCTGCGCCTTATTAATTACCGCCTCTTGCTCCACATTTGCTGCCCCTCAACAAATCAACGATATTGTGCATCGCACAATAACCCCGCTTATAGAGCAACAAAAGATCCCCGGTATGGCGGTGGCGGTAATTTATCAGGGTAAACCTTATTACTTTACCTGGGGCTATGCGGACATCGCCAAAAAGCAGCCCGTCACACAGCAAACGTTGTTTGAGTTAGGTTCGGTCAGCAAAACATTTACGGGCGTGCTTGGTGGCGACGCTATTGCTCGAGGGGAAATCAAGTTAAGCGATCCCGCAACAAAATACTGGCCTGAACTTACCGCTAAACAGTGGAATGGGATCACACTATTACATCTCGCAACCTACACTGCTGGCGGTCTGCCATTGCAGGTGCCGGATGACGTTAAATCCTCAAGCGACTTGCTGCGCTTCTATCAAAACTGGCAACCTGCATGGGCTCCAGGAACACAACGTCTGTATGCCAACTCCAGTATCGGTTTGTTCGGCGCACTGGCTGTGAAGCCGTCTGGTTTGAGTTTTGAGCAGGCGATGCAAACTCGTGTCTTCCAGCCACTCAAACTCACTCATACGTGGATTAATGTGCCGTCCGCAGAAGAAAAGAATTACGCCTGGGGATATCGCGAAGGTAAGGCAGTGCATGTTTCGCCTGGGGCGTTAGATGCTGAAGCTTATGGTGTGAAGTCGACCATTGAAGATATGGCCCGCTGGGTGCAAAGCAATTTAAAACCCCTTGATATCACTGAGAAAACGCTTCAACAAGGGATACAACTGGCACAATCTCGCTACTGGCAAACCGGCGATATGTATCAGGGCCTGGGCTGGGAAATGCTGGACTGGCCGGTAAATCCTGACATCATCATTAACGGCAGTGACAATAAAATTGCACTGGCAGCACGCCCCGTAAAAGCGATTACGCCCCCAACTCCTGCAGTATGCGCATCATGGGTACATAAAACGGGGGCGACCGGCGGATTTGGTAGCTATGTTGCGTTTATTCCAGAAAAAGAGCTGGGTATCGTGATGCTGGCTAACAAAAACTATCCCAATCCAGCGAGAGTCACTGCCGCCTGGCAGATTCTCAACGCTCTACAGTAAAATTTCATCGGGTCCGAATTTTTGGACCTTTTCTCCGCTTTTCCTTGCTGTCATCTACACTTAGAAAAAAACCAGTAAGGAAACATTTATGCGCCTGCTCCCTCTCGTTGCCGCAGCGACAGCTGCATTTCTGGTCGTTGCCTGCAGTTCTCCTACGCCGCCCCGTGGCGTGACAGTAGTGAATAATTTCGATGCTAAACGCTATCTCGGTACCTGGTATGAGATTGCCCGTTTTGATCACCGCTTTGAACGTGGACTGGAAAAAGTCACCGCAACATACAGCCTGCGGGATGACGGCGGCCTGAATGTCATTAATAAAGGCTATAACCCTGACAGAGAAATGTGGCAGCAGAGTGAAGGGAAAGCGTACTTTACCGGCGCACCAACTCGCGCTGCGCTGAAAGTGTCATTCTTTGGTCCTTTCTATGGCGGTTATAACGTTATTGCACTCGATCGGGAATACCGCCATGCGCTGGTTTGCGGCCCGGACCGCGACTACCTGTGGATACTCTCCCGCACGCCAACCATTTCTGACGAAGTGAAACAGGAGATGCTGGCAGTCGCGACCCGGGAAGGGTTTGATGTCAGTAAGTTTATTTGGGTACAGCAGCCCGGTAGTTAGTGAGTGCTGAGTTTCAGACCAATAATCCCCAATACGATTAACGCCAGACTCGCCAGGCGCATCGGGTTAGCGGACTCGCCGAGCAGCACAATGCCGGTGATGGCCGCGCCGACTGCGCCAATACCCGTCCACACGGCATAAGCCGTCCCTACTGGTAACGATTTCATCGCCCAGGCAAGTAGCGCCATACTGACAATCATCGCCGTCACAGTAATAACACTTGGCGTCAAACGACTAAAGCCGTGGGTATATTTCAGGCCAACGGCCCATACCACTTCCAGCAGACCAGCAATAACTAAGATAATCCAGGACATATCAGGCTCCGGAGAATTGGGGCCGTCCCCGGTGAAAAGAGGCGTTTGCAGGTCGTCCTGCAAAGCTGATGGTTGAACGGATATTTTGCCAGGTGGCAGGGGAATTTCAACTATTACCTTTGTGACTATCGCAAAAAAACAAACGGCACGACATAACTGTCGTACCGTTATTGCTTACTGCTGCGCTTTCGTTGCTGCGCCAGAAATCGCGTTACCGCCATCAGAAATGTCTTCACCAACGCCACGCGTGGTGTTGCAGGCAGTTAATACTGTTGAAAGCACCAGAACAGAAAAGATCGCTGCAATTGTCTTCTTCACCATAACGTCTTCCTTTTAGGTAATGTTATTTATGTTTGCCTATAGCAAATTAATAATAGACAACATCACCAAAAATGATGGAAATCTGATGATTTTTCGGAAGAGAAGAAAAATTAGCTGGCAGCGCGGGAGATGGAATTACCGAGATGTTTAATGTCTTCACCAAAACCGCGAGCGGTGTTACAGCCCGTGAGCAGCGCACTGGCAAGCAAAACAAGAACGATAAGGCGTTTCATCATCTCTGACCTGAATAAGTGATGGTGCAGCCTGCAGGCCGCACCACAACCGCATTACTTCACGCGAGAGACGTATTCACCAGAGCGGGTATCCACTTTGATGACTTCGCCGATTTGTACAAACAGCGGAACTTTAACCACAGCGCCAGTAGACAGGGTAGCCGGTTTGCCGCCAGTACCTGCGGTATCACCTTTCAGGCCCGGATCGGTATCCACGATTTCCAGTTCAACGAAGTTCGGCGGAGTAACGGAGATCGGCTGACCATTCCACAGAGTTACGATACACTCTGCCTGATCCAGCAGCCATTTAGCGTTGTCGCCAATTGCTTTTGCATCAGCAGACAGCTGCTCGAAAGTTTCGTTGTTCATGAAGTGCCAGAACTCACCGTCGTTGTACAGGTAAGTCAGGTTCATATCGACAACATCAGCGCCTTCAGCGGAATCAGTAGATTTGAAGGTTTTTTCTACGCGAGTACCGGTCAGCAGACGACGCAGTTTAACGCGAGCAAATGCCTGGCCTTTACCCGGTTTTACGAATTCACTCGCTTCAACCGCGTAAGGTTCGCCGTCTAACATGATTTTAAGACCAGCACGAAAATCGTTGCTATAGTACGTTGCCATAAGGCCCTCTGAAATTTGTTAATTGGTAGCTAAGCCACAAAATGGCGCATATTGTAACCCTAAATACCCCATCCAGAGAAGATTGGTTAACGCAACTTGCCGATGTTGTGACCGATCCTGATGAACTTCTGCGTCTTTTGAATATAGACGCGGACGAAAAACTGTTGGCCGGACGCAGCGCCAAAAAGCTGTTTGCCCTGCGTGTGCCCCGCTCATTTATCGATCGCATGGAGAAAGGCAATCCGAACGATCCGCTTTTGCGTCAGGTAATTACCTCGCAAGATGAGTTTGTCGTCGCGCCCGGATTCTCCACCGACCCGCTGGAAGAACAGCACAGCGTAGTGCCAGGTTTGTTGCATAAATACCACAACCGGGCGCTTTTGCTGGTCAAAGGCGGCTGCGCGGTAAATTGCCGCTATTGCTTCCGTCGCCACTTCCCCTATGCCGAAAATCAGGGCAACAAGCGTAACTGGCAAACTGCACTTGAGTATGTTGCTGCGCATCCGGAACTGGACGAGATGATTTTCTCCGGCGGCGATCCGCTGATGGCGAAAGATCACGAGCTGGACTGGTTGCTCACACAACTGGAAGCCATCCCGCATATCAAACGTCTGCGGATTCACAGCCGTCTGCCGATTGTGATCCCGGCACGCATCACAGATGCGCTGGTTGAACACTTTTCACATTCTACGCTGCAAATCTTGCTGGTGAATCACATCAACCATGCCAATGAGGTAGATGAAACATTCCGTCAGGCGATGGCTAAGTTGCGCCGGGTAGGCGTTACTTTGCTGAACCAGAGCGTTCTGTTACGTGGTGTGAACGATAACGCGCAAACGCTGGCAAACCTGAGTAATGCGTTGTTCGATGCGGGCGTGATGCCGTATTACCTGCATGTGCTCGATAAAGTACAGGGCGCGGCGCATTTTATGGTGAGTGATGACGAAGCACGGCAGATTATGCGTGAGTTGCTGACACTGGTGTCGGGATATCTGGTGCCTAAACTGGCGCGAGAAATTGGCGGCGAACCCAGCAAAACGCCGCTGGATCTCCAGCTACGCCAGCAGTAACTGATTAAACAGGGAAGTTTAATCTTTGCACGTTGCATAACCTTTAATTATTCATATACATTGCTGTTATTACTTTTTATATAACCAACACCAATAATTAACCTTTCTTTTCTGTTTATATAGAGTGAGCACGGCTATTTATGTTATTTTAACAACTATTACTACCAAGCCCATTTATCTGGCTTATAAATTAAAATTAATTATTTAATTGAGAAATGGTTAGGGAGAACCTACATGGCCATAAGCATCAAGGGTGTTAATACCGGTGTTATTCGCAAGAGCAATAATTTCATTGCACTGGCGCTGAAAATTAAAGAGCCTCGCAATAAAGAATCGTTGTTCTTTCTGTCTGTCATGGAACTGCGCGACCTTCTGATTGCGCTGGAAAGCCGTTTGCATCAAAAGCATAAACTGGATGCTGCTGCACGCCTTCAGTATGAGCAAGCTCGCGATAAAGTCATTAAGAAAATGGCAGAAAATATCCCAGAAATTCTGGTTGATGAGCTTAAAAATGCCGATATTAATCGTCGGGTTAACACGCTGGAACTTACCGATAATCAGGGTGAAAATCTTACCTTCGTATTAACGCTACATGACGGTAGCAAATGTGAATTAGTCATCAATGAATTGCAGATTGAAATGCTGGCGCGAGCAATCATTCATGCAATTAATAATGCGGAAATGCGTGAACTGGCATTACGTATTACCTCACTGTTAGATTTCCTACCGTTATACGATGTTGACTGCCAGGACAATGGCAATCTGGAATATGACACCTATTCCCAACCGGAATGGAAACATAACTTGTTCAACCATTATCTGGCGGTGCTTTACCGCTTTAAAGATGAAAGTGGCAAAGAACAATTTAGCGGCGCAGTGGTGAAAACGCGTGAAGCAACGCCGGGTAAAGAAGTGGAGGCGATCACTCGCCGAATGCTTGATTTCAGCCCACGACTGAAAAAACTCGCGGGTGTACCATGTCAGGTCTATGTTCGCACCGTAGCGGCAAATAACGCCCAACCGCTAACCCAGGATCAATGCTTACGCGCGCTACATCACTTACGTGTTCAATCCACCAGCAAAACTGCACCACAGGCGAAATAATCCCATCTGTTTTACTACGAGGCTGGAAGTATCCAGCCTCTGGATCCCATCAGTTCGGGCACTTATATACCTGGCCGATAATCTGGCTATCCGTCGGGACAAAACTGGACAACATCCCCTGCGACGGGCTGCTGATGCCATAAATCACGTTACCGCCCATTGCAGCAGCCTGGTTGCGCAGATCGTTTGCTGCGCCGCGCATAGAACCGCCCTCTTCACCGTGTTGCCCGGAAAGCCAGTTGCTTTGCTTACCTGTCGCAGTACCAATCAGCTGGCACTCTGCGCCTGGCTGCTCGTCCACAATGCGTACACTCTGACCGGCAGCACTCAATTCGTTGCTGGAGCTACAACCCGCCATCAGTAGCGCGGCACCGACAATCCCTGCTAAGTATTTTACGTGCATGTTATTCCCCATAATCAATGAGCTGGACGCCACTCGCGTCGTCCGTGTCTGAATCTTATACTAGAAAGATGACCAAAAGAAAAACCCCCAGACATTTCTGCCCGGGGGTTTGTTTATTTCTGCGAGGTGCAGGGCAATTACATCATGCCGCCCATGCCACCCATGCCGCCCATACCGCCAGCAGCGCCTAAGTCAGCTGCATCGTTTTTCGGCAGGTCGGTAACCATGCACTCGGTGGTGATCATCAGGCCAGCCACAGAAGCCGCGTACTGCAGAGCAGAACGGGTTACTTTGGTTGGATCCAGGATACCCATGTCGATCATGTTGCCGTATTCTTCGGTTGCTGCGTTGTAACCGTAGTTACCGTCGCCGCCTTTAACGGTGTTAGCAACAACAGACGGTTCTTCGCCGCAGTTCAGGACGATCTGACGCAGCGGAGCTTCCATTGCACGCAGTGCAACTTTGATACCCACGTTCTGGTCTTCGTTCTGACCACGCAGGTCAGCCAGTTTAGACGCTACGCGGATCAGCGCAACACCACCACCAGCAACCACGCCTTCTTCTACCGCAGCACGGGTCGCGTGCAGGGCGTCTTCAACGCGTGCTTTTTTCTCTTTCATTTCAACTTCGGTAGCAGCACCTACTTTGATAACTGCAACGCCGCCTGCCAGTTTCGCTACACGCTCCTGCAGTTTTTCACGGTCGTAGTCAGAAGTTGCTTCTTCAATCTGCTGACGGATCTGAGCAACACGGCCCTGGATTGCAGCTTCTTCACCCACGCCATCGATGATGGTGGTAGTGTCTTTGTTGATCACAACACGTTTAGCCTGACCCAGGTCTTCCAGGGTTGCTTTTTCCAGCTCCATACCGATCTCTTCAGAGATTACGGTACCGCCAGTCAGGGTTGCGATATCCTGCAGCATAGCTTTACGACGATCGCCGAAGCCCGGAGCTTTAACCGCAGCAACTTTCACGATGCCACGCATGGTGTTAACAACCAGAGTTGCCAGCGCTTCGCCTTCTACATCTTCAGCGATGATCAGCAGCGGTTTGCCTGCTTTGGCAACAGCTTCCAGAACCGGCAGCATTTCGCGGATGTTGGAGATTTTCTTGTCAGCCAGCAGGATGAACGGGCTTTCCAGTTCTACTGCGCCAGTTTCCGGCTTGTTGATGAAGTAAGGAGACAGGTAGCCACGGTCGAACTGCATACCTTCAACCACGTCCAGTTCGTCCTGCAGACCGGTACCGTCTTCAACGGTGATAACGCCTTCTTTACCGACTTTGTCCATCGCTTCAGCGATCAGTTTACCTACGGTTTCGTCGGAGTTAGCGGAGATGGTACCAACCTGAGCAATCGCTTTAGAGTCAGAGCACGGTACGGACAGCGCTTTCAGTTCTTCAACTGCAGCGGTAACAGCTTTGTCGATACCACGTTTCAGGTCCATCGGGTTCATGCCCGCAGCAACAGCTTTCAGACCTTCAGTGATGATAGCCTGAGCCAGTACGGTTGCAGTGGTGGTACCGTCGCCTGCAGCGTCGTTCGCTTTAGAGGCAACTTCTTTCACCATCTGCGCACCCATATTTTCGAACTTGTCTTCCAGTTCGATTTCACGAGCAACGGAAACACCATCTTTGGTGATGGTCGGTGCACCGAAAGATTTATCCAGAACTACGTTACGGCCTTTCGGACCGAGGGTAACTTTCACTGCATCTGCCAGTACGTTTACGCCGCGCAGCATTTTCACACGAGCGTCGTTACCGAATTTTACGTCTTTAGCTGCCATTATCTTTATTCCTTAAATTCGTATGTTCAGTGTCGTGCGCGGATTACGCTTCAACAATTGCCAGAATGTCGCTTTCGGACATGATCAACACTTCTTCATTGTCGATCTTCTCAGATTTCACACCGTAGCCATCGTTGAAAATAACGATGTCGCCAACTTTCACATCCAGCGGCTTCACTTCGCCATTTTCAAGGATACGGCCATTGCCGACAGCCAGCACTTCGCCGCGGGTGGATTTAGCCGCTGCAGAGCCGGTCAGAACGATGCCGCCAGCAGATTTAGTTTCAACTTCTTTACGCTTGACGATCACGCGATCATGCAATGGACGAATATTCATTGATAACTCTCCTTTGAGAAAGTCCGTATCTGTTATGGGTGACGCCGGAGCTTACGTGGTTTCCCGGCTGGTGACCAGAGAAATGGGGATGAGGCTTCGCCCCTTCAAGGGGGAAAAAGAAAAAAAATTCTGATCAGCACAAAATCGGGTGAAAACCCTGATTCACCTCACATTTCATCGCAATTTCTTCATCACCGTCATAAGCGAATCTGATTGTGCTACCATCGAAAATCTACGCAGTTGCCCATAATTTGGGCGCAATCGGACATCAACCCATGAGTGGACTCAAACAAGAACTGGGGCTGGCCCAGGGCATTGGCCTGCTATCGACGTCATTATTAGGCACCGGCGTGTTTGCCGTTCCTGCGTTAGCTGCACTGGTAGCAGGCAATAACAGCCTGTGGGCGTGGCCCGTTTTGATTATCTTAGTGTTCCCGATTGCGATTGTGTTTGCGATTCTGGGTCGCCACTATCCCAGCGCAGGCGGTGTCGCGCACTTCGTCGGTATGGCGTTTGGTTCGCGGCTTGAGCGAGTCACCGGCTGGTTGTTTTTATCGGTCATTCCCGTGGGTTTGCCTGCCGCGTTACAAATTGCTGCCGGGTTCGGCCAGGCAATGTTTGGCTGGCATAGCTGGCAACTGTTGTTGGCAGAACTCGGTACGCTGGCGCTGGTGTGGTATATCGGTACTCGCGGTGCCAGTTCCAGTGCTAATCTACAAACAGTTATTGCCGGACTTATCGTCGCGCTGATTGTCGCTATCTGGTGGGCGGGCGATATCAAACCTGCGAGTATCCCCTTCCCTGCACCTGGTAATATCGAACTTACCGGGTTATTTGCTGCGTTATCAGTGATGTTCTGGTGCTTTGTCGGTCTGGAAGCATTTGCCCATCTTGCCTCGGAATTTAAAAATCCAGAGCGTGATTTTCCTCGTGCTTTGATGATTGGTCTGCTGCTGGCAGGATTAGTCTACTGGGGCTGTACGGTAGTCGTCTTACACTTCGACGCCTATGGTGAACAAATGGCGGCAGCAGCATCGCTTCCAAAAATTGTAGTGCAACTGTTCGGTGTAGGAGCGTTATGGATTGCCTGCGTGATTGGCTATCTGGCCTGCTTTGCCAGTCTCAACATTTATATACAGAGCTTCGCCCGCCTGGTCTGGTCGCAGGCGCAACATAATCCTGACCACTACCTGGCACGCCTCTCTTCTCGTCATATCCCGAATAATGCCCTCAATGCGGTACTCGGCTGCTGCGTGGTGAGCACGTTGGTGATTCATGCTTTAGAGATCAATCTGGACGCTCTTATTATTTATGCCAATGGCATCTTTATTATGATTTATCTGTTATGCATGCTGGCAGGTTGTAAATTATTGCAAGGACGTTATCGACTACTGGCGGTGGTTGGCGGGCTGTTATGCGTTCTGTTACTGGCAATGGTCGGCTGGAAAAGTCTCTATGCGCTGATCATGCTGGCGGGGTTATGGCTGTTTCTGCCAAAACGAAAAACGCCGGAAAATGGCATAACCACATAATCCGGCGTTTCGACATTAATCCTGGCGATCGTCTTTATGATCAAGGCGGTCGCGGTCATCATCCTTTCGCTGGTACTCACCATCAAAAGTATTACCGCCACCGGTCCCGGCGCTAAAACCGCCGCCTGGCATGCGAGAAAAGCGCAAATGCGGCATCAACTTCACTGTCAGATGCTTTTGCACCGGCGGCAATAAAAGCAGAAGACCGAGGAAGTCGGTAAAAAAGCCCGGTAATAAAAGCAGCAAACCAGCAATGATCAGCGAAACACTTTTAATCATCTCCGCCGCTGGGTTTTCACCCGCCGCCATTTTTTGCTGCATCAGCACGAAATTCTTAAAGCCCTGGTTGCGTACCAGTGACATACCGATAACTGACGTGAATATAACCAGCACGAGGGTCAGCAATACCCCCAATACATGGGCAACCTGAATAAAGATTGAAATCTCAATATAGACATAAAGAAAAATGGCAATAAAAGGTAACCAGCGCAAAGGTTTCTCCTGTAATAGCAGCCGGTTAAACCCGGCTACCTGAATGGGTTGCGAATCGCGTTCAGCTTATATTGTGGTCATTAGCAAAATTTCAAGATGTTTGCGCAACTATTTTTGGTAGTAATCCCAAAGCGGTGATCTATTTCACAAATTAATAATTAAGGGGTAAAAACCGACACTTAAAGTGATCCAGATTACGGTAGAAATCCTCAAGCAGCATATGATCTCGGGTATTCGGTCGATGCAGGGGATAATCGTCGGTCGAAAAACATTCGAAACCACATATATTCTGTGTGTTTAAAGCAAATCATTGGCAGCTTGAAAAAGAAGGTTCACATGTCAAACAACATTCGTATCGAAGAAGATCTGTTGGGTACCAGGGAAGTTCCAGCTGATGCCTACTATGGTGTTCACACTCTGAGAGCGATTGAAAACTTCTATATCAGCAACAACAAAATCAGTGATATTCCTGAATTTGTTCGCGGTATGGTAATGGTTAAAAAAGCCGCAGCTATGGCAAACAAAGAGCTGCAAACCATTCCTAAAAGTGTAGCGAATGCCATCATTGCCGCATGTGATGAAGTCCTGAACAACGGAAAATGCATGGATCAGTTCCCGGTAGACGTCTACCAGGGCGGCGCAGGTACTTCCGTAAACATGAACACCAACGAAGTGCTGGCCAATATCGGTCTGGAACTGATGGGTCACCAGAAAGGTGAATATCAGTACCTGAACCCGAACGACCATGTTAACAAATGTCAGTCCACTAACGACGCCTACCCGACCGGTTTCCGTATCGCAGTTTACTCTTCCCTGATTAAGCTGGTAGATGCGATTAACCAACTGCGTGAAGGCTTTGAACGTAAAGCTGTCGAATTCCAGGACATCCTGAAAATGGGTCGTACCCAGCTGCAGGACGCAGTACCGATGACCCTCGGTCAGGAATTCCGCGCTTTCAGCATCCTGCTGAAAGAAGAAGTGAAAAATATCCAACGTACCGCTGAACTGCTGCTGGAAGTTAACCTTGGCGCAACAGCAATCGGTACTGGTCTGAACACGCCGAAAGAGTACTCTCCGCTGGCAGTGAAAAAACTGGCTGAAGTCACTGGCTTCCCATGCGTACCGGCTGAAGACCTGATCGAAGCGACCTCTGACTGCGGCGCTTATGTTATGGTTCACGGCGCGCTGAAACGCCTGGCTGTGAAGATGTCCAAAATCTGTAACGACCTGCGCTTGCTCTCTTCTGGCCCACGTGCCGGCCTGAACGAGATCAACCTGCCGGAACTGCAGGCGGGCTCTTCCATCATGCCAGCTAAAGTAAACCCGGTTGTTCCGGAAGTGGTTAACCAGGTATGCTTCAAAGTCATCGGTAACGACACCACTGTTACCATGGCCGCAGAAGCAGGTCAGCTGCAGTTGAACGTTATGGAGCCGGTCATTGGCCAGGCCATGTTTGAATCCGTTCACATTCTGACCAACGCTTGCTACAACCTGCTGGAAAAATGCATTAACGGCATCACTGCTAACAAAGAAGTGTGCGAAGGTTACGTTTACAACTCTATCGGTATCGTTACTTACCTGAACCCGTTCATCGGTCACCACAACGGTGACATCGTGGGTAAAATCTGTGCCGAAACCGGTAAGAGTGTACGTGAAGTCGTTCTGGAACGCGGTCTGTTGACTGAAGCGGAACTTGACGATATTTTCTCCGTACAGAATCTGATGCACCCGGCTTACAAAGCAAAACGCTATACTGATGAAAGCGAACAGTAATCGTACAGGGTAGTACAAATAAAGAAGGCACGTCAGATGACGTGCCTTTTTTCTTGTGAGCAGTAACTTAAAAATAACAATCCAATATCAACTTGTTAAAAAACAAGGAAGGCTAATATGCTAGTTGTAGAACTCATCATAGTTTTGCTGGCGATCTTCTTGGGCGCCAGATTGGGGGGAATAGGTATTGGTTTTGCAGGCGGATTGGGGGTGCTGGTTCTTGCCGCTATTGGCGTTAAACCCGGTAACATCCCGTTCGATGTCATTTCCATTATCATGGCGGTTATCGCCGCTATTTCTGCCATGCAGGTTGCTGGCGGTCTGGACTATCTGGTTCATCAGACAGAAAAGCTGCTGCGCCGTAACCCGAAATACATCACGATCCTCGCGCCGATCGTGACCTATTTCCTGACAATCTTTGCTGGTACTGGCAACATCTCTCTGGCGACACTGCCAGTTATCGCTGAAGTTGCGAAGGAACAAGGCGTCAAACCTTGCCGTCCGCTGTCTACTGCAGTGGTATCCGCGCAGATTGCGATCACCGCATCGCCAATCTCAGCAGCAGTGGTTTACATGTCTTCCGTAATGGAAGGTCATGGCATCAGCTACCTCCATCTGCTCTCCGTGGTCATCCCGTCCACCCTGCTGGCGGTTCTGGTGATGTCCTTCCTGGTCACTATGCTGTTCAACTCCAAACTCTCTGACGATCCGATTTATCGCAAGCGTCTGGAAGAAGGCCTGGTTGAACTGCGCGGTGAAAAGCAGATTGAAATCAAATCCGGTGCAAAAACGTCCGTCTGGCTATTCCTGCTGGGCGTAGTTGGCGTGGTTATCTATGCAATCATCAACAGCCCAAGCATGGGTCTGGTTGAAAAACCGCTGATGAACACCACCAACGCAATCCTGATCATCATGCTCAGCGTTGCAACTCTGACCACCGTTATCTGTAAAGTCGATACCGACAACATCCTCAACTCCAGCACCTTCAAAGCAGGTATGAGCGCCTGTATTTGTATCCTGGGTGTTGCGTGGCTGGGCGATACTTTCGTTTCCAACAACATCGACTGGATCAAAGATACCGCTGGTGAAGTGATTCAGGGTCATCCGTGGCTGCTGGCCGTCATCTTCTTCTTTGCTTCTGCTCTGCTGTACTCTCAGGCTGCAACCGCAAAAGCACTGATGCCGATGGCTCTGGCACTGAACGTTTCTCCGCTGACCGCTGTTGCTTCTTTCGCTGCGGTGTCAGGTCTGTTCATTCTGCCGACCTACCCGACGCTGGTTGCTGCGGTACAGATGGATGACACGGGTACAACCCGTATCGGTAAATTCGTCTTCAACCATCCGTTCTTCATCCCGGGTACTCTGGGTGTTGCCCTGGCCGTTTGCTTCGGCTTCGTGCTGGGTAGCTTCATGCTGTAATGATCAATCGCGGGGCTTCAGGCCCCGCTTTCTTTCCCGCCGACTAACATCCTTCCCCCGTCCGTTGTATAGTGACCTCTCTCTTGCGGTTCCATCTGTTCTTGCGAGGTGTTTATGCTTGATGAAAAAAGTTCGAATACCGCGTCTGTCGTGGTGCTATGTACGGCACCGGATGAAGCGACAGCCCAGGATTTAGCCGCCAAAGTGCTGGCGGAAAAACTGGCGGCCTGCGCGACCTTGATCCCCGGCGCAACCTCTCTTTATTACTGGGAAGGTAAGCTGGAGCAAGAATACGAAGTGCAGATGATTTTAAAAACTACCGTATCTCACCAGCAGGCACTGCTGGAATGCCTGAAGTCTCATCATCCATATCAAACCCCGGAACTTCTGGTTTTACCTGTTACACACGGAGACACAGATTACCTCTCATGGCTCAACGCATCTTTACGCTGATCCTGCTACTTTGCAGCACTTCCGTTTTTGCCGGATTATTCGACGCGCCGGGACGTTCACAATTTGTCCCCGCGGATCAAGCCTTTGCTTTTGATTTTCAGCAAAACCAACATGACCTGAATCTGACCTGGCAGATCAAAGACGGTTATTACCTCTACCGTAAACAGATCCGCATTACGCCGGAACACGCGAAAATTGCCGACGTACAGCTGCCGCAAGGCGTCTGGCATGAAGATGAGTTTTACGGCAAAAGCGAGATTTACCGCGATCGGCTGACGCTTCCCGTAACCATCAACAAGGCGAGTGCGGGAGCGACGTTAACTGTCACCTACCAGGGCTGTGCTGATGCCGGTTTCTGTTATCCGCCAGAAACCAAAACCGTTCCGTTAAGCGAAGTGGTCGTCAACAACTCAGCGCCACAGCCTGTGTCTGTTCCGCAGCAAGAGCAGCCCACCGCGCAATTGCCCTTTTCCGCGCTCTGGGCGTTGTTGATCGGTATTGGTATCGCCTTTACGCCATGCGTGCTGCCAATGTACCCACTGATTTCTGGTATCGTGCTGGGCGGTAAACAGCGGCTCTCCACTGCCAGAGCATTGTTGCTGACCTTTATTTATGTGCAGGGGATGGCGCTGACTTACACGGCACTGGGTCTGGTGGTTGCCGCCGCAGGGTTACAGTTCCAGGCGGCGCTACAGCACCCATACGTGCTCATTGGCCTCGCTATCGTCTTTACCTTGCTGGCGATGTCAATGTTTGGCTTGTTTACTCTGCAACTCCCCTCTTCGCTGCAAACACGTCTCACGCTGATGAGCAATCGCCAACAGGGCGGCTCACCTGGCGGTGTGTTTGTTATGGGGGCGATTGCCGGACTGATCTGTTCACCATGCACCACCGCACCGCTTAGCGCGATTCTGCTGTATATCGCCCAAAGCGGGAACATGTTGCTGGGGGGCGGCACGCTTTATCTCTATGCGTTGGGCATGGGCCTGCCGCTGATGCTAATAACCGTCTTTGGTAACCGCCTGCTGCCGAAAAGCGGCCCGTGGATGGAACAAGTCAAAACCGCGTTTGGTTTTGTGATCCTCGCACTGCCGGTCTTCCTGCTGGAGCGAGTGATTGGTGATATATGGGGATTACGCTTGTGGTCGGCGCTTGGTGTCGCATTCTTTGGCTGGGCCTTTATCACCAGCCTACAGGCCAAACGCGGCTGGATGCGCGTGGTGCAAATAATCCTGCTGGCAGCGGCATTAGTTAGCGTGCGCCCACTTCAGGATTGGGCATTTGGTGCGACGCATACCGCGCAAACTCAGACGCATCTCAACTTTACACAAATCAAAACGGTAGATGAGTTAAATCAGGCGCTCGTTGAAGCCAAAGGCAAACCGGTGATGTTAGATCTCTATGCCGACTGGTGCGTCGCCTGTAAAGAGTTTGAGAAATACACCTTCAGCGACCCGCAGGTGCAAAAAGCGTTAGCAGACACGGTATTACTTCAGGCCAACGTCACTGCCAACGACGCACAAGATGTGGCGCTGTTAAAGCATCTTAATGTCCTTGGCCTACCGACAATTCTCTTTTTTGACGGACAAGGCCAGGAGCATCCACAAGCACGCGTCACGGGCTTTATGGATGCTGAAACCTTCAGCGCACATTTGCGCGATCGCCAACCGTGAACGACACTTGCAGTGGGAAAGACGGAGGAAAATAGCGTGCAACGTGAAGATGTACTGGGAGAAGCCCTGAAATTATTAGAATTACAAGGGATTGCCAACACCACGCTGGAGATGGTTGCTGAACGTGGGGATTATCCACTGGACGAGCTGCGCCGTTTCTGGCCAGACAAAGAGGCAATCCTCTACGATGCGCTGCGTTATCTTAGCCAACAGATAGATGTCTGGCGTCGTCAGCTGATGCTGGACGAAACGCAAACCGCCGAACAAAAGCTGCTGGCACGTTATCAGGCGTTATCGGAGTGCGTTAAAAACAACCGCTATCCGGGCTGTCTGTTTATCGCTGCCTGTACGTTTTATCCCGATCCTGGCCACCCTATTCATCAACTGGCCGATCAGCAAAAAAGCGCGGCCTACGATTTCACCCACGAACTGTTAACCACGCTGGAAGTTGACGATCCGGCGATGGTAGCAAAGCAGATGGAACTGGTGCTGGAAGGCTGTTTAAGCCGAATGCTGGTGAATCGTAGCCAGGCGGATGTCGACACCGCACATCGGCTGGCAGAAGATATCCTGCGCTTCGCTCGCTGCCGCCAGGGTGGCGCACTGACCTGACAGAAACACAGAAAAGAAGCGATTTGCCGCAATCTTAAGCAGTTGAATCGCTTTTACTGAAATTAGGTTGACGAGATGTGCAGATTACGGTTTAATGCGCCCCGTTGCCCGGATAGCTCAGTCGGTAGAGCAGGGGATTGAAAATCCCCGTGTCCTTGGTTCGATTCCGAGTCCGGGCACCAAATTCATATCAACGGACCTCCACGGAGGTCCGTTTTTCGTTTCAGAACGCCACAATTTAAGCGTTCTGCCTCCAAATCAATTCTACCGAACTCAACCAGATTCTCCCCACATCAACCTCATTGTGTGGGTATAATTGCGGGTATACCCCAGTTCGACAGAATTTGTACCCGCTTTAACGCATTCAGAAGGCTGAACTATGGCACTGACTGACGCAAAAATCCGGGCTGCAAAGCCCACTGACAAGGCTTATAAACTCACTGACGGGGCCGGCATGTTCCTGCTGGTTCATCCTAATGGTTCCCGTTACTGGCGTCTCCGTTATCGTATTCTGGGTAAGGAGAAAACCCTGGCACTTGGTGTGTATCCGGAAGTTTCTCTCTCCGAAGCTCGTACAAAACGGGATGAGGCCCGAAAACTGATTTCAGAGGGGATTGACCCTTGCGAACAGAAAAGAGTTAAAAAAGTAGTCCCTGATTTACAGCTCTCTTTTGAACATATTGCACGACGCTGGCATGCCAGTAATAAACAATGGGCACAATCACACAGCGATAAAGTACTCAAAAGCCTCGAGACACACGTTTTCCCCTTTATCGGCAACCGGGATATCACAACACTCAATACCCCGGACCTGCTTATTCCTGTTCGTGCTGCAGAAGCAAAACAAATTTATGAAATCGCCAGTCGTCTGCAGCAAAGAATATCTGCTGTAATGCGTTATGCCGTACAGTCTGGCATCATCAGATATAATCCTGCTCTGGATATGGCTGGCGCATTGACCACTGTAAAACGCCAGCATCGCCCCGCTCTTGATCTTTCACGTCTTCCTGAACTTCTGTCCCGTATTGGCAGTTATAAAGATCAGCCTGTTACCCGACTTGCTGTTATGCTGAATTTACTGGTTTTTATTCGCTCCAGTGAACTCAGATATGCCCGCTGGGCTGAAATTGATATTGACAATTCAATGTGGACTATTCCAGCCGAACGCAAACCTCTGCCAGGGGTAAAATTCTCACACCGGGGCTCCAAGATGCGAACACCACATCTTGTGCCACTCAGCAAACAGGCTGTAGCCATACTGACAGAACTTCAGACATGGGCTGGTGAAAATGGTCTGATCTTTACGGGAGCACATGACCCGCGTAAACCAATCAGTGAAAATACCGTAAATAAGGCCCTCAGAGTGATGGGGTATGACACAACCAAGGAAGTCTGTGGCCATGGATTCCGGGCGATGGCGTGCAGTGCATTGATTGAATCCGGCTTATGGTCAAGAGATGCGGTTGAACGTCAGATGAGTCATCAGGAGCGCAACGGAGTACGTGCCGCGTATATTCATAAAGCAGAACATCTGGAAGAACGTCGGCTTATGCTGCAATGGTGGGCAGATTTTCTGGATGCAAACAGGGAGGAGTGTATCAGTCCGTTTGAATATGCAAAAGTTAACAATCCACTGAAAAGGTGACTGAACACCATTTACACACATGCTCTTCCTCTTAAGGGGAAGAGCACCCGCCTCAATCAATTTCTTTTTTATGCCGGCGGAACCATCAGCCAGGCTGAGGTTCTCATTCAATAACTCAACGTCTTACCACAGAACAGGATTCACTGTATTATCATGGGCAACGTTAATCCCGGACAATAAAAGGACACCGATGCCAGGCATCACAATTTTTATAGCCTGCAGATTATGGTCCATCCTTTTTTACAGGTTCAGAATATGACTGGCAAATTACGCTTTGAAGTGAACGATAACCAGGGCTGTTTCATATTTCCGGAAACCGGGTTTGGCTCGTTGCTGGATGAGTTTGAAGAACTGATTGATGCATACGATGCGGATGAAATCAGCGAAACAAGTTACATCAACAAACTCAGGCGCCTTGCCCGACAGGAGAATGACTTTATTGATGTACACGCTCACTTGGCATACGTATTTCTGGAGCAGAATGCCCCGCGTAAGGCGCTGAATGCTGCCCTTAAAGGGCTGGCAGTTGGCAATCGTCTTATCCCTGAAGGTTTCAGTGGCAGAATCATCTGGATACATCCTGACAACCGACCTTTTCTTCGTGCCCTCTATGCGGCAATCCTGGCAAATGCACATTTACAGCGTCATCAGGATGCCATCATGCTCATTGAAAAAATACTGGATTACAATCCCGAAGATAATCATGGTGCACGCTGGCTACTGGGACCGGAACTGTTACGCACTGGCGCTCATGAACAGGCACGCCATATACTGCAGGAACATGCAGATGAATTTTCACCTTACTGGTATGAACTCGGCCTTCTGCATTTTCTTAATGGGGAACTGGTAAAAGCTGCAACTGCATTTCGTCGCGGCTTTGCGGCAAATACTTACATCGCAGAAATACTGTGCGGAAATCTGCATCCATTTCCACTTGCTGTATGGCATAACTTTTCAGGCGGTCCGGATACTGCCGAAGATTATTATGCCACATACCACCCGTTATGGGGGCAATATCCGGAAGCATTGCTGTTTGTAAACTGGCTCTATAATCATTCCTCTGTGCTGCATGAACGGGCAGAAATCATTAAATGCGCCGAAATGCTGATGCAGGAAGATGATTTCGAAATATGCGAAAGTATTTTAAGACAGCAGGAGAAGTTGCGTGAAAGAATTGATGAGACGCTTTCTGAGAAAATTGTACAGAAATGCAGAAATATGAATGGTGAATATGTCTGGCCCTGGATATTGCCGTTTTCAGCGGCAGGCATGAAACATACTGGCATACAGTATCAGTAGATATTGCATTAGTGTATCCTGCACACAAGTAATAATTTATCCACCAATAATAACACTGTTAATGTCCCCTTCCCCTGGTTGTCAGCCAGGGGTTATCTTCTGAATATTTCTTTTGAAAAGGATAACACAATAAATTATTTTTATGAATTATCCCATGGACTCATTAACACCCTTTCATAATGCTTTATTGTCAAACACGTTATGGCTGACATCAAAAAAAACCGGATTTCCTCTGCCAGCGGGTAATCACCTCCCCGGTGTTTTCGGTTGGTCTGGTTACTCCTGTCTGGTTATTAGCAAGATAATTGCTATAAACAGTGGAAAACTCATCGTACATAATCTGGTGATGAACATTACGCTTATTTTCCCTTGACCGGAAGAATCAGAGGCTGCGGTTTCAGACTGTCTGCCGGTACATTCCTCTCTCCGTTAAAAACCATAATGGGTTCATTATCTTCGTCTGTCAGTAGATTGAATGGCGGTATATTTTCAGTACGAATGCCGGTCAGCCACTGAAAAATACCTGCGAAATGACGGGCACTGATTTTTCTGCTGACGGACTGATGAGACGTGATGTCACTGGCGGTAATAATCAGGGGAACGCTGTAGCCTCCCTGCACATGACCATCATGATGAACAGGATTAGCACTGTCGCTGACCGACAGCCCATGGTCAGAAAAGTAAAGCATGACGAAATGACGGGAATGCCGGCGAAGGATACCATCAAGCTGACCGAGAAAGTTATCCAGTTTACTGATGCTGGCGAGGTAACAGGCAACCTTTCGGGGATACTGCTCCAGGTAATGATTCGGCCAGGAGTGAAGCCGGTCACACGGGTTCGGATGAGACCCCATCATGTGCAGGAATATCACCTTCGGAGAGGATTTATCCGCCAGTGCACGTTCTGTTTCCTGTAACAACAACATGTCATCCGTTTTACGGGAAGCAAAGCTGCCTTTCTTGAGGAAAACGGTATGCTCCGCATCAGAAGCAATAACAGAGATGCGTGTATCATGCTCCCCCAGCTTTCCCTGATTGGATATCCACCATGTGCTGTATCCTGCTTTTGCTGCCAGCGCCACCACGTTGTTGCCGGAATCAGGGTTCTGCTCATAGTCATAAATCAGTGTCCGGCTCAGGGAAGGCACAGTACTGGCTGCTGCCGATGTATAACCGTCAATAAATAAACCGGGAGCCGTATTCAGCCACGGTGTGGTTGGCACAGGATAGCCATATACCGACATATAATCCCTGCGCACACTCTCACCAGTGACGATAACAATCGTGTCATACAACGGTACACCCGGCAGGATTTTCCAGTTGTCAGCCCCGTGCTGATTCAGTTGTTTATAACGCTGCATTTCACGCAATGTGTCAGTTGTCCCCACAACAGTTCCTTTAACCATCCGCAACGGCCAGCTGTTTACTGAGCATAATACGAACAGCAGCAGTGCCAGCCAGTTACGGTGACCGCGGTGGTGTGTTCGCCAGAAAATCACCATGAATACCAGAATCGCGGCACTGACCAGAAAATGATAAACAGGAATCATCCCGGTAAACTCCGCTGCCTCATCAGTTGTGGTCTGCAACAACGCGACAATAAAACTGTTGTTGATTTTACCGTACGTCATACCGGCAGGCGCATACAGTGCACAACAGAACAGAAATAACAGCGCTGTAATGGATGTGAGGGTATTTCTGTGTGCAAGGAGCAGAAGGAGAAACAGAAGCAGCACATTTCCTGTTGCATTCTTCTCAGTGTATCCGCATGCAATTGTGGTTATTGCAGAAACAACAAAAAAGAATAAAAACAATAAAATCCGGGGGGTGTTGCCCGGACAAAACAGTTTTCTGATATTCATCGGAGTATATCGACAACATTATTATGAAGAGAACAAGATAATAAAAATCAGAAATTATCTGTAAAACAGATAAAAGACAACCCTGCAGTAATAGACTGCAGGGTATTTCTGTTTAATTGCAGAAGATATGCAATTATCTTAATTACAGAATATACGCAATTATCGTTCAGGAGCAGTGTCGTCAGAAGTTATAAGTCATACCAAGCATGATGTCATGACTTTTAACATCAACTTCTGACTTATATTTATCGCCCCACTCGTCCTTGTAACTCACACTGCTGTCACCTGCATCAAGATAGCGATAGCTGAGGTCCAGAGCGATATCCGGGGTTACGTCATAGCGGACACCCGCGCCAAGGCTCCATGCGAAGTTGTCAGCAGAGCCTGAACGTGACAACGATTCGCGACCACTGCTTCCGTACTCATAATCCCAGGTACTGATACCGGTTGTTTTCTGGTGAATTCTGGCGTAGCCAATCCCTGCGGATACCCATGGTGTGAATGCGCTGTCATTCCGGAAGTCATAGTACGCATTCAGCATTAGTGTGTTGACTGACACCTCATTCTTCAGGTCATCACGCCAGTAACCACCTGACCAGCTGTCTTTATCTACGTTATACTTCGAATCAGCTTTTCCACGAGCGTAAAACTCCAGTTCTGTACGAACCGGAATACTGAACTGCGGATAAAAATCATAACCGGCCGCAATACCGCCACTGAATACCGTATCATGGTCATCGCCGCCTTTATACTTTGATGTTTCTTCCTCATCTCCTGACAGGAAACGCTGGTCTGAAAGTGACACCACAGAGGCACCGGCTTTACCGGTCAGATAAAAACCACTTTTACCTTCCTTTGCTCCTGCATTTGCTGCAAATACACAGGCTGCGACCACCACTGAAACAACAAAAACCTTATTCATTTCAATTATCTCCATTATTGTATCATCATTTTAATATATATTTTTAATATTTAAAAACCGGACTAAAGGCAGCCTCAACACTCCACACTACGGAAGCCAGACTTTTAATCTACACAAAATAAATATATCTTCTCAGTGAGGACGTGAACGCCTGTCTGAAATTATGTGAATACAACCTCCCCAGAATACAAACAGGCAGGGGCACTGGAGTAACCGAGCACAATACTTCTGCCTTTTTATATTTTACCGATAATCTCCGTTTAATATAGTTCTTACCGATTTCATAATCGGGGTTCCATGTAGATAAATTATGAACACCTATTGCTACTGCACTCGCCACTCCCAGAATTACGGTTGGTGACCATAAAGAACCAGCTAAAGCTGTACTCCTGTACTCAGTATATACACGACAACTTAATTTCGTTTTCTCTATTTCATGCTCCACTCTTTTTACCGTTTCACTAACATCGGAAACATTTTCGATCACAAAACTCTTACGTTCATAAATAAGCCTGCTTAATGTATTTATATCTAAAAATTTCGCATCAAAAGAATCAATCTGTACTGTTTTTTCTTGTGCTGACATCTTCTTTTCCTGGCTGGTATGGCAAGTGACGGAGACAAGAGAAACGTTTTAAGCTCAGTTATCTCCGCCATCACTTTCCACGAATGACAAGTAATTTTGCCTATTTTAAAACCATGCAAAAGGCAGGGTAAAAGGAGAAAATTCGATCGAATCGATCGACAAAATCGATCATACATGATGAAGATTTTTTATCGAATCCATAAAAATAGTGACAGCTAACCGGCGTTGCAGGAACAGTCAGAAATGGGCGTTTGGGAAAGAGCCATAGCACTACGTCGTCGCTGACATAGAGGAACTGTGCTTTGTTGATAAGATCCTTTATACGGCAACCAATCCACTGGACAAAAGATGAACTACGTAATCACCGGGTTCTCACTGACGAAATACAGAAGTTAATGACACAACTGTGCCATGTACCTTGTACAACAGCGGTGGAAAGCTCTCAGAACAATGGAATTGCAGAAAGGTGTTAAAACGATGAAAGCCTTCATACCCAAATCGAATGTAAGAACGGCAGTAAAGACTGAATTGCGTAACCTTGCAGTAGCTCGAGTATTACACTGCATAGTGTGCAGGGTTATCTCCCATCGAGAAAATATCGGCGCCAGCGAATAACGTCACCTTAGATGTAGCAGTTGCCAAATAGTGACTCAAGGGCGGGCTTACCGCATACACTGACACTTAGCGGATCGACAGAATATTATTAGCAGATCATCACTGAACGCTACGTAATTATCGTAATAAAGGCTTTTTCTGGCTACCAGGAAGACCTGACATGGCTCTGCTCTGGAACCAGGCCGCAGGAAGCATCAATCTGGAGTTTATCAGCTACTGGAATTCCGGTGTATTGGCAGCCCCTGATAATCACCTGACCCTCGAAGAGCGCTCTGCTTTGCAGAAACTCTGGGGCGGTTTGGAGACAGGAGATGCCATTTAACGATTATAGGACGTTCTGATGAAGTCCATGATTTTACCTCCGCCTTAATTAACTGTTTTCTTTCTGAAGAAAAAATTGTCTGGTGGCAATCAGGTGGCATTTTCCCGGATCCCTGGCCCGCTAATATATCCCGGCTGAACAGACGATTAACGAGATATTGCAAATATGGCATCTGAATCGATTATGATTTGGCGGCATCCATCTCCGTTCACAGTTTGGCATGCTTCCGATCATTGATTGGCATCCAGCCAGTCACTCCGGGAATTAACTCTTTTCACCGCAGTCTCCATTGCCGTGTTTAAACCAATGGAGACGTCAATGTCCAAAAAGAGAATATCCAGGAGCACTATGGATACCTGTTTTAAGATCCTTCAGCTCAAGTTCGACCAGAAGCTGGCTAACCGTTGTATCGGACTTGCAAAACACCAATGGGGATTGATCTCTATTTTGCGACACAGACGCATTATCAATACATCGATGGTGCGATCAAATACCTCAGTGGTCTCACCGTGGATCAAATCCAGCAATTGCTCACAGATTAAGACTCGTCGGGAGTTTTGAGCCAACGCCAGCAGTAACCCATATTCACCTTGAGTGAAATCTACAGGCTGTTGATGAGCATCAACCAGCACGTAACGGTCCGGGATCAAGTGTCCAGCCGTTAAAAAAACCACTCTACTACCCTGCTCGACCTAAGCCTCGGCGTTCAGCCGCCTGAACGGGTATGGCAAGGGTGAAAAGAAACAGCATCCCCACAGTACCGACCAGACGACAGGATGATGCTGGAACAGAAAGCATTCGCACCTCCCTTAGAATTAGACAGTGCGTACAGGATACGTAAGACAGGGTGACGGGGCGGCGATAAACTCTATTTACAAAGCTGAAAATTTTCTGACGATGAAAAACTATTCAACAAGGTTATCTGAGGCGTTAAAATAACCAGCTCGATTAACGACTAACTTGAGGTGAATATGAATTTAAAAAATATAATTTTAAGTACTGTTTTATCAATCGCTAGTTGTCATGCCCTGGCTGTAGGTAATTCTCAAATAGCGCTATCTAACCTTCATGTGGAAAACACCCCAAGTGGGACGAAGGCAATTGTGGGTTATGCTGAAAATAAATCAAACTCTGTTGTCAAAAATGCTTATGTAAAATTTAATCTTTTAAAAGATGGAGTAGTTATCGGTCAAACAATCGACACAGCATCCAATCTTGAACCAGGCCAGAAGTGGAAAATACAAGCCTTCATTAACACCTTTAACGGCAGCCCCGACTCATTCAAAGTTACTGAAGTGAAAATAGTTAACTGAGTGCGCCACTGACTGCCGCTACAAAAATTATATGGAGGTCCTGGGAAAGGGCAGCTCTGCACCAGGCCGCCATAAAGGAATCAAATACTCTCGTTGCTTATGACACCGAATGCGTATTTTCATGAAAGGAGATCACTCAATAACTTCCATCGAGATCGGGTAATAACATTTGAACAGATCGCTGAATAACATCGATGGAGATCACTTTTGACTCATTTTGTTATTCAGTGATCTCCATCAATGTTATTGGAACTTCACAGGTGTGTTGATCTGTATCTTTTGCCATTCCGGTAAAGGATACCTATGCCAACAGTTCCAATTTCTATGAGAAAACTTAAAGAAATTCTTAGGCTTAAATACGGTGTTGGACTCAGCCATCGACAAATTGGTCGTAGTCTTGCAATCTCCCCTTCCGTTGTATCCAGATATGCTAATCGGGCGGCTCAACTTGGCATAAAGCAGTGGCCCTTACCTACAGGATGGGATGATACAAAACTAAAACATGCGTTCCTTCAGACCCAGGTTAAGATGAAGAAGCACTCTCTGCCTGACTGGGCTACAGTACACCGGGAACTGCGTAATAAATGCGTGACGCTGCAGCTACTCTGGGAAGAATACTGTGAGCGTAATCCAGGCGGTTTTTACAGCTATAACCATTACTGCCGGATGTACCGTGAATGGCTCAAAACCACTTCACCATCAATGCGTCAGGTACATAAAGCTGGCGAAAAACTTTTCGTTGATTACTGTGGACCTACCGTTGGCGTTACCGACCCTGAGACCGGAGAAATAAGAACTGCTCAGGTCATCGTAGCTGTTCTCGGGGCATCAAGTTACACATGGGCAGAGGCCACCTGGTCTCAGCAGCTTGAAGACTGGGTGATGAGTCATGTTCGCTGCTTCCAGTGGTTGGGTGGCGTTCCTGAACTTGTTGTTCCGGACAATCTGAAAAGCGCCACATCCAGGGCATGTAAGTATGATCCTGACGTTAACCCTACCTACCAGCAGATGCTTGAGCATTATAATGTCGCAGTTTTGCCTGCGCGGCCACGTAAACCGAAAGATAAAGCCAAAGCTGAAGTTGGCGTTCAGGTTGTTGAACGCTGGATCATGGCCCGAATCAGGCATGAGATCTTCTACAGCCTTGCATCGCTTAATCAGCGCATTCGGGAGTTGCTGGAAAGACTGAATAACAAAATAATGCAGAAGTTGGGTTATTCACGTGCAGAACTCTTCATCCAGCTTGATAAACCCGCACTTCAGTTGAAAAAGTGGGCACCTACGTTACCAATACTGGCTTAATGGCTACATACGGCGGTCAGTTTACGCTTACTATTGTACAGAGAAAATGGGCAATTATTTGTATTTTTCCTTCATAACGACTTCAGTACACAGGATGACCGCAACCACGCTTCTTCTCCTGCCCGGGCGAAGTGCCTGGTTCAGACAATGATATTAACTGGCTGAAATTTTCGACGCGGTACAGGTCTCCCTGCTTTGAAAGATGCCTGGCGCTGCAATTTTTATCATTTTTTTTGTATCCGGAAAAACACGTCTGCAAGAATCATTATTCTTTTGCCTGAAGCTATCCGGCATACTCAGGCATTTCACGCTTTATGAGCTGACATCATCAAGATGCGCCAGTAATTTTTTATTAATGACTTCAAACAGTTCCTGTTCATCATGGGTCAGATAACCCCAGATTTCTTTCAGATACATGCTTTGTGCAAGAGTGAGCCTCTGAATAAAAAACATACCTTCAGATGTCAGACTGATTTTTTTAGCACGGCGATCCTCCCTGCTATCCGTCCTTTTTACATATCCGGTTTTTTCTAAAAAATCTGTAATGCGGGTAATATTAGTTCTGGTAAACTGCAGTTTCTGGCTTATCTCTGAAGGTGACAGACAATGACTCTCCGCTGTGAATAATGTGGTGAGAACCATGTACACTGAGTGATTTATTCCATACGCCCCCAGAAATTCAGATATATTATCCTGCATCCTTTTATTTGCGCGAATACAGAGTTGCATCAACAAATGCTCCTGAAAGGGATATGCGGGGTCTTTGTTTTTTTGGTGTCTGATTATTTTTTCTAATGTGTCTGTGTTATTCATTTCATTATTCTCCATATTACTGAAACACACTGTCTGAGTACAAGCGCGCATCAGTCATCCGGTAAACATCGACTTTCCACTACAATTTATTCCTGCCTGATTTCTGTATAACTGAGATATTCCGACACAGCAGACAGATAAATTCCCTCAGATAAAAGAACATAAATGCTGGCTGCTGACAAGTCTGTGAAAAAGGATTATCCATACTGCTCAGTAATCGCGGATAATTCACCAGCCCTCCGCCCGTCTGAAAGGTGACTTCCCGGGGCATCCCAGATATCCACTGTTGCATTGACAGATTGAATCTACAGTTAATATATCTCGCTCAAGGCGAGCTTCATTTAACGCCTTACGCAGTTGCAGAATTTCAGATTCCAGTTCAGCCACCGTGCGGGAACCAGGAGTACCGAGCCCTTTTCTGGCGGCGGTAACCCATTGTCCTAAAGTGCCTTCAGGAAGAGATAATCGGGAAGCGCCTTCACTGATCGAAAGTTGATTTTCAAGAACCGTTCTGACAGCTTCGGCTTTGAACTCTTTAGAGTAACGTTGGGTTTTTCTGCTCATTATTAGCTCCTTCTGATGCCATTCTATTTCAGGAAGGAGTGTCCGTTAAACTCAGGCTACCTCAATATGAATACGCATCCGGATACTTACCAGCTCAGGAGTCCCCAACAAATTCAGATTACTGAAAGTCAAAAGTCATAACCAGACTACCATTAATACCCCCGGGCTTCACTTTTGAAACATCTCCGTAAAGCTTGCTTCCTATTTTGATTGTTCTTCCTGACTGGGTAACATACTTATTTTGGAGATTCGCTTCATCATAAGAATAACCATCAAGACTGATTACAGAATCCCAGCCATTCCCAAGATTAACTGAAAAATGGCTATTATTATAATTAGGTGTTTTTGGTGTTGATAATTTAATTTTTACATCTGTAGGTGCGGTACATGTTAACTTAACATTAGTTTCAGCCATGGCTATATTTGCTAATGCATCGTTGATACTAACGTTTTTGTGATCTATATCGTATGATGGCTTATCAAATGAGCATTTTGCCTTATTTATGATATCCCTTCTATACAGAAGGAAGGATGTTGCTGTTGACTGAGCTGCAATTGTTGTCCCTGCCGACATCAAATCCTTCCGATGAGTATTCCAGTCCCATATGCCTCTTAAAAAATTGACATTTTTCCCATATTTGACCGGTATCAGCATCTCAGTCAAACCATCGGGTAAGCCCGGCGGAAGGCGTACACTCAGAGTTACAGCAGGGGGGATACCCGGGGCAAACGGAGTTACGTCTACGACCTCCCCTGCCCCCCAGCAACTCTTTCCTGCATATCTGTAACCACGACCACCATTTTCCTCATTGGAGTAATAATACACGTAATTTTGATCTTCTGTATCCCTGACATAACCAGGTGCATTTACCTGTACATCGACCCATTGATTCCCTAATTGAATTTTTTTTGGTATACCTAACCTGTGGTAGAAAACCGTATAATAATTTATATCATATTGTCCATTACATTCAGGGACACCTGCTACAGTTCCTGTATTGCCTAAAGAGTTCAACGCCACAGGTACTGTGATTGTTTGCCCGGAAGTCGTATTATTAATGGCCTCTCCTGTTTGAACTCCTTTAAAGTTAAAATAAATTGCACTCCCTCCCGTAGCCAAACTGCTGTAAAGACACACAGCGACAGATAAAATATGTCTAATATCCTTCACAAACACCTCTCTGTAATATCCGAACATCTGATAGACTCAGTATATTTTCGCTATTTGGCATGAACCCATGATAATCATAATTCATTCTCTGATAATAAGGACCTAGTTATATATCATACTCATGCTGGCTGTAGCACTAAATGCACCGCCATTCAGATCTCCGTTTCTGAACAGCACCGACATGAAAGTAAATGTTGATGTTGTTGTGTCCAGACCAGCGGTTACTCTGTAACCGCTTCCTGAGCCTTCACCTAATGTGAGTCTGGTTGACGTGTTATTCCCCTGATATAAGGCAATTCTCAGATTTGTCATATCGGTCATAAGTGAATTGTTATCCACTCTTCCGGTCACCTTGATCCACGGATTTCCACTGTTATATGGACAGGATATGCTTATCGTTTTTGCCACCTTCCCCTGAGATGTATTCTGTGGGTCAGCACTCACCTTGCCCGGGTCGACATTACTGAAGTCAACAACGATATTCTGTCCGTTATTAATGGTGCATGGAGGAATATAGATATTTCCTCTGATGTTAATCTGCACATCAGCCAGTACAGCGACCGATGTCAGAAGCAACGATATAAATAATGATAAACGAATCATTCCCCCTCCGGAGAGCGGCACAGAAAACATTTTATTTTATGAGATATAAAATTCGATGTATTTTAACTGATAGCATTACGAATATGATGCAACCAGCGTTGCTGTTGCAGAAAATGTTCCCGCCCGCAAATTCTGTATATTTCCTTTATATCCAAGTTTTGCATAGAGAGAAATATTTCTGGCCGGAACCTGACCTGTAATATAGCCAGGGGTAAATGGCGAATTAAAAACTATAGGTGAACCAATAGAACCATTTTGATTTCTGTTGTAAAGATAGATAAGCAATCCATTACCTGTCGTAGTTGATGTATTAGGCACCAGTATAGAATTGTTATTCTGAGTATTCGTGGCTGTTATCGTAACCTTCATTGTTCCCAGATTATAAGGACACTGCATATTCACAGTAAACTCTTTTTCGTGATTTCCATTTTGACTCAGGGTCTGAATCTCTATATTTCCCCAGTCAACCTCTGCCTTTGTTACAGTACAGGCAGGAATAATCAGTTTTCCTTTAAAGGTCAGATTATCAGCTGCATGTGCATGCTGAGACATTAACACTGCCCCCAGCATTACCGGAAGACACAAACCTATTATCTTTTTCATCTGAAATCTCCTGTACAAAATTTTTTCTAACGATATGTTAATTCAAACGTGGCTGTTGCTTCATAATCACCGGGTACCACACTCTTCGTCCGCAGGGCTTCCGGCGTTGCCACAACATACGCGCCGAAAGGAAGCTCAAGACTGTTTCCGGTAACCTTTTCCCCCTGGCCTTTGTTATGGAAGGTGCCGGGTTTCAGCAGACTGCTGCCATCGGTGTCCAGCAGTGCAATGCCTAACCGGCCGGAATTCACTCCGGTTACCTTCAGATGGCCCGGGAGGGCCGCCTCTTCCGTCCCCTTAAAGGTCAGGGTCACAATTTTGCCAACTGCTGTTGCATGGCAGTTTTCCAGCCTGATGACAAACGACTCTGTCGGCGAACGTCCGGGCGGATACCAGAAATCCCTGGACGCGCGGGTTTTGAAGACGACATGTTTCTTCAGACTGTCACCGGACACATGGCAGGGTCTGTCAAGCAGATTACCCCTGAATGCCACATCTGAGGCCATTGCCTGCCCGGCAGACAGTGCGGCAAACAGTAAAAGAGCGCCTGTGCTTTTTATCATCACATCCCCTTACTCATATTTTATGCTCAGACGCAGCATGGCCGGATTGCTCCTGGCATCAGAATACTCACCCTCCTGTGTCGCCCTTTTCCTCCAGGCGGCCAGCATCTCCTCCTGCCGCCGGTCAGGCCGGCACAGTAAAAAGGTATCACCATCGTGTATAACAAGATGGTCACAGCCGGATAGCTTACGGTCAGGAAGTAAAGCACTTCCGCTTCCGGGACCGGTTACCAGTGAGCCGGAGACTGTCATCGCAACTCCCCGTTTTCCGGGCTGAAGTGCACCACCGTCCCCACATCCTGCCAGCCTCAGCATCAGAGGTGCTCCGGCTGACGCAGAGTGATTCTCCGGCCGGAGGCTTAACGGCACCTCATTACTCACCAGCGTGCAGGGTGAGGACAGCAGTGCACCACTGACTGCCAGGCTTCCGGTGCGTCCCCCCCGTTCATTTATCCGGTAATGATGCAACTCATCTGCAGTAAAGACGTCATCGTATATACCCCGCTCTTCAGCCCGCAGGAAAGTATGGATGAAACCACTCAGCGACAGTGCAATAAGATACAGTACTGCTGTTGTTTTATTCACAACCATAATATCCCACCCGCATTTAACCGTTATTGCGGTACATTATTTCTCTTTTTTCACAGAGCAACGGCTGCCATTACAGATAAACGACAGTACCGGGCGACCACCATAGTCGTTAATATAAGACAGATAAGGGGTATTATAATTTGCCGATTTTACTGTCTGCTCTGAACGGGGAGACAGCATCACGGTTTCAAACTCACCTTCCTCTGCCTGTTTTTCACTTCCTCCCAGACCAATAACAGTGACATAATAGGGCGTTGGGTTTTCAATACGATACCCACCGCTGACTTTGTTCAGAATTAACTGGTCCTGCCATACTTCATTCGGTCTGGTTTTAATTGCTGCCGGGCGATAAAAAAGCTTTATTTTGGTCTGTAAGGCTATCTGCAGTACATTGGCCTTTTCACTCCTCGGCGGTATTTCCCGGAGATTAAAATAAAACAGTGATTCCCTGTCCTGAGGAAGTTTACTGATATCCGGTGTGGTACTCAGCCTGACCATGCTTTTCGCACCCGGCTCAAGGCGCTGAACCGGAGGGGTGGCAATAACCGGCCCTGTAATAATTTTTTCCTGATTTTCATTTTCTATCCATGCCTGAGCAAGATAGGGCAGTTGTTTGTTATCATTGGAGATATCAAGCGTCATTGACTTCTCACTCCCGTCAAACACCGCGCGGGTTCTGTCCAGCGAAACAGCAGCGTCAGCCCCGGATATAACAAACAGGGGGATGGCAGCCATCAGAATCTTTTTTCGAATCATACTTAATTTCCACATTCTGTAATTTCACCTGGTCCGGAAAATGGCATAACCGCATTCATCAGCCGTTAATATTCCGGACTTTCATTTATTTCTGAGGCGTACAGGGAAGCAATAACTGCTGGTCAGATATTGCTGTCTCCGGTACATTTACCTGACACTGTATTTTTTCATCCCAGTTTACCGACAGGGTTTCCCCCGGCGTCACGCCACTCAGCCAGGCAAGGCCTTCATCGGCCACCATGCCCAGTTCCCGGCCTTTTTCACTGGTTACACTGGCACCAAACGGGGGCTGAGAGCCATCAGCAAGACGCAGTATTGCAAACAGACGTTTCCCTTTAAGCACGCTGAATTTCCGGTAACCAATGGCACCTTCTGTCAGCGCCGATTCCACAACAGAACGGGTTGCTTCCACATCATCCGGTAAGCGCTTCAGGTCAACAGAAGTTATATTCCGGTAATAACTGCTGATGTCAGTCACCACGCCCGTTCCCCAGCGATTTGTCACCACCTGCCCGCCATCAACCGGTACACCTCCCACACCATCCGTGTCAACAAGAAGACGTGTTCCACCGGACATTCCCCCTGCATGTAACGCCGCACCTTTTCCGGTAATTGTTGCCCCACCGGAAGCACTGACGCCGAAAGACGTATATCCTTTCTGCAGGGATGCAATATTCGCGGACAAATTTGCCAGCGGACTACGATGACTGTAATAGGCATTAATCTGACGTTGCGATGTCAGTCCACCGCCACTGTTAAGGCCGGCGTTCAGGCTGTAGCTGTCCAGACCGTCATTGAACGTGTCAGTGTAGCCGGCCATATTCACATAACGGTCATTACTCATACTGCCACTGTAGCTCGCTGTCCCCGTCCCCAGCGGCACGGATATACGCAGGTAAGCAGAATCGTTATCACGCCCCAGATATTTAGACCTTGAGGCTGACAATCCAACCGCCACACCCTGCAGTCCGAAAACATTAAAGTAGCGGTTGACGCTCACCGTATAATAGTCCGTTTTCCGTATGTCCCAGTATGTCTGACGGCTGTACTGCAGGTTAAAAGAGGTGTTCCAGTCCGCCACGTTTTTATTCAGCGTAACGGTATACATCTCTTTTTCCCGACTGCTGTAATCATTACGGTAGCGGGCGTTCAGGTACTGCTCCATGGTCATATAGTTTCGCTCTGAGAAACGATACCCGGCGAACGTAATGTCGGCATCCGCATTATCAAACCGTTTGGAGTAGCTCAGACGCCAGGATTTTCCCTGAAACGTTCTCTCTCCCTCAATACGGGCTACTGACTGCGTGATATCAGCGGAAAGGGTCCCCGGCACACCCAGGTCCCAGCCGGCACCGGCTGCCAGTGCATTATAATCACCGGCAAGCACAGCCCCGCCATACAGCGACCACTGGTTACTGAGCCCCCAGGATGCCTCTCCGGTCGCAAATACAGGCCCTTCGGTCTCATGCCCGTATCCACGGGAACGACCGGAGACAAGTTTGTACCGGACCTGTCCCGGACGCGTCAGATAAGGAACCGAGGCTGTATCGACCTGAAAGGTTTTCTTCCGTCCGTTCTGTTCAATAACCTCAACATCAAGACGTCCGCGAACTGAACTGTCCAGGTCCTGAATACTGAATGGCCCTGCGGGGACCATAGAGTCGTACAGCACCCGTCCCTGCTGCGACACCACAACACGGGCATTAGTCTCCGCAATCCCGGTAATCTGCGGTGCATAGCCTCGCAGTCTGGGCGGCAGCATCCGGTCATCGCTTTCCAGGCTGGCTCCCGTATAACTCCATGACCGGAATATATCTGAGTTGATATTATTCTCGCCCAGCGTCAGGTTTGCCCGCCACCGGGGAATGGCACGGAACAGATAAAAGCGACTCCATGTGAAATTTCTGTTTGTCGTTTTTTCCCCGTTGTAGCGGCTCTGCTCCTGGCTTCCCTGATAGTCAGCCCGCAGGCGCCAGGGCCCCAGATTCCCCCCCACAGTCCCGTTATAACTGAACTGATGAGAGTCTCCTCCCTGATAATTACGGGAAACCGTCCCGTTGAGGTTATAATCCAGCATCAGTCCGGGAATGCCGTCGTCCCAGCGTGAGGGAGGCAGCCAGGTGGCATCAGAATACTCAAGCCAGGCCTGCGGCATATTGATGCGTAATACGCCCGCTCCGGTATCAGGACGAATATCCACTCCCGGCAACCCATGAAAATCCGCACACTGACCATCATGCCAGTAAACAACTTTATCCAGAGATTCTGCTGTTAACCCCATCAGTCTGACCATATCTGATGTCAGACAGGCCTGTGGCAATTTTTTTTCTGCCTTATCTCCTGACGACTGAGGTTCAACAAATGAAATCTGTAACGATGCGGGAGAAATACTTTGCCCGTTAACAATCACATCCAGAAGATATTGCCCCGGCAGAACATAACCGGCTTCTGAAAAACGGGTGAAGTCAATATTTTTCTTGTCCGCTGCGTCAAGTACATCTGTATTAAACTCAACGGCACTGGCTGCGTTACAAAACAGAGACAACAATATCACACAGGTAATATTGTTGACTGCAAAAGGTATTCTGTCTTTCATTCCACGCATCACCAGATTCACAAAAAAGATAAATAACCGGACATCTCACCGGAGTGACTCACTCATAATCGACCCGGAATCCCAGCACAGCAAAATAATTTCCGGCTTCAAGTTTTTTTCCGTTTCTCACAATTCTGAGGGTGTAATCCAGCGCTTCTTCATTACCCGTCAATGGTATTGCAGGCATTACTTTCCCTGCCCGGGCAATATTCCCCCTGGCATCAGCTATCTGCAGATTAATTCCTTTTGCCTGACCGGATAAATTAAACTTATCCGGCGTTTCACCCCGGACGCCATCGAAAGTCACCCTTATCCGGGAATCAGAGAAAAGGTTCCCACCCTGACTGTTAAATTCACAGTTTCTGAGCCGGAGGCTGAATTTTCTTTCAGGTCCGGAAAAACCATTCTGTAAATCCCGAACCGGGGTTTCCCCCATATCAATAATCTGCCAGGCGTCTTCCATCGCCAGAGTACAGGCAGGTCTGACAACCTCACCATGAAAAGCAGCCCTGCCGTCCCACCATACGTGTTCTTCTCCCCAGTATTCAGGAAGGGACATGCCGGGCGGAGGAAATGGCTCTGAAGATACAGCATGAAGTAATGTACTCCAGAAATACATCACAAACAGAACACAAAAATTCTTCATACCTTAAATGTCGTTGTCAGACACAGGGTGGGTCTTGCCTCACCCTGTAAAAATCAGATGAATTACTGGTAACTTAAATTAAAGGTTGCGACTGCAGAAAAAGCACCTTCAGTAATTTGAGCATTACCATCAGATGATTTCTTAACAACAGCTGTATAATGCAGTACATTATCACCATCTTTCAGGAGATTAGCGTCACCCTCCGTACCATCGAAGGGAACGTTTTTACCCGCAGCCTGAATCATAATAGCTGTGCCCGTACCGCCGTTAGTAGCTAACTCACTAGGATGACCACTAACTGTTGGGCCTGTAAAAGCTAACTTAACGCTCCCAGTTTTAGCATTACCATTTTTAAAGGCAGTAATGTCACAATTAACTAATTCAATATCCAAGTTCATTGGCTTGGATTGACCATCATTTGCAAGAAAACTTTTTGAAAGTTGTCCAAAATCAATAGACTGATCAGCTGATTTCTGAGAAATGCTGCATGGAGCATCAACAACAGTTCCGTTAAAGGTTACTCTACCCTGCCCCTGTGGAGTAGTTGGAGCAGCATTTACACCAAAAGACACCACTGCCATAGCTACCGCACCGGCAATAACCGACTTAATCATAAATAACAACCTCTTTTTCATTACTGAACACACCAGAGATATCTGGCAATTTAAAATGACCCGATTACCTTTAATAATCAGATCAATACAAATAATATTCTCGTATTTTCAGGGCAGGTTATTTATCGACAAAATACTGATATAACCTGTCTGCTTTCTGATAAGGACTTCTTTTGATCTGTAAGAAACTCCGGAATGCCATCATTCAGTCAAATGCCGACGACTCATCTGTATAATAAGGTGCAAGCCTTGCTGCAAGAGCATTCAGCCGTATAAGTCTCCCAAGTGTTGTACTGAAATACCCATTATTCATCTGGTATTTCTCGCAGACCTCCTTACGGGAGTGCCCACCTACCAGATAGTCCTTCATAGCCAGAATGACCCTGTCACTGTGAATAGACGAAATACCTATCAGTAAAAAAAAATGCATTTCAGACATAGAGCCGGGCAACAGTACGTTCTCGCGTATATTCAGCAAAAACTCATTTCCTGACCGACTGATGACTTCATGATGCGCCATGTTTCCCCCTTCTGTCGGGCCCCTGGATATATGCTTCCGGCCCGGAAATACTCTTCACTCAATAAGTTAAATTTAGTTTTTTATGTTGTAAATATTGATTTAAACGATCTTTTAACCCACAAAAAAAAATTAAATTAGAATAAAGCAACAACAAAAAGAATGCACTCAGATAAAAACATCATGGTAAATTGAATTTACAGCATAAAAGATCGTCTAAATGCATTTTTACGGACTTTCTTTTCACAGAAAAATAACGCACGAAATGTGATACACATCAAATAAAGCCAACAAAAAGCAAATTCACTAAATTTCACAAATAAAGCAAACACAGAGAATAAAAATACCTTTCCGTTGATAACAGAAAGCATGATTTTTATTATTCGAAGAAACTTTGTTACAGTGAGATGAGTGAATATATGAAGAATGAAATACTGGAATTTCTGAACAGGCATAATGGAGGGAAAACGGCAGAAATTGCAGAGGCGCTGGCGGTAACGGATTACCAGGCCCGCTATTACCTGTTATTACTGGAAAAAGAAGGTGTGGTTCAGCGCTCTCCATTAAGGCGAGGCATGGCAACATACTGGTTTTTGAAAGGAGAGATGCAGGCGGGACAAAACTGTTCTTCCACAACTTAATAACTCAATTTGTGGGCATGCTTCACTGAAACAGATAAAAGTTACATCAGAGTGCAGATTCAATTTTGCAGCATTCGTCACAAAATAAAAATCCAGCATTTTATGTCAGAATACCTCACATGATAATAAAACCTGTCCGGTTTTACTGCATGGCCAGACATTATAAAAAAGCAAATCCTGTAAACTCCATTCAGCCTCCTTGCTGTCCGGTAACGGAGGCTGTTTTTTCGTTACGCCTTTCCCCGGCAGCATCAGTAGCAGTAATTTATAGATTCTACGAACTGAGACTGTCTGCGGGGAGAACGTACACAGCCCGACACAATGTACCAGTCAATAATATCCAATTTCTGATTCCCTGCCTGACAGACCACTCTCTGGCAACTTTGTATTCAGTTCATCTACTACTGGAGACAGATTTATAAAATCCAACTCCACGATCTTTGACCGTCCGCATCTGAAGTGGTCAACAAAAACTGGCCACCGAGTTAGAGTTTTTTCCAGTATCGATTTTCCGATTCGTTTGGGGGTAACCCACCGTTATATTCGTGCGGTCTTAGTGCGCTGTAATATCCAACGATATAATCCGTTATGGCGTGAGCTGCCTCGCTGAAGCTTACGTAACCCACCACCGGTATCCATTCGTTCTTCAGACTTCTGAAGAAGCGTTCCATTGGGCTGTTATCCCAGCAATTTCCGCGCCGGCTCATACTCTGACTGATCTGGTATCGCCACAATAACTGCCGGAACTGCCTGCTCGTATAATGACTGCCCTGGACGCCCTTCTAAGAGTCAAGCTGTTATCGGGATACTGTTGATCCGCCTGTTTTGATTGCGCAGTAACGTGTAAACTTCGCGGGAGATATATCGCTTTAGACAGCGTATCGCTTCCATTTTTGTATGTCCTTCGGCTACACGCCTGGCGACATATTCCTTTGTTTTTGCGTCAGTTCGTAAGCGTCCGATGGCGATGATGTGAAGTGCACTATTTGCAGCACGATCTCCACCACGATTAAGTCGGTAACGGTTCGTTTTTCCAGAAGAAACGGGGACCGGGCTGACACCACACAGTGCCGCAAATCCTGATTCTGATCTTAACCGTTGAGGATTGTCTCCGGCAGTGATCAGCAACTGTGAAGCGCTTTCGTATCCGATAGCATTACGTTTAATCAGCTCAGGTGCCAACTCGTCGACAATTGCCGCAATCATGACATCCAGATCAGCGATTTCGTCATGTAACTCGAGATAGCGTCGGGCAAGGGACTTTAATGAAATGCGATAAACGTTGGTTACATTGCGGTATTCACTGGCATCAGGTCTCCAGGAACCCAGGGGCCTGATGAGCTGCATGCGCGTCATATTTCTGAGCTGTTCACGTAATTCATCCGGGGCAGAGATAATATTTGAATGGATAATCTGGAGAGCGACTCTGCGGGCTGATATTGCTGTTTTTCGGCAAGTTTTTAATACCCGCAGGGACTCAATCATGCCATCACGCGTTTTGGGAGTAACTGTCCTGATGCCTGAGAATGCTGCATGAGCGGCACATTCAGCATCAATTGTGTCACTTTTACCCCGTTTGCGTCGCTCCATCCGGTCTGGAGCAGTCACCTCAAGAACTTCTAACCCGGCGTTCTGAAAATAACGAAGCAAACCGGAACCATAGGTACCTGTGCACTCAACACCAATTCGTTTTAATGTCCCAAACGAGGTCATCCATGCCAGCATCTGCCGGTAACCTTGTCGTGTTGTGGAGAAATACTGAGTCCCAAGGACTTTATTGTTCTGATCTACGACAGCGGCAACGTGCAAATCTTTATGTGTATCCACGCCACCCACAACGGCAGCTTCGGTAACTTTATCAACAATGACGGAGCTCCTGTGAGGAAACAGAGTTGAATCTCCAGACAGATAACCCGGACAGGACAGTAACGAGACAAGCCGTCAGGCCCTTCTTGAGTCACGCGCATCGGTGAGGAGATGCCTCGCATGAAGGCGCTTCCGGCAACCGACGGGTCCAGGGCAGGACACAAAAGGTCGATCGCTGTGTGAGTCAGGATGCGGGAAGGTCTTCACTGCATCAGTAATCACACCAATCTGGTTAAACGGCAAACTAAGTGGTGGTAAAGACTGACATCGGCATTATTACTATCGCTGTGGAACATCACCCCGCCGGGCTTACCACGGGTTTCCCATGCCATTTCCAGCGCTTTCATGGTGAGCCTGCTGTCCGGCGAGAACGACATGGCCCAGCCCACTGGTTTTCTTGCGAACAGGTCGAGAACAACGGGGAGGTACGCCCAGCGCTTACCCGTCCAGAGTAGAGTAAGAGGCAGGGCGTAGTCGGACTATTTCCCTGCCTCTCCTCCC
>OLNV01000217.1_pt1 | contig 45664 bp, 73 predicted proteins | sample 1672891 | NCBI WGS metagenome assembly OLNV01 (sample SAMEA3136734, study PRJEB25190) | human gut metagenome | biome: human gut; feature: human-associated habitat; material: faeces | place: Austria | collected 2013 | reverse complement strand
ATGTTATTAGTTTGCTTGAGAGAATTGTAAAAGAAGATATTAAAAAATAGAAGAAGAATAAAAGGAGGAAAAGAACATGGCAGAATATATGATTTCAGAAGCAAGAGGAAATGCAGTATACGAAAATAACTGCATCTATATTCCAGAGAACTACCCGGAAGACTGGCGGGAACGCCTGGAAGCTGGCGAAGTTGTCAGCTACGAAGAGGACGGCGAGCAGTGCGAAATCTGGCTCGAAACGGAAAGATAAAAATAAGCCCCTGGGAGATAGTCCCGGGGACTTTTATTGTCATCTTAACACACTTTAATTATTTTATTATTCACCCTCCGGCTTAATCGTTTTGCCGTGGATATACTCACATTCATCTGTTCAGCGCAGTATTCAAGAGTGTGTTCCTGACACCTCAGCCGGAACAATCTTTCTTCATCCGGTGTAAAATTACACTCTGTCAAGAACCTGTCTATATCTTTCTTAGTGAACACATATAATTTCATGAGCATACCCCTTATTAATGCAATTAACGTTGATTCTGCGCAAGATAATTTGTGAGCTTCTGTTTTGTTTTTTTTAATTCCTCGACGTTATTTCCGCTGATCTGGCTGTCCAACATGGTTGATAACACTTCCAGAATCAATGAATCACGTTCTGCGATTCTTCGAAGGCTTTCATAATCTCGTCTATCATGTTCTTCCAGTGTCTCTACTCGCTTATTAAGCCGAAACGCCGGGGTAATCCACTTAAAGATTACAGCCACCGCCCCTCCGACAATGGACACCCCTCCGCAGATCGAGAGGAAAATCTGTACAAATTCTGATATGCTCATTTAGTTACTCCTTTTCCCAGTAATATACCGGAATCTCATTACCGGAATCCCATGTGTCAAAATATTTGCCATCTTGTACCGTCACTACATGACCGTCTATGCAGAGGATGTATGTACCTGTTGGATGGTCTGTGCAAAAGTCATTGACTGTATAGATATATCGCTCTGACTGTTCTATCAACTTGCGCCTGTATCCATGCTTATAGAGATACGCTCCCCAGACATAATTTGCACTTGGCATATCTGACAGAGCGCACGCCTGTATCATTAATCCAGCGAATACCGTTTCCCAGTCGAACCCGGTTGCTTTACATATTGCCCGGACAGCACAATCTCCGACTCGATTCCCGGCAGGATTCGGATTGTAATATTCCCATCTATCCATCAGTCAATCCCCTTTGCTGTTTTATATCGTCTTGCCGCTCCTCTGGCTTTTGCGGCGTTCTGACGGTTCCACTTAGCTATCATGAGCCGGTCTTGCAGTTCCCTCAGGTTATTCTGCTTGCAGTAATCCTTGTATGCGGCATTTTGTTTTTGGAGAAGAAAAGACTTCCGGTCAAGGTCTTGCTGGAGTGCGAATTTTGCTTTTTCATTCGGTGCATTGTCGACTCCTGCTTGTAATCCAAGAACTTCACGCTTCGTTTTGCGGATTCTTCGCTCATAAGTGCGTTGTCGTTGCTCTTTTTCATACTGCTTTCCCTTGTTGGCTTTGTCCTGTGCTGACAATTCCGCATAAGGATTAAATTCCCCGTCACTGGCTCCGAAACTATGCCGACAGTTGACTCCTGACAGTCCGCTTGCTGTCCCATATCCGGTCAATGAAAACGGTGGAAATTTCTTACTCTTTCCAGAGCGAGAGTATATCTTGCCTTGCCAAAACGAGTGATTTCCCGGATTCTGACCTCCGTCGCCTGTTCTGGCTCCTATGTGCGCACTGACCAGAACTAAATCCCAGTCCATTTCTTCCATGCGTTTTAGCGATATATCGCCAGTAGCCTGTGCTACGCCAGTTCTAACAGAACGTGCAACTGCTGTTTCAATCGTGTCTTTTCTACCAGATGGATATGTGACAGTCACACCATCGCCCACAACATTATTAACCGCCTCTTTAATGGCTTGCGTATACCCAACTGCCCCTGTCATCACATGATTATATGCAAGGTCACACTGCTCGATATAGAGCCTCTGAGCGGCACTTGCAGTGGTTCTTGTAAAGTTCTTCCACTCGCCCATGGTTGCAAGCATATTCCGCTCCATGAGCCTTATCATAGCCGGGGACTGTTCGAGCGGCACAGGGCTTAATCCTGCCGCCTTGTATATCTTGTCATCATAGTTCATTGCAGTGATTCCGGCATCTTCAAACGCTTCAAGAAGTTCCTGCTGTTCACGTTTGGTATATCTGGATAATTCTGCCAGAATGTCCTCTAGTAGCTCACCGGATTCTTGTAGCGTTCTGATTCTCCACGCATCGGCGTTGGTCAGAATATAATCTTCACCTCTGCCGATTCTTGCCATCATCCGCGATACGATCTCAGAGATGATATACTGATGCAGTTCTTCGGCAATTTGCTCACTGCCCTCTGTTATCCGGCGCAAATATTCTGGGCTTAACATAACTATTCATCTCCAAACAGTTTTGGCTCGTCTGGCTGAGCTTCTTTGACCATTGCTTTTGCTTCTTCTTCGGTCATTCCTTCGAATTTTACAAAATACAGCCACGCTGGAACCTTGCCAGTAGTTACATACTGCCACCATCTTGCACGGTCATTTTCTCTGACATACAAGATATCTCCGAAATCATAATTGACTTCATAAGTTCCAACAGGTGCAAGTCCGTACAGGTCAGCATAAACGTTCAATGCATAGATTACTTCATCCAGGCAGGATTCCAGTTTGTCTCGAACGTCTTTGATAAACTGTACCGTTCTCTGCTGCTCTGCTTCTACTCCCGTAGCTGTCTGAATACCGCTAGATTCGTTAAAAACAAAATACCCGTTGGAGAATCCAATCTTGTACCCTAACTGGCTTAAAAGGGCATTTATGCCGCTTATACGGGTATCTGTGTTGAGTTGTGGATTGATTTCTTGATAAAACTCTTTCTCGTCCTGTCCGAATACATTCTTAACAAAGTGCGGTAAGTTCATCTCATTCCGCCTGTTCTCCATGCTCCGCGGTGACATGGCTGATACAGGCGTACCACTTGGCATCAGCAGTCTATCATCTGCCAGGACTATCTTCTGAGAATCGAAAATCTCTCCGGCATTACGGCTGTATGCAATGTCGAGGTCTTTTAGTTCCTCAATAGCTTCTGCAAATATCGGAAGTCCAAGTGGTGCACTAATATCCACGTTGTTCGCCTGTGGTGTCCGCAGCATTCCATACAACGGTCCGTCCAGCTTCTCGCCGTTTGCCTTGAGTATTGGTGGCGTGTCTGCCATAAGGTCAGCCCACTTGGTCTGTTTAAGGTCAATCTTATCGCCGATGCTCTGAGGAGATTTTGACACATAGACTCTGTTGGAAACGTAGTACGGATAAGTTGTCACGCCATCTATTGTAGTCTCGACAAATCTATGATATTCAAGCCTTGTATAGTATTTCCGTCCAACAGTATAAGAATCCTTGAATATAATCCCTTTGATCTCCTGATTATCATAATCCACAATCATCACATCCACCGGAGTGAATACGTCAAGGCTCTCACCGTTCGGCTTAATAAATACCGTTCCATAGGCACAGCCATATTCTACCCAGTGCCGAATCTGGAAATATACCTTGTCAATCTGCTCCTGAAGCCATGTAGCCCTTGCGGAGCCGTCTATCTGAATGCCGATCGCCAGTGTTGCGAGCCGTGCTGTCTCTGAGCAGACAGACTTTGCAAAGTTAATTGTCTTGATATTGTTCTTATCATCTAGCCATTCTGGTACACCTCTGTAGATGTTCGCGCACCGGTTAATCAGCGATTCCATTTCCGGGAATTCTGCTGCCTGGATGTTGAAATCCTCTTCAGCTTGTTTTTTGAAAATCATGTTAAACCACCTTTTTAGTGTTGTTATAAGTCCCATTATGCACTGTAACCTCTCCTGTTAAATAACGGCTCATAAGCGTATCTAAGTGCCGAGATTGCGTGGTCATTTCCATCAGGATAGCCACTTATTACATTTCCCTCTTTGTCCCGATCATACTCATATTCTGTGATTTCCTTGTATGCGTTCGGTGTTCGCTTCGGGTCAATGACAAGTGTCTTTGTCTGTAAAAATTTAAAACCATACTCGATACTTCCCGGCCCTTTGATTGCTCCTCTGGCAGGAAGTCCAGCGTCTCTGAAGTCATTCACAGATTTAGGCTCCGCAGAATCACATATCATCGTATAATCGTCATAGCCTTTTTTCTTGATCCAATCAGCGGTCTTGGAGTTGCTCCATTTATTTACATACAATTCGTCAATCAGATATATCTTCTCTCTGGCAGAATCGTAATAGGTCCTGAGATAGCAGAAGGCATCCGGGTACCATCCATAATCTACACCAGCGAAAACACGATCCATGTGGCTGATCTCTTCATCGGTAATATCTCTGATCTCCAGATATTCAAATACGTTTCCACCGTCACCATTCGGAACACCCAGGTATTCATGCTCATAGGCTTCTGGATTGATTTCTTTCAGATGTGCTGCATCGTCAATAAACTTCTGTCCGAGCCACTCCGCCGGAGCTTCCAGATAACTCGAATGATGGATAACTCTTTTCGGGTTAGGCGTGAGTTTGATCCTGTTTACCCAGTTTGATTTTGACTTCGGCGGGTTATATGATGAAAAATCATAGGATTCATCGCCACCACGAAGCACTGACTGATTAACAGAACGTTCCTGAGCATCTCCCTTCATTTGATCTTTTTCCTCTTTCCAGAGGATTCCAATATATCCAAACTCTGGCTTAATAGATTTCAGTTTGGTTTCATCGTCCAGACCACGGAAGTATATTGTCTGCCCCGTTTTAATATACTTGATCTCAAGTGGCGACACCTTACATTCAAATTCTTCCATCAGTCCAAGTTCGTTGATAGCCCATTTCATGTTAGCGTATACAGAATCTTTCAGAGTACCGGCCACCTGTCTTGTAATGCAGGCGTGCATCTGAGGATTATTCTTGATAAGCTCAATAATTTTAAAAGCTACGAATGAGGATTTTAGGCCACCTCGACCGCCCTCGAATACATATTCGATATTAGGCTTAATCTGTCGGTTAATATCCACGAATGCCTTGCCGAGCACTCTGGCAGGAAGTTCATATTTGCTTTCGTCTGATTTTGATACAGCTACCAACTGTTCCCATTTGTCTACTGCCTGCATATTGCCTTTAATAGCTTTATCGTATACGGCAGCTACAATGCAGGCATTGTTGTTTGCATCCTCATCAGATATTCCCATCTTCGCGAGTTTCTTCTTTGCAGCAGCCGGGGCAGGATTTTCAGCTATCATTTTTGCTAATTCAGAAAGGGTCTTTTTTTGACGGCGTACTTCTCCCGACTTAATACCGCCTTTTTTTGTTATTTCTCGGAGTTCGCTCGGAGTTCGTTCAGAATTTGGTATTAAATTTTTCTCGTTTGCCATCCTATCAACATCCAATCATATCCTTTCTGAATTAAGCTATAAAACCCCATAGTAACACTTCTGAGTATATTCTATCACAGGTCAGTGGAAAAGTTGTGGTACATGTTTGAGGAATTTTGTGCTAAAAAAGAGCCGGTAAATACCGACTCTCTAATTTTATTCGTTGCTTTGTAATTTTCTGATTACCTCGCCCTGATCTCCCGGGCATCCCATGAAGCATTCCGGGCAATGCTCGTAAAATGCACATCTGATGCAATCATGTGGACTGATTGAGTTGCAATATTGATGTAGTACTGCAAATGCTGATATGGCGAGCTGAGGTGTTATTTCTGGTGGTTTAAACATCATGTTTTTGCTTGCTCTGGTCACTTCCACATTATCATCTTTGAACTTTATAGTATCCCCATTGCATTTTATCGTAACTTCGTTCTTCTCTCTGTCAATTTCAAGTGTAGGCTTGTCCAACATGATTATCAACTCCTTCTCATTAATGTGCAAGTAATCCAACAAACAGCGGAAGAACTAATGCCATTAAGCATAATGGTTCTTTTGTATAACTGAGTGCCGCTATTACGGCAAATGATGTACTGGCCCATGCTACTGATTTCGCCATTGCTGTATTAAAATCCATTTAATCACTCCTCTCCCCAGTCAATTTTCTGCCCGCATTCAGAACAGTACTTGCTTATTTTATTACCAATAACAGGTGTTCCGCATTTCGCACATTTTTGAGTGGAAAATATATTGTACGGAAAATCTGGAACATATTCTTCAGGTTTGCATGGAATCTGCTTTTCCAATGCTTTTGCTCCGGAATCACACGCCCATGCTTCCTTGAGATATTTTTTCTGCTATTCATCTTTGTTTTCAGAACTTTCAAGGAAACATAAATGCTGATCTCTCATATCGGATAATATGTCTTTTGCTTCTTCTGGATTCATATTAATCTACCTCTTCATCATCAATCTCGACAATTTTTAAGTCTGCAAAATCACAACACATCGCAAACCCATCAATCATTTTCTTTTTAACACCAAACACTTCCATAATGTAAGAATTATCCTCCATGATTTTTATTACATCTGATTTTTTAACATATTCAGCCATTCTTCATCTCCTCCAACTTCTTCTCAGCTTCTTCACGAGTGAGGAACCATGTTTTCCCGTATTCTACGTCAACACAAATAACGTTTGGGGTATAAATGCTGTCTTTATCACACTGTACAAACCAACCACTTTGTGAAAATACAATGTTGTAAACTTTTTGATGATATACTCTGTTATTTAATTTATATCCATTCAGAACATTTAAATCGTAATTCGCTTTGCTTGGAATTTTATAAATATCGTCACCGATTTTAACCGGCAATCTCACAAGCAAGCCCTGTTCTTCTAAGTCTTCATAAGTGGCAAGTTTACGAATCATTTTTTTCATAGTCCTACAATATGCTGTACCAGTTGGGCAGTTATCGCAAAATTCACCACATTCAAACACAGGATTTCTTTTTTCGTTATAAGTAATCCTTCCATTTTTCAATTTCGTTAATCTCTCCATCTACTTCACCTCTTCCATCCAATCCTGAAATTCTTTCATACAATCGGGGCATAAATCTATAGCGGTATGTGAATAAAATTTTCTTTGATAGTCCAAATTTAATACCATAATCCCATTAGGATTCATTTCATCATTCTTAAAATTGTACTCATCGTACAGTTTTCCACATCTGTCACATTTCTTTGCGTATGCCATTAATCCATTCCTCCCGTAATCTCATCAATACACTGATTCCAGCCCTCCACAAATCCTGCATCAAATGTATTGGCCGGATAATCTCCATTGTCTTTCTCTGGCAATTCCATAAGTGGACACCAATCGGGTTTAGATTGACGATATCCATATATACAGTCAATTGGTTTCATGTCATTTTCGCTATCCCCATTTGTTACATAGCAATATGCATATTCTCTACTTTTTGTACTGTATTCTTGACAAAATATACAATCTACACAAGTTTCTGGTGTATCAATCACTAATACTGATTTACTCATTCTGGTACCTCCTGCAATAATTCCTGATCATCAAAAGCATTTCCGATAACCACCACTTTCTTCGCCCAGTACGAAAAATCTTTTCGATAATTTGTTTCTTCTGGAAAATCTACATAAAATCCTAAACCTCCATTACCGTATTCTCCGAACTTAGCAACAGCCGCAACTGTGCCATACTGAATGACATCATTTTCCCAAATTTTCTTCCCGTTCTTGTCGCAAAGTCCCGTGAACTGGCAGAGTGTTTCTGGATCAACTTCCGCATATTCCCACACGTTATAACTATCAGCGTGGAAGATTAAGTGTTCTTCGTTTCCTAAAAGGTCATATCTTTTCTGATAATATCCCTCAATCCATTTTCCGCCATCTTTCCGCTTTCCCTTGAAAAGAATTTCTCTCATTCAACTCCACCACCTTTCACGATTTCATCAATTGTTGCATCTCCTTCTATGCAATATTTTTCAAATAAATAATTCTCTAATTGCTCAACAACTTCATCCACATCAAAAGCTGTCGGCTGCTTGTTAACGCAATCAATAAACTCTTTCTGGTCAGAACTAATACTTGTTCCAATCTCCCAAATTTTGATGTATTTGATTAATTCGTCTGCATCTATTAAGCACATTTCCATCAACCTTTCTCATTAAAATCCAAGTCAACTCTAATCACATCTGTTTCTATCGCTGAAAGGCAGCTTACTTTCAAGTCATAAAATGGTTTCAGCAGCTTTGAACCGGCATTGAATATATCGTAATCGTCCCATCCTCTGCCGGGTTGACATATCTGGATTTTCTCACAACTGTTATCACTTACGCCGATTGCTGTCAATAATTCAATTAATTTCATTTTTCCTCCTCCCACACTCCCAACAACCGCATTCTCTCATACAGTACAGCGACGGTCTTACGCCTGTATCCGTAAAAGTCCTTTGGGTTCATCGGAATATATTTTTCTCTACTAATTTTTCTGTAACTTTTCCGGTGTAGGATATTCTCGATAACCATATCCGCTATCACCGTGTTTTTCGGGCAAGCTGACAAGGCGGCACTGGAAAGCAGATATCCGTACTCTGCCGGGAAGTCTTTCAGCATCGTATTCAGTTTTTCTATGTCCTCTGCCGGAATACCGTAGTCTTTCAGCTTTTTGTTCCTTGTCAGCATACCGTTCTCCTTTCTAATCGTCTGGGTGGTGCTTGTCGTACATGATCGCTGCACATGCAAGACCGACCACTCCGAATATGATTCCAAGGGTGAATCCTAATAAGAATGTAATCATGATCTGTCCTCCTTATATGGTTTTGGATAGTCCATCCATGCAACTACTGTTCCGCCTAAAACTTTTTTATCCGTTCTCCAAATTCCATCAGTAGTATGTGCCTGCTCTACCAATACTGTTCCATCGTCAAATACAACTGTAGCAATCACATATTTAGATGTTTTTTCGAACATTCCTCTTTTCCAGTTATCTGTTCCTTTAAACTTTGCAAATATAGAATCGTATTCTTCCGGCAATTTCTCACTGACTGGAATCCAACCATTTTCTTTCTCGTCCTGTTCCAGATCGTCTTGAAGCTGCTCTATCATTTCAAGAACATCGCTTGCCAAAACCATCTGGTGGTCATCCGCAAGTTTCTTCATGAAATCATGATAATCCGATAATCTGTCTTTGATATGGCTCATGCTTATACCTCCGAATCTTCTGGCATCTGAAACAGGATTGATTTTCTTATCTCATTTCCATAGCCTTTTAATACAGCAATTCCATGCGCCACACTTTCTTTTGTATCATAGCTTCCTGTGTATGCTGATCCCGCCAGCCCATTGCCAACAATTTCACCAGATTTGTATTCCATGTATGCATCCTGAATCATATCCAGTACTTTCATGGCTTTTTCTTTGGTAGAATATTCTCCGAGCAAACAACACCATCCCATATCTCTTCTTGCGCTTATTATTCCACCTGAAACTTCGATATCGAGTAAAAGTTCAAGTGTAACTAAAACTTCCTTGTTCTGACTTCTGATTAACATTTTACATCCTCACTTTCCCCATGTAAGCAACTGGCACGCTATTGTGCAGTCCTCCATGATTTCTGTATTTATGTTTCCTCTGTCTGGTTCTAATTCATCAAGGAATACGCCATTTATGCAGCTTCTTCCAAATCTACGCTCTTGCTCCGCACGCTTTTGAAATACTTCTGGGAAGTCCAATCTGATTTTATTCCAGTAACCCATGCCACCTTTTACACATCCGATGCAATTATTGTTCGGATATCCTAATTCGTACATAACTGGACGTTTCAATCCTAACCTGTCCGCTATTCCGTGCGCTTCTTGTTTAGTTAATCCATGTTCAATCAATGGAAACTCATGGTCGTAATCGCTCAGAGCCTTGCAGGTATTCTCTGCTCTGCTCTTTTCATTCACATCGAACCCCCATACGTAGGTGTGGTGATCTGGATGCTCGGATTCCCATTTTTTTCTTACTTCTTTCTTCAAATATCTCGTACATGGAGAGCCAAACGGAGTATTCATTGTGTGCGTGAACTCCATCACGTCATCCACTGAGTCAAACCTATCTGACTGGATTATCGTTATCTTTCTTCCCAACAACTTCTCACAATCATGCAAGAATCTCAGGCTGTCGGGATGCTGATTCGATACATGAGTATAGATAATCTCGTCAACATCCTTTGCCAGATAACACGCTACAAAACTGCTTATTCCTGTTGAAAACCAACATACTTTCATAACACCACGCTACAAATCCTGTGCGTGGATAGTCTGGCAATCGGCTTGGATTCATTATTAAGTGCTTACTTAGGCACGGCCACTCCGCCAAACTTTATGTATCAATTCACCATACTAATCTTGATACAACCTCGGTTTACCGAGGATTCGTTATTCCTTTCTTTTAACCATCTTCATATTTACTCGATTTCATTCAACATCATTCTTAATTTTCCGTAACACGGGCAAATCCTTGTGTTATCGAAAATATCTCGCAGCAACACACAATGCGGATAAATCGCATCGACCTCATAAATGTGTTCCACTTTTTCCTCTCCGCGTTCTGTGTACTTGATACGATTCCCTTTGCGGATCCCGTACCTTTCTGCCAGATACACCCTCAATCCTTGAATCGTTATGGCATTATTCCTCATCTGAACATCTACTCTCATTTTTTCTCCTAAAAACCGATTTTATCTTCACCATCGAGGATTTCTTCATCCTTATCGTCAAAATCGAAATCTGGCGTTTCTTCTACATCAGTTACTTTCCATTTCGACATGTTCTTTCCTCGCTCAACCAGTTCCGCCCTCTGCTCTTCGGTCAGTTTTCTCGGGGCTCGTAAATTTGGCACGTATTTTCTCGGAACATGAGCGAAAATCGAGCCATCTTTGTTAATTGCGATAACCTTCACATCTTCCGGGTTTTCTTCTTTCAGTTTAAGTGTTCGATTCTTTAAAGTGCTTCCATTGTACGCTGATACCTCGGCATAATCGCTTCCACGTATCCATGCGATACTACATTCATTACAATTCTCTGCCATTATTTTCCCTCCGCTTTTAATATTTTTCTCAACTTCGATGTGAGTAAGTCAAACTGTGCAAGCATGTCTTTGTCCTTGTGCTTTCTAACAGTGATATCGTCTTCCGAATCATCCAGGTAATATTCACCATTGATAGATTCTCTGTAGTCTATTTTTGATTTGAAGTCCCACCCGGAAAGACTGAACCTTTCAACAGCTTCTTTCCGGGTAAGCGTATCTACGAACATCCCATCTAAGGTGTACAGATCGTAAAGCTTCATCTTTCGTTCTTTCTTATCAGCCGGTATTTTCTGTGAGAATTGCTCCCCGAAAATTCAATCAGTCCATCATCCGCAAACTGGCGTAAATGTCTCTGAACTGCACTGGGGCTTAAGTCCAATTCCTCAGCTATCGTTTTGATCTGTGGCATTTTGCCTTTGCGTTTTTCGTATTTTACGATGAAATAATAAATATCTTTACGATTCTGTTTGTATTCCATGTGCTTTCTGCTCTCTATTTCACGTATAGTCATTTCTCGTAGTTCCTTTCATCAAGCATTTCTCTAAATTTCTCAAAAGCTTTGATTGAAGTTTTATTGTGCTGCTTTTCTGGCTTCAGGGTAATTTGCAAATGAGTATCAATGATATGTGATAAATCACGGGCCAGAGTTTTCTTGCCTTGTTGGATGCCATCACGATATCCTTTTGCCGGTCGGTAATCAGCAATCTTTTCTTTCCCTTCATCCTGTCCACCGCCAGTCTTGTTTTTTACAATCCATCCGGCATCAATGGCTTTTTGGATGTATTCTCGTTCTTTTTCATCAAGCTGCGATACCGGACAGTGAAAGAAGTCAATCTTGTATCCGTTCTTATTCTCTTCCGAATACAGCCCATGTGCTTTCATGGATTTTTCTTTCGATGAATAAACCCCAAGCACATAGCTATCTTTCCAATACATGGTTGCATGTCCCTTACCGTCGCCTAAAATCTCTATAGCAATCGAGCCTTCCATATTAGCTAAAATTTCCTTGCCCTGACTTCTAATTAACATTTTCCATCCTCACTTTCCCCATGTAATCAACTGACACGTTATTGTGTAGTTAGTACATGATTTTATACTCCCATCTTCTTGACCAGATTCTTATTCATCTCATCAAATATTATATCTGTGTTCTCTTCAATGTCCTGCATCATACTCAGAACGCTCATTTCGCCCCTATTTGCCATTTTAACGTACTCGTTAGCAGTCTGCATGACTGTGAGCAAACGTTTCGTAGAAAAGCCATATAAACGTCTCAGAGCCATCATGGTTGTAACAACGTTAATCGTATCAGCCCAATCTTCTCCGTCATTAAATCCATTCTCATAAGCTTCTTTCTCCATGCTTTTGATCTGGCTGTGGCAGTTCTGCATAGCTCGTCCAAATGCCTGAGCTGCCTGGTTGGACTGAGCTAGAGGAAATTTCTGCTTTCGTGGCTTCGCCTTTAGCTTACTGCTCACGCTTCACGCACCTCCTAATCTGCCCTGCAACGGCTTCAAACTGCTTAAGCAATGAATTGTCGTCATTCCGGTTTAAAGTCCGATCATAAGCCGGAGAGATGTCCCACAAGTCATTTACGAGGACACCGCGCGCCACGCTGTGAGTAGTGCACTCCGATGTGCTCCTGTGATGCTTATGATCTCGTCAAGAGTGAACTCTCCAATGTACTCAGTGCCTTTGAATAGCTCATACAGTTTCATGTTTCTTCCTCCTTGCAACGAACTCATATCCTGTCAACCGGAACGCTCTCGGTGTCTTCGGGTGATCCGTTTCGATCAATCCATCCGTTCGCAGCATGTCCATGTGGCGAAGCACCGTGGCATTTGATACGCCGACGCCGTCAGCAATCTCTTTATAGGACGGTGCGTACCGATGTTCTTTGATATACCGACAGATGTACAGATATATGTCTTTATGGATCTGCTGACCTTCTTTATACTTCTGTTTGTACATTTTTCTCACGCTCCTCTTTCATCTTCTGCGCTCTTTTAAACATTTTTTCGAGATAATCCGCATAAGCCAATAGCATATGGTCTACAAACCCGTTTTTTCGATATTTTTCTGACACGATATGAATCTGCTCTGTCACCTGCTGCCAGTATTCATCATTTTCTTCGATTCCGGCAGTCTGGAGAACCAGTGCCGGGAAGTCAATCTGCAAGAACTTAATAGTGTTCGGTATCTGCTCGTGTGTCACTCTCATACTTATACACCTTCTTCTACCTCAAAACTCTGTTCAAGAAGTCGCTCGTTATCCTTATTAAACGCCTTAATATAGCTTTGTTTTATCGGTCTGATAAAATGTATACCATTAGCGGATTTTGCCCGGGAAACAGCCACATAGAACTGCCCAGGATCCCAACAGCAAGGATCAATGTTGATTTTTTCGAATGTCTGTCCCTGTGATTTATGAATACTGATCGCCCAGGCAAGTTTCACTGGGAACTGAGAGAAAGAACCTACTTTTTTGCGGACAATCTTCTCTTTTACGATTTTCTGACCGTCTTTTTCCTGTTCAGATTCCTCAATAACCTGTTTCTCAATGTCTTTGCTGTATCTGTACAAGCTAACTGTTTTGCCCTTATCAGTCTTGATAACCAGATAAGATTCCTCAAATTCTCCGTTTTCCACAATTTTCTGAATGATGCCAATCGTTCCATTAACGTAGTTTCCAGACAGATCATTGACTGTAATCATCACTTTTGCACCGATGTTAAGAATTAAGTCCTCTCTGGCAAATGCAATGTTCTTAATATCGGCAGATGTTAGCTCGCCGTCAACTGCTGCATGAAACACTTTTTCGGTCTTTTTATCCAACTTGCCAAGGAAAGTATTGTTAATTCTGTCAGCTTCTGCATTAGTGCCAACCAAGAACGGTGCTTCCGGTATAACCTTGTCTGATTCGTTGTTCTCCAGATATGCAATGGATTTTCTAATATTGTTGCCATATTTAATATCATTCAGCACATACTTAAATCCCTCATCATTCTGCCTGCATACTTCATCAAGCTTAATATATTCGAATGACATATCTTTCCAGTATTCAGACATGAAGGCATATCCGTGTTCGTACTTTCCGCCCTTTCCATAATCAGATCCATACATCCGGCAGAGAATTTTGCGGTCATCTGTCGTGATAACTGGGGGAAGCTGGTAGAAATCGCCTATCACGATTAACTGAATGTCTTCTTTGTCCTCTCCGATTAGAAGTCTGTCAACTGCTCTATCTTCATTCTCCGTGATGATCGTCTTTGCAATCATATTGAACAAATCGAACCGGCACATGCTGATTTCATCAATGATAAGAACATCTGCTTCTTTCAGAAGTTCAGCTCTGGATTTCACCTTTTTCTTATAGTCCTCAAATTTAATTGAAATATTCAATGCCCGGTGTACGGTAGTTGCCCCATATCCGATATTATCCGCTGCAATTCCAGTAGTGGCGGATACCAGAACATTTTTACCAGCTTTTTCCGCCTCATCGATGAACGTTTGAATAACCGTTGTCTTGCCTGTTCCTGCGTCACCTGTCAGAAAAACATTGCTGCCAGACAGCATCGTATCTAATGCATATCTCTGCTTTTTATTGAGATCGTCTTTTTTCATTTTGTAATCACTCCTTGTAATAATTATGTCAACTAAATATTTTTGTAATATTCAATTAATTTTGCTATAATAAATCTAATTGTATATGCTTTTTAATTTTGTAACCAACGTGTAACCGACTTTTTCGACCTATTGGTTACGCCAAAAACCCTTATTTTATGCGGGTTTCAGAGGTATGTAACCGTGTAACCAATGTAACCAAGGTTTTCATATAGGAGAATCACTAGAGTATATGTTTTTTATACACTCTCAAACTTTCTCCTATAGGACGTTTTTTTTCGTGTTACAACGGTTACATGGTTACAAATTACGAAAACGGAACATTTGTTTCGGCATTAGTTGGCAGAAAGCCAGTTTCAATAACCTCATTTTCTTGCTCATTTTCGAGGCTTTTTATGTTGACAACCTTTACTGCAATAAGCCTCATCACGCTTCCCCCGTCTCTTTTTAGTACCGTATCCCTCTTTCCTGTATGCTTAATCAATTCTCGATTAATTGCCCAGGCAGAAAAGGCTTTTCTGGAGAATCCATTATTTTTCAAAAGGTTTTCAAGAGGTTTCGGATAAAAATATACATATACATCTCCATACTCATCTGGCGTTTCCTTGAATCCCCATTGATCGCAACTGAATTGAGCATCAAAGTGCTGCCCGTACACGGAAAGACTTTCAAGAATGAATTCATAACACCTCTGTCCCTCAGATACGTCTTTTTTACGTGTAGGTATGTCCACAACGTCCTCGACCGTCAGCTCACGTCCATCCTTAAATATGAAATCTGTAGCTAATTTGTCAGCCAGCAGAAGTGTAGATATAGCCATGACCTGTTTTGCTGGAAAGTCATATCCGTCAAAACCTTTCTCAATTTCGGCTTTCATTTCTTTCAGATCGTCCGATGTGAACTGTTTCAAATTTCCAACAAATACTCTTCCAGCAAAGCCGTAGTTCTTCGTGACAACGCTGTTGATCTCTGCCGGATTCTCGTAAATATCCTCGCAACACTCAATCTCAATAATTCTGTTGATAGCTCCGCTGGAGTCTGCAAATTCCGAAATAGGATTCTCACCGTTGCAAATAGTCACATTACTCCATGTATTTTCCTTAGCTGCTCCGAGGTCCTTATTTGACCTTCCTTTCCCTTTGCCGGAACAGAGATTATAGATCAATGTTTCGTAGTTGTCCCGAATATACTGAGAAGCGTTCTTCGAGTCATCGAGGATCATTGGAAAATTATTAAGCATATCTGCTCTAGTCTCTAATGATGTATCTGTTGATCGAAAGTTTCCAACGTAAGCTCCCGGCGCAGGATTTCCCCAAACTGATGCCGCTATATTGATCGTTACTGTCTTTCCACCACCTGTCTGTCCGTAGAAATCTACGATGAACGGTAATACATCAAGCGGCTGTACAAGCACACTTGCAAAAGATGCCGCCAGTGCTATTCGTGGCTCTAATCGTCCGCACGACCGCAGCTGTTTAGCCAGAGTCACCCACTTGAAGTAATCTCCACTTTCCTGTATACTCTGGAATAGTGTTTTAAAGCGGTATTCACCGTCAAAAACGATCGAAAGGTCGTAAGGTACAAACACATTGCCATGCCATCCTAACTTGCTTGTAGAGTGCTGTATGTCGATCATATCGGCATTGTACATTTCAACATCTGCCAGATACTTTACAAGGAGCCTTGCGTTCTCTGAATTAACCTGTACGCCGAACCTTGCAAGATTAGTTATCGCTCTAGAGGTCACAATGTCAATTTTTGGAACAGTTATTTCCGTCCAATATCCATCCCTTTTAAAAGCCACTGTGATCTGTTCTTCACCTGTTTCAATGTTTTTCAGTCGGCGTATCGGCATGATCGGGTGGTGACATACAAGTTCTCTCGCCTTAGATGTTTCAGAAGAAAATATTCCATTCTCTGTAGCTATCCAGCTGCCACAAGCCATATTAGGATATTCCTTATCAACAGAATCAGGATAAAAGTTTGTGATGTTTTCAACCAGCTGCATGGAACGATTTGCTTTTTCTTCTTTTTCCTTTTCCTGCTCTGCTTTCTGGAATTCCTTTATGAACTCTTCTGCTATATGCTTCGCTTTCACACTTTTTGCCCGGTCCATCAGCTTGAATTTGATTTCCGAACGGTCGATTTTACTTTTTACTGAAAAAAGCTCTTCATACAGCTGCTTTTCCATAAAGTCTTGCGCTTGTAAATTTTCAATGTTTTCAAGAATTTTTCTCACCTCCTGACTTAACAGACAGCAATTCATGTCTGCTTTTTTCTTTCTCAAGATTAAACTGGCACATATACCACTCTTCTGAATCAGGAGGGAACGTTTTTAGTGCTGTTTCGTACATAAGTATGTTCTTTTCTACCTGTTCAAGCTCGTTTGGGACCTGAGCAGGATTGCATTTTTTTGCTTTGATATCCCGCATTTCATGTCTGATCTGGTTACGACTTTTACCTTTTTTTGATATATAAGTGCCGCCCAGCTCAATAAACGCAGTACTAAAAGGGACGGATTCGTATTGCATTACGAAATCAAACACATCGCCACCGATTCCACATCCGAAGCAGTAAAAGGAATCATCGTAGATTTTGCAGGATGCTGATTTTTCCTTGTGAAAAGGACAACATATAAATCCCGCTCTATTCGGTTTTAGTTCATATCTGGAAAGAATCTCGGGCATTTTCATTGATTGCTTAATTTCATCTTTTGTCATACAATTTCATCTACTTCATATTCATCGAAATCAGGCACGTCATACCATGCGCCAGTTTCCAGATAGTCTTTGTATCTTGCGTTATTAATTGCTTTTTCAGGAGATACCGCAACAGTCATTCTATTATTTCCGTATGGATCTGTTACAACATACTGTCTTTTAGCTTTATTTGCTTTTGGCATTTCCACCCTCCAATAACTCCACAATTTTTTTACCGGTTTCTTCTTTTGTACAGAATTCAAATCGGACGCCGTATTTATCTCTGATCGTGCAAAGAGATTTATATAATTGACAGCCGTCAACAGCTTTATCGGATATTACAGTTTTTACTCTTTTGCCGTTTATCGTCCTCCAGATAACTTTATGTTTTCGGGGATTCTCCCAGAAATATACATCACCAACTGATTTAATATCTGGTCCATGCTCGCATAGGATAATCAGCTGAATACCTGCTTCACGCGCTCTGATAAGCTCTGCTTTGAATCTTTCATGCTGCTGGCAGACATTTCCACAAAGCTCTTGCAAATCCTTTTTACGGTCAATACAGAGTTTTGCATTGTCCAGTGATTGATAATCACCGCAATACAATTTAGAGCGAAAATACTGCACTCCAAGGCTATCAAACTGACTCTGAATCCGTTCCCATTCTGATTTATGTTCCCTTGTGTCCACTTGTATAACCATTAAAAACACATCCTTTTAATTGAACGGAAGTTCTTCCTGTACACTGTCTGGAATACTCATAAAGTCCGTGCCTGCCGGATTCGCTCCCATGATAGCTTCTTCTTTCAGATGATCGTCATAGGCTCTCGTGGTGCGCTCTTCTGGGATATCTGCATCCTTAATTCCTTCAATACTGCGGAACCATGCAAGCTTGTGACGTTTCACTTCTTTATTGTCGTACCAGTCTCTCTCCAGACGGAAGATGCCGCCGATCAGTTTTCCCTTAAACTGCTGCCCGAAATTATCGTCCCACTTAACGGCAAATCCCGGATTTGACTTTTCTACGCATGTGATAAATGTTTTAAGGTTACGGACACCATAATCTACACTCTCGTCAATGACCATATAGTTAGTGCCGGCGTTCGGATATTTCTTGTCTGGACGAATGTCATTTTCAAACTGCTTCATAAAGTAACCCGCCTGTTCGTCTCCTTCTGCGAAATCAAACAAGATAACAAGCATATCAAGTCCGCCCTGGCTTTTTTTCTCTGATACCTGCTTAATTACCATCTTATGACCGCCAAGCTTAATTGGTTCAAATTCTCCTGCTGCCTGTGTAGTATCGTAATTATTTGGTTTCTGCATTATCTGTTCCTCCTAATTCATAATAATCTCTGATAACCTTGTCAACTTCTGCAAGGTCGTTATCAATAGTTAAACTGCCAAACATCCCGATTGGGGACTTGCTTACCGCTCCCTGACTGGACTGAGTGACAAATAAGTGTTTTCCACTCTCTTCGATGCATCGAAGAACGATGGTAAACATGCCCTCGATGCAAACTTTTTCGTCCAGAAGTTTTCCGATGGTCTTAGGCTTTACTTCTCCAGAATCATCCTTTTCTTCATGCATCATAAGGTAAACAATTTTATTCTGCGGTACTTTTGTTACAATGAACTGAATAAGATTCCAGAAGTAGTCTCCGATATCATTGTACAGAGCGAACACTGCATTACCTTTTCCAGCAGAAGCGTGCCCCTTCATGAAATGATTCGTGATAAGATATCCTGCATCATCAATCACAATTGACTCCGCTTTTGATGCGATCAGGCACTTCATTACCTGCTGGTAATCATCTGTAAACCATCCGTCAATCTTTCCTTTAAATGGAAGCGGTTTATTCAATACTCTAATAAGATTCCAGTGTTCATTCTGGCAGTTTCTAAGACTGGTGCTCTTGCCAGAACCAGATTTTCCGATAATTAATACTGGTGTTGCCATTACTATTCCTCCTTATATGATTTCTGAGCCGTTAAAAGCCCATTTAAGGCCTGCACGTAGCTCGCCAGCGTCCTCGCCTTATATGAACTCTCGATGTAGTTATCAGATACAAGAGAAAGCTGCTCGTCTATCAGAGCAAGGATTTCATCAATTCTCTCCTGCATCTTTTCTCACCTCGCTAAAGAAACAGTAAACATTGTCAGAACCATCTCCTCTTGCCGGATTCTGCTCGCCGTTTGGAAAGATTCCACCAGCGCAATGATACTCAAGATGATTCAGATACATGTACGGGTTTTCCCAGTCAAGAATGTACGCTTTCCGCCTGTTCAGCTCCTCCAGAAGCTCGTTTACCGTCATTGTCAACTCAATTGTCGGCAGGAGCTTCAGCTCTGTCTGATTCAGCATTTAACGGGCACCCCCCCATCTATCAGAAGTTCCAGCAAGAAAGCTTTGATTTTATTGAGACTTTCACGACTTTCTTTTTCGTAAAACGGATCAAAAGATACACTCTGATACAAATCCCATTTAAATTTTCCTTCGGGAAGACTGACATCTTCCTTCCTTTTAAGTCCACATACACTCATACCATAAATCGAATAATTGAACGAGGCGTTTGCTGTCGGAACTTCATTTGCAACTCTTTTACAGAGTTCGTAAATTTCGTCAATTTCTTTCTCAAACATTTTCATTTTCCTTTCTCTCTGGCGTATCAATATCCCAGAGAATTCCATATACAATCATCGTGGTCATTGCCGCCGCAAAAAGCTGTCTGCCCGATCCGCCCCACTGCCAGAATGGAAGGAACGTGGAAAAACCTCCGATCAGTGCGGCGCAGATGATGTTCTTCAGATTATTCACTGATACCTCCTATGATCCACGCAAGATTGCTGGCTACCAGTGCGGCGACTGTCACAATCCATGCTGTGAACCATCTCCTTGACTTTTTCTTGCTTTCCTCGACAATCTCAGTAGCAAGTGCTACTGAGATGTCAGTCCATGTTGGCTGATTTTCGTTTCTGTTTTCACTCATATCTAGCTAATTTCTCCTTATTTTTTCTTATTTGTCTTTACAATTAGCAGATAGAGGCTTATAATTAACCTGTATCTACTAAGTGCGATTTAGTAGATGCAAAGCTCCGGGGTGGAGGTGTCGACTCCCTCCGGGGCACTCACTTATTGAGAGCAGCTTTGCCTTTCCAGACATGACCAGTTACTTCATAGACTTTCCTAGGGCTTATGATGTATGTGATCCTGCCACCGGAAAGGCTTTTTGCTGGCTTGTTATTCTGGATAGCAGTCCCGATCGGCAGCCATCCGTATACAATTCCTGCTCGGATTGATGTTACAGGAAGTCCGATCAGCTTGCTTGCATCAGATACGCTCATGTTCTCCGAGGAGAACTCTGGCATCTGTGGAATGCCTGATATGATTCTCGCAACCTCTGCGGCGAACTGATGAACTTCTGCATTTTCTTTGATGTAAGTATCAACTTCGCTCATTTTATGCTCCTTTCTTGTGGTATACTCCCTATAGATGGGAGGTGATAATAATATGAAACCGAATATAGCAAACGGCTCCATAGTTCCGCACAGCGTCCTTGAACAGCAAATAAAAGAAGCTAAAGAAAAAGAATTACGGAAACAGCAATGGCGACATGATTTCCGAGTAGCTTTATTTAGTGCTGTTGTTGGCGGATTCACTGGATTCCTGGCTACTGTAATCACTCAGATGTTACTTTAGCATCCACTGTGCGAGTAGGCTTCCGAGTGCTCCGCAGGTAGCCGAAAGCACAAAACAAAGAATCCAGAATGCGATTCTGTTTTTCAATTTGTTTTCACCTCCAAGTTAAGAACTTTCTTTCTGCTCCTTACCAGAATCATCTGGCTTATTCTCGGAAAAACTTTCCGTCTTACCAAGAATGTATCCCTTGTCAAACTCTGACATATTAGGAATCGCTTCTTTCAGCTTTTCAATGATTCTTTTTTCTTTTTCAGACATATACTCACCTCTTTTCTTGTGATATACTCCCTGTATATGGGAGGTGATTAAAATAAATCAAATTGTTTCAATTTTAAAATCGGCTAAAGAAATCATTACGTTTGAAAATGTTTCCTTTATGCTTGGGTTAATAGGGTCTGCTGGAACTGTATGGAACTTATTCCAATCTCGAAAAAAAATAGAGTTTATTCCTATTGGTTTCAAGTTGAAAGATAATAATGAGTTGATTGTTCATTTTGAAATTATCAATCGTTCCAGAATTGCCATATCAATCGTAAATATTTCTTACATGTATAGTGGAACCCATTATTCATGTTTAAAAGGGTGCGCTATTGGTGAATCAATTTATCACGAAAGAATGCAACTAAAGAACCTAACAGACTTCTATACACAACCTCCGAAAGAAATTCATCCAGATTTTTCCAAACCTCAGACTTTTCAAGTGTCTGCCAATCGTGGAATGGCAACTGAAATGAAACTTCTGCTAACTGATCCGGATTCATCCAGTTTACATAAATTTCATATTCGGACTTCAATTCGTTCTCTCTTTCAAAAGTGGTTTTCAAGCAATCACCATTGAAAGTTTGAGATATCATTTTTTTACTGCCGAGCGGACTGTATTTCATGTTTTCACCTCCTTGCTTTGTGAGTTTATAATATCACGATGTGAGTTATATGTCAACGCTAAATATTGACTTTGTGAGTTTTTTATGATATATTATCATTGGAGGTGAGGAAAAGTGAAAGACAGAATCAAACAAGTGCGCAAATCCCAGAATCTCACTCAGACAGCATTTGGAGACATAATTGGAGTAAAGGGAAATACCATTACTAATTATGAAACTGGTTTAAGAAATCCAACAGATGCTGTTATCAAATCTATATGCAGAGAGTTTGGAGTGAGTGAAGAATGGCTCAGAACAGGAAAAGGAAATATGTTTGTACCCGGAATTAAAGACAAACAAATTTCTGCCATGCTTGCAGACGTAATGAAATCTGGAGAAGATTCTTTCCGACACCGTCTCGTGTCTGCATTAGCCAGATTGGATGATGAGGGATGGGACAATTTAGAAAAACTTATTGACATGATTTCTAATAAGTAAAAAGAAAGACAAGGGCAATGCGCAAACCCTTGTCTTTTTTAATGTTATCCGATTAGCCTTTTCACAAATATATAAATCACTTCTATCCAATGATTATTCGTGCATTTTTCAACCATCTCAATAATCTCTTTCTTATAATCCATAATAACCCTCCCTATCACAACTACCATCTACACTACAGTATATGTTCGGCTGCGGGAAATATAACCGAACATTAGTTCGTTTCATGCCATTATATCACTAATGTTTGCTCTTGGCAACTGCCAGATATACACCGATATATTTATGATTGCATAGAAATTATTCGTAACATCAAAGATATAGTCTTTTCTGTTTAGCGGCAGGACGAATAAAAACGGCAGCATGGTCTGCTTTATTTCATGGGCGCTATTCTTATGTAGGGTAGAAGATCTGTACGCATTTTGGACAGAATACACTTCTGACTCTTCACGGATATAATCGTCTACACACATTGGTAAATAAACAATGTAATTAAGCAAAAGCACAGCTCCTATTATAATTAGTATATTTTTGATTATTTTCATTTCATAAATCACCTCAAAACGTCTATTTACAACTAAATTTAACGATGCTATAATAAAAATAACATATTTAAACACTTTTTTTTGCAAATGGCGAAAACAATGTTTACAAGGGAATGATTTACATGAAAATTGCGATTTGTGACGATGATAATTTACGGATTGAGATTTTCAAAAATAGCATTGACCGATATCTAAAAGAGCATGGTGATGGTGGATATACATTAGCCACCTACACCAGCGGAAAGCCTTTGATCGACGATGTTTCAGATGGTGAATGGTATGACATAATAATTCTTGATGTCTCCATTAACGGAGAAAATGGCATAGAGATTGCCAAAAGATTAAGAAAAATCGGATACTATGGAAATATCACTTTTTGGACAGAACGCAAAGAATATGTATTTGATGCACTTGATGTGCTGCCGATTCATTACATCATTAAAGGCTCTGAGCATGGAAGAATGTATTCAGTTGTTAAGCAGACGCTTGAAAATATCCGTGAAAAAACGCTTACTATCAAGAACAAGGACTACTTTCACAGAGCTGAATTCCGGCATATTGAATACATCGAAAGCCAGAACAAATACATAATGATCCATTGCACGTGCGGAATATCACACAAGGAACGAGGAAAGCTCAATGATATCGAAAAGAGTCTTGACGGAAGATTTTTGCGCTGCCACCAGAGCTATATAGTTAATATGGACGAGGTAAGCGAAGTAAGCCATTTTTTTACGATGGCATCTGGCGCGATCGTCCCGATCAGGCAAAGAGAACTTGCGAAAATAAGAGAAAAATATGAAAACTACGTCATTGGAGGGAAATAAAGCATGAGCGAAGAGAAAACAAAGAAATGCAAATATTGTAAAACGGAGATTCCGGCAGATGCTAAAGTCTGCCCGCAGTGCCGGAAGAAATTAAAAGGTGGAAAGCTCAAATGGGTTGTGCTGATAATCCTTGTCGGAGCCATCATCGGAGCTGTAGCTGGTGAAAGTGATTCAGAATCAGATAAAAGCGCAGCAACCGCTACTTCTTCAGAAAAGAAAGAAACTACTACTAAACAAAAAGAAGAAGCTGCGCCAATCGAGTACACTACTGTTTCTGTTAATGATATGATGTCCGATCTTGATAGTAACGCCATGGGTGCATCTGACAAATACAAAGGCAAATATCTTGAGATCACTGGAAATCTCAGCAACATTGATGCCTCTGGAAAATACATCAGCCTCACAGCTGACGGCGATTTTGAAATCATCGGCGTACAGTGTAATATTAAAAACGACGAGCAAAAATCAAAGGCAGCATCTCTTACCAAAGGCGATAAAGTAACATTAAAAGGAAAATGCACAGATGTTGGAGAAGTCCTTGGATATTCTTTTGACATTGACGAGATTGAGTAAACCAGACTAGCTCCTGCTTAACGGCAGGGGCTGTTTTTATACAAGGAGGAAAATCATGGCAAAAAGAAAGAAGTACCCGAAATTGCCAAACAGTTTCGGCTCTATCCGCTATCTTGGCAAGGGTCGAAGAAACTGCTATGCAGTGCACCCACCGGCAACGCTGGACGCAACAGGGAAAGCGATCCGTCCGCCTGCGATCTGCTACGTTGACGACTATCTGAAAGGGTTCGCCGTTCTGACAGCTTACAAAGCTGGGACGTACAAGCCGGGTATGGAAAAGGAACTTGAGATTGCCCCTACAACGGACGCAGACGCCCTTATAGGACGTATTCTGTCAGACTACAATACATTTAAGGGCACAGAGGAAAAGCACCCGGAAACGCACAAATTGACGTTCTCAGAGGTATATGAGCAATTCTATGCATGGAAATTTCCAGACGGGACAAAAGCGTCTTATAGCTCGATGGAATCATACAAAACAGCTTACTCAAACTGTAAAGCATTACACAATCGCACATTTGAAAATTTAAAAGCCCCCGATTTACAAGACGTAATAGATAAATGTACTCTTAAGAAGCAAAGCAAAGCAATTATATTAACCCTCTTTAAGCAGATGTATAAGTATGCCATTTATTCAGAAATTGTGTCGGAAAACAAGGCTTTATATGTAAAAGTTAACGCAAATGATGATACGGAACATGGCACACCTTTTTCGGATGAGGAATTGCAAATCCTTTGGAATAACACCGATGATCCAGAAGCGCAGCTCATTCTAATCATGTGTTACTCTGGATGGAGAATTGGCGAGGTCCTGAAGCTTACGACCAATCTTGAAGAGAGATATTTTCAGGGTGGCATCAAGACCGCAGCCGGAAAAGACAGGATCGTTCCAATCCATCCGGCCATATATGAGTTTGCAAAGAGCAAGGTCCTGACGCAAAACGGTAAACTCTGCATCTATTCCCAGACGCAGCACCGAAACGCTCTGTTTTACCCTACACTGGAACGATTGGGGATAACCGGCAACCCGAAGCACACGCCGCACGATTGTCGACATACCTTTTCTACTCTGTGTGAAAAATACGGCGTCCGGGAGAACGACCGGAAGAGGATGCTGGGTCATTCGTTTGGGAACGATGTCACGAATGCTGTGTATGGTCACAGAACCCTAGAAGAACTCCGGACGGAGATTGAAAAGATAAAAGTCCCGTTTGTGACTAACTGTGACTAACCGTTCCTATTTTTATCGTTTTTAAAATGTCTTAATCACTCTAACGAAAGTCTGCAAAGCCTTGATTTTACTGGCTTTTCCGCATTTTACAAGGGATTTCGCAAAGACATTTTCTTTAATCTAATTTTAATGAAAGTCTTCAAGAATCCTTTGTTTATGCGGGTTTCCAGGCTTTGCTTGTGACTAATTTGTGACTAACCGTGTAAATCTATATCTGTTCATAACATCGTAATTTAACGTAAAAAAAGAGAGTCGGGTTTTTAGGCCCAACTCTTTTTCTGACTGTCCGCTCGTGCCGCTGCTGACAGCCCCCGAATTGGGACATACAGCTCTTCCGTTCATGCACGTCGGAATCAGTCTGCACTATCAACTTGTGCTAGCCACACAGGGTGCTATACGTCATAAGTTCAATCCCTGTGCGACTGCTAACAGTATAACTTGTTCTGAAGGGAAAATCAATCAGAACATCATTTCGTGTTGGCTTTCATGTGCTCAATCACTCTCTTCCAGGTATCAATGCCGCAAGTTCCATTTGCCTTTACACCGACATTTTTCTGGAAAACTTTGAGGGAATCATATGTGTCATTCCCAAACTGTCCGTCAACTTCTACGCCCAGCATCGCCTGAAGCATTGCCACAGCTGTACCGGAACTGCCCTTTCTCAGAATCGGAAGTCTTGTCTGGAAGGTACCGGTAAGCGTAGTTGAAGGTGTACTTACTTTTGCACCGGTGGTAACAGCAATAGCCACGTGGTGATTATCGTTCAGGAGGATATCTCCTGCCTTTAAATAGTCACCAGATGTCAGATACTTACTATCCGTCAGTACTTTCGCACCGGCAGCCTTCATTGCGGCCCTCATGTTTCGTGTTGTCAGATAGATGCTGACTGCTTTGAGTTTTGCGTTATTTAATCGATACCCAGCCCCTTTGACGATAGCTGCTGTGCTCGCACTGCAATCAGATTCACAAGCTACCGTGATCTGTGCCGGATCGTAGTTACTTGCCTTTAAGTGCTGCCAGAACGTATACCGGTCATTGCTGTTTCCGGCGGTACCCTGATCGTAGCCGATGAGATTGTTTTGTGCTGCTTTTGTCGCCATGTCTGCAATCATGGATGCGATTTTAGCATCATTAAATCTCAGGACGCAGAGCCACGGTCTGCTGTACCAGTTCATGATCTGATACTCTGTCCCAGTCTGATCTCCTGCTTTTCCACCTGCATATCTTCCGTTTTCGTCATGCCCACAGTTACTGATTTTTACCATTTTAGTTTCTCCTTTCTGTGCTGTTCCTCTATAGTCCTTGTAGAACACATCCATGTCAACGTTGCCGCTGATTCCAGATACTTTTCCTTTGCTGGAATACTGCCAGCCAATTCCTGCTTTTGGTTTTACCCTTGTTTGCATTGTTCCATTATCGGGGTCTGGGTAATGTGCAATCCAGCACTCATACTTTCTGAGTGCGTCAGTCAGAACGCCGTTGTACCAGTCCAGATTGCAGTAGATACCGACCTTATAACCAGCTTTTTTCATCCTTGTCAGAAAGGCAACTGCAATGTTTTCGACTGCCTGTTTACCGAGTTTTCGCTGATTAGACCACTCGAGATCATAAAACATCGGAAAGTCCAGTCCTCGCCCGTTTAGTGCGGCGATCACGTCTTCCGCTTCATCAATAGCCTGTGCCGGTGTCAGAGCGTAACTGTACTTATATCCACCAACAAGGATTCCGTTGCTCTTGCATCCCCTGTAGTTGTACTCGAATGAGCCGTCAACACCTGTTTTCTGATGTACTCTCAAGATTGCGAATTTGATACCGGATTTAGCCACTTTCGACCAGTCCGGTTTTCCTTGATTGGATGATACGTCAATACCTTTAATTTCCAAATTATCAACTCCTTTCATGAAATCATGAAACATATTTGTAGTGGCTGTAGCGTACAGATTCCACGCTCCATTGGTAGCTTTTTATGATTTTTTAACGAACTAAATGGAAAGACGGAAAAAAATTATTTCATATACGGATAGATGCAGGTTATTACTTGAGCTGTTTTTGCTGTAATAGTAACTGCACGTCCGTTGTTTGAAACACTGATTTCGTCTGGAAGTTGCGGTGTTGCAATAGCATATCCCAATGTACTAGAACCACTAATATAGAATGGGATAAGAGTGTAACCTATTAATATCAAACCATGCGTAGCGCCACGCACGTTCGAAACCGTAAGAGATGTTCCGTAGGTTCTTTCGTACCTCAGAAAGGGGTTATTATTTAATTCATTAATCGCCCCCAGTACCGTCTGGTTGTTCGTCTGCAAGTTGCTGATGACCGCATTGGTCAGTTTCTCAACGATCCAGTTCCAGATTTCTGTGAATACTCGTTAAATTTACCCATTACTTAATCTCCTTTCTAATTCTTTAATACGTTTCTCTTGCTCGTCAACCTTTGCGCTAAGTTCCTGTATGGCTTTGATAGCGTAGTTCAGCAAGTACGGGCTGTTAATCTGTTTAATGTCCATCTCGCCGTTTTCGTCATATCCGCCGCCCAGAGCCAAGTTCGGGTCGATTTCTTCCAGTTCATCTGCCACGAAACCGATATTTTGATGCCATCCACCTCTCTCTTTCTTCCAGTCAAACTGACGGACTTTCATCTGATTAACTGTTTCGAGGGCAGTTGTTGTGCTGTTCTTGATGTTGTCCTTCAGACGAATATCTGAAACCTGCGTGCCAGTATACAAATAGTCTGTGGCAAAAGAAGCTGCCGCACTAGAAGTCCCTCCCCATTGAGCACAAACTCCTAAACGCCTGTATGTTGCCGTTGAACCCGCTGGCGTCCCTTTTCCTGACGAAAAATAAGCCACCTGTGAACCAACTGCACTTACAGACGCCACCGGCTGTCTTTTGACTTTGCCGGATGTTTTTGCTTGATTTTGCAAGTCGTAGAACATAAGGGTTCCATCGACAGTTGCGTTTCCGCCTACGCTCAAGCTTTTACCAATAGTTGCACTTCCATCTGTCGAAAAATTTGCTCCAAGTTCGCATCCGTCCGTAAAAAGTGAGTTTGTATTTATTCGGACTTTGTTGTTCAGATAGCGAACAATATAGCCTTCCCATTTTTTGCTCGTATCACCTTCCATCCAAAGTTCAGGCACTTTATTTTGAACTTTCTGTGCATACAGTCCATACTTTCCAAGCATCAGTGCATTGTAGTTCTCTGAATCCGTATAGTCTGTATATAGTCGCAATCCGGCAGTATTAAGAGATACCATTGGATTCCCGGTATTCTTATTAAGCACGACATATCCGGTATATCCTAATCTCGATATCTGATTTCCGTCAGCATCGTAAATCTTCAGCTGACCGTTTCCGTTATTCGTGCCGCCAAGACTGATGACGCCACCTTTCATGGCATTGAACGAAATAAACAGTGTCTGGTTTCCGCTTTCATCCTTTTCGTAGTACAGCCCCTTGAATTTCCCATCGTCTGACAAGATATCGACAATCTGCTCCTGTGTCAGAGACGCCACATCAACCGCAACGGGATATGTCTGGTAGTCCGCAAGCTTCGTTTTTGACTGGTCGAAATACAGCGAAACCTTGAGCATATCATGGGCCTTGAGTGACAGTCCGTTGACATTAATCTTCAGGCGGTCAAGTGCCGCAGTCTGCGATACCGTGAGTATTGCCCATGTAGCGCCGCTGTCGGTGGATTTTTCCAGTTTCCACCAACCTTTTTGTGACTGTGCAACTTCGCCGTTTCCGTCACGATAGAACGAATCTACAATGAGCGGCGCCGGTGTTATCTTCTTGTCAGCCCCCATCAGCAAAACATCAGCGTTTGACTGGAAGAAATAAGTCCTTCCGGCAGTTCCCTGTTCGCCCTTGATTTTCGTCCAACTATATTTCGTCGGGTCTGTACTATCATCCGGCGCGTAATCGGTATACTGACCGATATACAGCTTATTGACACTATCATCCACGGAGAAACCTGTTCTGCCATCAGCGCTGTTAGCATATGCGATGTGGAAGTATGGCGTCTTTCCGTCCGCCCCCTTCGGTCCCTGTGCGCCCTGATCGCCCTCGAATTTCGCCCACGTGTACTTGCTCGGGTCAGTACTGTCGACGCCAGAAAAGTCCGTATAAGTTCCGATATACTTATCCGGTGTCTTGCTCATCTGCGCCGCTGTCGGGTTCTGTACCGGTGCGTACTGGATATGCAGATACGTTGTCTTTCCATCTATTCCAACGCCCGGAATTCCCTGCGGTCCGGCGTACTGTTTCGCAAGTGAGAACTGTTTCGATACGACAAGGTTGTTCAGATATGCCGCCTTGATGTTCACCCATCCGCTGTCTGCGGTCAGTCCGGTAACGGTGTATGTCTTAGTTTCCTTATTCCAGTTTCCCTGTATGTTCTGGGATGTCGTAATCGTGTACGTGCAGTTATCCGTGATATCCTGTGTGCCGTACATGACGGTCGCCGTTGTGGTGCACTCCGGGAACTCTGTATAGTTGCCGTCAGAGTCTACCGGGATTCCCTGATAGTCGTTATCAAGCTGCATGGTCATGTTTCTGGCCAGAGCTGCCATGTTCTCAACATCTTCAATCTTTTCATCAAGTGGTTTACCGCCGATCGTCACATAACTTCCGTTAAGGGTAACTGATCCGGTATCCATATCCGCTTCAAATATCGCATTTCCACTTTTGTCTCTTACGATGAGCGTTCCTGCGTTAATATAGTCGGCGTTGATGCCCTCTGCATAGAGTAGCCTGGTTATTAATTCGCCAGTCACCGCAAAGCCGTAAGGATACGTTTTTCCACCATCAATCGACACGGCAAATGCTTCTGCTGTCAGTTTCCAGATTATGTTAGATTCCGCCATGGTTGCTTTGTTGTGCATATAGTATATGATGCTACCGTCCTGCTGTGGCTCTTGTGTCATATACAGACCGCTTGAAGAATTGAGTGTTTCAGCTAATCTCTTTATAGCCTCTTCTCTTGCGGATGTTTCTTTTTGTACCATCTGACGTGCCGCAACTATAGCTTTCGTGCTGTTCCCGTAAAAGTCACTGCTGCCTCTGATTGGATCATCGGCCTGTGTCTTAACTGTAGTCAGGCCGCCTACATTTCCGGAAACGTCTGTCAGAGGAGTAAGGTACTTATTCCCTAATCGGTCGTAAGTGTACACCATGTCGCCAAACTCGACGAGTGGATTGTACACCAGATCACCCTCAAGGTTCCGGAATCGCGCTCCTACAATCTGTTCGCCGATGATATTCGCTACTGTCTGAAGCTGATCGGTATCAATCAGCTCGTTCTCAAGTTCAAGGACGTAGCCTTCATCTCCGTACATGCCGGAATAATCAGTATTAGCATCGTCGTTTGACTGCCCGTTCGTTACCTTGATTCCAGTTATAACTATATCGTCACTAGAAAGTGTAGGTGGGTTTCCATAGTTCTTCAATTCCGGAACATCTGCTTTTTCAAAATCCCATTTCACAAACTGGAGATTCCCGAAATAATCAATTCGCGCGTTCGCAGACTCAACCATAGCCGCATATCCGAACAGCTGGCGAAATGTCATACTGTCAGGAACGCTTCTTATTATAATATCGCCATGTTTCATAGTCAGATTCATGCCTATGCCGACAGTCTTACAAGCATCTCTGACAAGGTTAATGAGTGACTGCGGCAGTTTCAATCCGCTGGTATATGTCTTATTCGCCTTATACATATCATCCAGCGCCGTAACATTGATGATATCTGAGTATTGCTCTGGCGTAGTGACTGTATAGACTCCCTTGTCAATAGTTTCAATGATGTCTTTTGTAGCTGCCTGTGTTGCGATGATAGGATCACCGACGCTGTCCAGAATCGGGTTATAACTTTCATCTAACAGTGTGCTTACAGATTCCGGCGCCGCATACGACGTCTGAAGCTTCAGATAAGCATGAATCTTGGCTCCGTAAAAGTTGTAGTTCTTCCACTGTTCCTGATCGTTATTAATACTCAGTGTCAGTGTTTTACAGACAGTAGCGCCGATCGGAAAGCTACTGCTATCTGCGCAGTCGGAAAACCCGTTGTCGCCGTTCATGACATCTTTGTCAATGGTCTTTTTCGTCCCGTCAGGAAAGGTGATATCCACTACCATTCTGACTGGTTCACCGGCTTCAAGCTTTTCTCTGAATGCATTACTTACATTAATCACAGTGGGTTCACCCCCGTCATGTTAAATTCTAGCGATGATAGTATTTTTCTGTCATCTGATAATTCTCCGATAGCTATGTTTTGTGTCTGCCCTACGTAGAACGGAGCGTCTCTCCAAACTCCGTAATATGGCGAGAAATAATGAAGCGTAAATTTATAACCTTTTGCCACCATCTGCAAAATCTTGGTTGCCTCTGCCATCGGGAGATCGCTAGCCTTGTACGTATACTGTTCTACGGTAAACATCGGTGTAAAGTAACCTACACCGTATTGCGTCCTCTGGCTGGATTCCGTGTAAGTCGTAGCAAAGGAGAGCGCAAGGTCTTTATCCGGTTGCCAAATTATTGTTCCGTTGATTTTATACTTTTCCATAACGCCCTCCTTTCTATGCCATCTCGAACGGGTTTCTACCGCTTGTATCTCGTCTCATCTGTGCTTCTTTCATCATCTCGTCAAACAGTGTCCTGCGGTTGATCTGCGCTGTAAATCGGTAACTTCCACCGCCTGCCTGCCGTCCTGCTGTTTCTTCTCGGACAATCTTTCTGAGTAGAGCTTCTGGTGTCTCGATGTTGTTACCCTGCTTCTGGTCTCCTAAGACTGCAAGGAACTCACTTCTTGGTGGAATAACTGCACCCTTGGCTAAATACGGGACCGTCGGCACTCTTGGGAAAGTAGCTCTGAATCCGATAGTCTTTGAGCCGAATGGGGTCGGTACTTTCCATGGGCCGAAAGAGAACGCTGATTCAATCGCACTAACAACTCCATTCACTTTACTGATAGCCCCGTTTACAACACTTATGATGTTGTTCAGAACAGACCTGATAGCATCTCTCATTCCGTTAAATACATCGACTACAGTGTTTTTGGCGGATGTGAATTTATCAACAATAGCGTTCTTGATTCTTTCAGCAAAGCCACTAACAGTAGACCATATAGCATTCCATTTCTGATGTGCGCTGGCCTTCATGTTCCCCCAAATGGTCGTCATTTTGGTAGCTAGACCTCTGAGCTTATTCCCAATATCCTCAACAAAACGCCTTGTTTTATTAGAAATCCAATCCCATACCTTTCCAGCCATTTCTTTGATTTTGTCCCAGTTTTTGTACAGTAATACACCAATCGCAATACATGCGCCGACTGCAAGAACAAAGACTCCACCTGGTCCGATAGCTGTTGCAATAGCTTTGATACCACCCATGATGCCACCTGTACCAGTCATTAACGAGATAAGTCCCTTTGCAGACATGGCTATTCCAGACACACTCTTAATAACACTCGATGCCAATCCCGCAATCTTTGCCGCTGCGAACGCCCCGATCAGGGCCACACCGAACGCTTCAACGATCGACTGATGATCGGCGAGAAACGTAGCTACTTTCGACACTAAATTAATCACTGTCGGAAGTCCTACTTCAATGACCCATTTCAGCATCGGGAGGACAATGTTGTTGTAAATCCATTCAAGGACATTTCCAATAGATTCCAGAATTGGAGCAAATGCGCTCGTTAAATTGCTGATAGATTCCAATAGCGGATAGAAGTCCAAGTTCGCCGCCCATGTTGCCGTATCTGCGGCAATCCTCTCAACAAACTGCATGACTACTACAAGAGCATCTGCAATGTTTTGGATAATCTGCGTTCCGACATTATTCTTGTTCCACGCATCGGCAAAACCGGATGCAATGTTACCGATAGTCTTAAGCACATTCTGAGCAATCCTTAACATGTTTGTAAGCATTGTCGTACCTGTTCCATTTGTCCAGACTTCTACAAGGCTCCTGCCTACACTCTTAGCGAGCTTTGCGATTCCCGACAAGGCAATGTTTGCCGCGTCAATGGTGTTCTTACCCTCTTTTTTCCAAGCGTCCTGGAATGGTTTCCAGAGCCTTTTTAAGAGCTTCGCAAGCTTTTCAGCTGATTTGCTGATTTTGTCCAGAGCGGTTTCACCCTCCGCCATCTTTCCATAATCTACGTTGCTGACTGCACTCGGAAGAGATGTTCCGCCGCCGCCACTCCCGCTACCGGATGTCGACGGAGTTTTGCTTGCTGTTGATGATGCATCCTGCGTAGAATACCGATTAATTTCATCGAGTGGACTAAGATATCCTTTCGCCGCTTTTGCCGCATCTTTTGTTGCATCGGCTACATCTTCTGTAGAATCTGCTAACTTGCCGGCATTGTCTGCTGCCTGTCCGTAAGCATCTGCCGTATCCTGCACGCCACTTGCATCGCCTGTGAGACCTGCTCCACTTCCGCTTGTCTGACCGGAGGATTTCTTACCGGTGATAAGCTCCGTGAAGCTTTTGAAAGCATTCGCCAAAGTTGCCAGTTTGCCTAGCAGAACATTAATCACTTTCAGAACAGGCGTGAAAATATTAATCAGTCCCTGCCCGACTGTTGCCTTGAGAGACTGCAGCTGTAACTGCATAACTCGCACTTGGTTCGCCCAGCTGTCAGAAGTACGGATGAAGTCACCAGATGCGGCTGATAACTGTTTCTGCACAAAAGCCAGACGGAGAGCTACTTTCTCCTGCTCAGTCATGGCAGATGTGGTTTTACCATAACCATTTGCCAGTGCGTACTGGTCAAGCGCACTTTGTGTCATAACGACCCTTTATACCCTCGGTTTCCCGATATTTATTAGGGGAGTAGACTATCTCTTCATCCAAATTGGATGCATGGCACTTCGGAATAGGGAATTTCACCTTAAACCTACTTCCTTACGGAATAGTCGTTACACTTTCATCAAAAAAAGAGCCTCTTATTGAGACTCTTCGATGCTTAGCACGGTATTACCATGATTATTTAAATTTCCATTTGAATCCATATGCAGTGCGATGCCTATAAACATTGTTGCATACTTTAGATATTAGGCCTTGATCGTATCCTGTTTCTCTGCAAAGGAAGTTCATTCCTTCCCATTCTTTGATTACGTTTCCATTTAAATCACATTGTAGAACTGCTCTTTGCTGAGTTTTTCTTAGTCGTTCTACTCTCGTTCCATAAGCATTGTTTTCTTGAACAGTACACCATTCAAGATTTTCAACACAATTATTCTGCTTGTTTTCGTCAATGTGATTAATAGAATTGCAACCGTCCGGCTTTTTAAGAAAAGCATTTGCAACCAATTTATGAATTGTGATTGTTTTCTTTTTGCCGTCTTTATGCAAAGAGACTATTGGATAACCGTAAGTATCAAGCGCAGGAGAATAAATTTTCTCTGGTACTTTTCTTGTATACCATTTTGCTTTGCATCTACGCTCAAGACTTTTTATTCTTCCCAGATTGCTTACTTGATACAGACCTTCGTAGCCGTTAATATCTTTCCAAATTTCTTCACTCATGGAAATCACCTCCTATAAATATTATATCATATAGGTGTCATAACCACAAGTTTTTTAAATAATTTTAGGCTTTTACCGTTAGCATTGCTCATAAAGCAACACACCGAAGATTTCTTCGTTCACCATGTTATTCAATACACATTGCTGTGTAAGGGAGCTAATTGTTAACCCAAGTCTTTAAGTGTTTCCGTTTCTCCTGTAAAAACTGACTTTAGTTTTATATAAGCCAAGTCTTGTGAAATGTTGTAGAATGATGCCACATCGCCAGTTAACTGTGTCAGAGCCGTTGACATATCGTAAGCCTGTGCCTCAGAGAAACCGAACGACTTAGACATTGCCCCGAACGTTCCGACATACTGTTTTGCCATTGTTTCTGACAGACCGGCAGAGGTCATGGCGTTCTTTGCAAATTCATTAACCTTATCAGACATGGTTGTAAAAGTAACATCGACCACATTCTGCACTTCTGCCAGATTAGAGCCAAGCTCTACGCACTCTTTCCCAAACTGGGCCAGTTTCCCAATTGCGAATGCTCCGCCAATCAGTACACCTATTTTTTTTACTACGCTGCCAAGTCCGTTAAAAGACTGCCTGATTGCTGATACGCCGTTTTGCACACCTGATGTGTCCATCCTAGTATCAATAATGACTGAGCCATCAGCAGCCATGTGTCCACCTCCTAACTATTTGAGGTTCAACATCTCATTCAGCTTATCTTTATAAGCTTGCTCCTCGTCGCTGAGACGTGTTTTTATGTCAATTATGTTTTTATTTTCCTGATAAAATTTCTTTTCCCATTTATCGAGTTTTTCACCCTTTGCTTTTTTAGAGCGGATTCCAACTACGGTGTTGAACAGGCACTCGCCAGATTCCATAAAGTATCCAAAAAACGTCCACCAGTGCATATAAGGTACTGATCTGATTTCTTTACCAGCAACTTTATTTACCGCCGGAACGATCATATCTCCATCCTGTTCCCAGTCCATTAAACGGGGCTTTGGGTGGTTTGGATTATCGTCCAACTGTCCGCAGTCGATGAACTCCGACGCTTTCTGACAAGCTTCATTCAGACACTCAGCCGGTATACTCTGCCAGTCCTCAAACAGAATCTGTAGCATAACAACTGCTTTCGCCTGCTCATCCAGTTCCGGGTCATTCATGGCAATTAGAATGTCAATGATCGCTCGAAAATCCGTTCTAATAGAAAAATCCACCCCACTGATGTTGAGTGAGGTGGGAAGCTCATAGGCGGTCATTTTGCATACTTCTCCGTATACTTATTGACTGCTGCCTGCATTTTCTTTTTTCTCTTTTCGATTTCCGGCGCAATTGCTTCTGCGATCTTATCCAGAACAATGTAAGCGAACACCTGACCATTTCCGAAAACGGTTGTTGCGGTAATTGGTTCTTTGAACAGGTCTTTTGATGCTTCATATCCGAGCAGATAATTGATTTTATCCTCAATCTGTCTATTCAGCTCTGCCATCTCTTTACCAGATGTAACTTTCTGAATAGAATCTTTGAGCTGCTCAAAATATTCTATCAGCTCCTCTGCACGTGCTGCTACATTAATGTCCGTCGGATTAAGTTTGAAAGAAGAAAAAACTTCATCTTCGTTATTTGTGAATGTAAAAATGAGAATTCCATCATCAATTTTTGTATTAATTATTTTTGCCATTTGGCACGCCCTCCTTGTATATGTGCTTATTCACTGTCAGCTGTGAATGTACCGGAACTGATATCAAATTTTCCTTTTACACGTTCGCCAACATAGTTGACGGTAAACGGAATCTGATAGCCGGATGTGTCACCGCCGTAGGAAGTCGGCACAACATAGCAATCCTGCTGATATGCTTCATACTTTCCTGCTGTGGCTTCTGTCCAGAGATGTACCTCAACTGCTTTTGTTTTAAGGTTGTCGTCTTTGAGACGTCCATCTACGATCTTCTGCAATGCCGTGAACAGATCAGAAGTAGTATCTGCATAGAACGGATCAGCGTCAGAAGAAACTTCGTAGCCGTTATGCTTGAATGTGGATTCTCCGAGAATGTTTTTAGATGTTTCAGTATCTGGATTGAGTTCGACATTGTACTCTTCCAGATCTTTTCCAAGACGCTCATATTTCGGTGTCAGTCCCCCACAGAGAGAGCCTGCATCGATATAATGTGCCATATATTTACGGTCAATTTTTCCTGTAACTGCCATAGAAATGTCCTTTCTGCCTATAACTTTTAAAAGGCTGTGTAGGTTAGCGACTATCTCTAATTGATAGCCGGTTGTTACTTGTTATATTACTTCATAAGTGTTTTCGTAGCGTACTGACAATGGCAATAACCAATCCTGTACGCCACTCTCCTGTGGCTCTAAACCATAGGAGTTATCGCGAGTAATGCGCTTTATCACTCGTCCCTGTGAAAGTTCAGGAAACGCATTTAAGCGTGTCTCAGAGCCGTTTATGACAACTGGTTCTCGACATATCCATTTACCGAGATTATCAAGGAACTTCTGAACAGATAACTTCTGCCTTTCCTTGTCAGATGCCGTTCGGTATACCACATAAAACGGATACTGGCATATCTGGTGCATCACACCACAGACATCTTCTTTTTCTGAATAGATTAAAGCTCCATTATCTGCTGAGAACGCAATACCTGATTCCTTTCCGAGTTCTTCAAATTTGATTGTTTCATTTTCGTACAGTCCCGGATACTGGTTCAGAAGTGCTTTCATGGCATCTGTCAGAATCTCGTATCCGGTTGCATCCTTACCGATAGGTTTATCCGCCATATCTGCCACCTCCTGCCTGTGCTTTTACTTTACGAATCCATGCGTCACCGTATTGTCGTTTAGCGGCATCAAACCACTTTGCCTGTGCCTGTGGGTGAGCTTGTTTGGTGTATTCAAGATTTTCCTTTGCGGCTGTCCGGCCAGAAAACTGACTGACGAGAACTTTCTTTGCTCCACGTCTCGCGTAGGGACTTCCAGTTGCTTCATCAACCATTCCTTTCCCCTCGTACAGAAAACGCCCATAAGGAGCCGCCGCCGCACATACTTTCCCAGTTCCTTGCAAGGATGTACTCTCAACTCTTGTCCGGTTAATGAAGTCTCCTGTAATCATCGGCATAAACGGAACCATACCGTCCATAACCATTCCATCAAGAAGATACTGGGCTTCTTGGTATTGTCTGGAGAACCTGTCCATATTCAGCTTGATTTTCATATTTCCGTCAACTATGGAGAATCCTTTGAAATGATGAATTTTGCTCATATTACTTACCCAGAATCTCAAAATGTGGAATCAGTGTATACGGACCACCCACACTGGTAATCTTGAATACGTTGTCCTTATTCTCATTCATGTACTGGTAGAATCCATTCCGATAATCACTGTCAGATACCGTTCCACCAGTCCACTCACCCTCCCAGAAGAATGATTCATCTGAGAATGTAATAGTGTCTTCCAGAGCGTTGTTAATCTGCCTTTTCCACTCTTTAACTGGCACCCATGGGAGAATCTTGCCATTCTTGTCAGTAATGGTTATATCGCCATTCTGAACAGTATAACGAATGTGTAACTGTGCGTTGTCAGTTGCGTCTGGTCCGTACTTTTTAAGAATTGCCCCCTTGTCCGTAATGAGGTCAACGCCGGATAAAACATGAGGATACCAGTACGCATCTCCTGTCGTGGCTGATTCGTAATAGTCAAAAATCGTCACCGTTTTTTCGTACATGATACCCTCTCCTTAATTATTCTTTCTGCACTGCCTGCTTAATAACCTGATTCACACCAGTTGCCGACAATCCGTTAAACATACCAACTGCAACTGCCGTGATATAGTCCGATGCCGGGAAATCCGGGATAACTCCCATCCCGACCGCTCCGAGAATTCCACCAATAACCGCCATGATTACCGGAATCCATTCATCAGAGATTCTTTTTGATGCTTTGCAGCCCATTCCTACGATGTAGCAGATCATAACGATTGCTATACATGAGCCAAGCGTTGAAATGTCCATATAATCACACTCCTGCATACAATACTGGTATTCCATCATCAGTCCTTACTCCTATCAGAAGCGGCAAAGCTGTCTTTAAGAGTAAGTTGTTCGTTTTTTGTACATCTCCGGCGGCGGCATACACTGCGCTCCACTCTTTTGCGCTCGCCCCAATCTGCTGAGGTGTTGCGTAAGAGATGGATTCACTGCCGGATGATACAGAGGTTACAATGCCTGTAATGCTACCACCGGACCCGATTACGGTTGATGTACCGCTCACAGCGGCATTAGTAGCATTCTTTTCAGCAAGCTCAATCTGATACATTAATTCAGCCAGTGAGCAGACCACCTTTTTGATGCGCTTCTGTGAGCGTTCGTTCGTCGGCAGTCCGTCCACCAACCTATCAAACGTCATTGTGTCCACAAAATCACTGGCTCTTTCTGCCAGTCGTGGAAAGTCGGTTTCTGGCACGACATTGCCGAATGATTCTGTATAGAATTTATAATCTGCATAAGCCATGCCAGTTACCTCCTACATTTATGATTTTGCTGTTACAGAGTCGCACTTCCGGCATTCAGTGCTTTGTATGTTCCGTCACACTCAACTACTGTAATCTTCTGTCCGGTTGCTGCTTTAACATCAGCTTTTCCGTCCCAAGAAGTCCAGTTTCTGAGATTCTGTCCATATCCGACAGTTACTGCGTCTGCCGCAACTTTGTATTTGTATACGTTGTTGGAGTTTTCCTTAGCCGGATTTACAGTGATTTTTGTATCACCAGTTGCTGTTCCTTCCGCAGATGTTACTACCAGAGTGCCAAGTGCTGGTGTCTCATCAATGGTAATTACTGCAATTGCATCAATGTACTCCGCAAAAAGAGTAAGTCCCATAACCGCGAACGCTTCAGACACTGCCGTGTGGTAGTTGCCCTGTGTATGGAATCCGATCAGATTTGTCTCGCCAGATACAGTGTATACAAGGCCTGCTCTTGCGAAATCAGATTCGTTTGGATCCACATAGTAAAGAACGATGTTCTCAACAGGTGTAGCGATAACCTGTCCACGTGGGATCTCACTGTCAGATAACAGGAAGATGGTATTGAATCCCATGAAATCCTTCATGTATTGGAATCCGAACTGGTTCTGAATAGTGATCTCAGCTGCTCCGAGGTATTCATATACGTCCAGAATATTCACAAATCCAACAACACCAGTCACATTTCTGTGCATCTGCTTGAATTTGTTTTCAACACGACCCTTAGCCATTGCCAGAGCCATCTGGAATGTGGTTTCTGTGGAAGTAAGTGTACCGGTTTTCAGATAATCATAGAATCTGCCGGTAACATTGGTCTGAAGCTGGAAAAGGAATTCGTCATCGGTCATCTGAACAGCGTTCTCATAACCGTGATCCTTGATTGCTTCGATAGATACAGCCTTTGCGTACTTCTCAATGCTCATTTCTGCATAAGGCTTTTCTTTTACAGTGAATTTGCTGTAAGGGATTTCTTCGCCCTCTTTAACATTTCCGTCCTGCAATGTGCCTTCTGCGTATTTTGATTTAAGAACCGCTCCGGGTGTCTTTTTGATTGGACGCATGATACCAAGAATCTCACGCAAGTGCTCCCAGTTTCTTTCGAATCTGGTTACAAAGTCAATCTCACGTGCCGTGACCTGGATATCATTTGTCATAATAAGATTAGCTTTTGCTGCCATATAAAAAATCCTTTCTACCCATAACTATTAAGGTATTGGGTTAGCGGCTATACTCTGGCGTATAGTCGGTGTAAAAAATCACTGGAATAACTGGATATTCTGAGCAATTGCAGCCTGTCTCTCGGACGGGTCTTTGATCGCTTCGATTTCCTTCTTTGTCATGCTTCCCGGTGTCTGCTGCTGTCCAACATGAGTGGTAAATCTTGCCTGGTTCTGCTGAGCCTGCTGCTGAGATTCATCTACAAAAGCGGATGCGTCAGACTGCTTCATCTGTTCGATCAGGTCATTTAATCCAAGGATTTTACCATCTTTCAGCTTAAGACCTGCTTCTTTAATATCTGCCATGACTGATTTCTTTGCTGCTTCGCTGGAAAACTTAACATCGTCGAGTGCCGCTTTCAGAGCGTCTGAGAAATCACGGTCGTAGATTTTTGCATTAAACTCTTTCTCTGCATCTGCTGCCTTCTGTTTCCAAGTCTCTAACTCGCTTTTAACATTTGCCGGGTCGATACCGTCAAAACCTTTTAAGGTTTCTTCTGCTGTCTCGGCACGTTCTTTCCAGCCATCACGTTCTCCCTCGACTTTCGACAGGGTTTTTGCTACTTCTTTGGCATTCTTATAATGCTCAGAGAGTGCCTTTTTAACATCCGCCTGCTTGTCCTCCGGGATCTCAATTCCAAATGATTTTAATGTGTCAATAAGTTTCTGCATAACATCCTCCTGGTCGTGTTTATTGACCTGCCGCCGCAGGTAAATGGATTAAGCCAGTTAGACCACTGGCAAGGTAAACGGAAAGGCAGGATTCGAACCTGCGACGTCAAGAGCTATGTGCTCTCCGCTCTTCCAACTGAGCTACATTCCATTATGCTTTTCGGACCGGCCTCCAGTCAACAGGATAAGCAATAACCTTTTCCCATGGGTTGTTTGAGCATAGTCGCAAGTAGTTTCTGTTCTTCCATTGATATCATTGGTTTCTGCACAACTGCTTCTATGCAAATTCAGCCGAATCATAAACCGCCTGTATACAGACAGCGTAATTCTAACCGAATCAAAGCGGAAAGCCCGGAATCGAACCGGAACCCAGGGAGCGACCCTGTCAGTCTACCATTAACGTACTTTCCACATAACCCGGATTCCCGGGTTAGCAAGGTATTTAACGTGCTATGCCTAAACACGAGACGTTTCGGGCTACGTCAACACCGCCTATACTGTCGCGCACCTCTGCACGGGTTGGATTCCACTATTCAGTTATATGCTCACAAGGAGGTATGCCGCCATGCACTAACGGCAATGGTACGTGTCGGAAATTGCATTCGCTTTTCAACCTCATGCTTCTTGTGTTAGCTAAACACTGCATTTTCTATTAAGGACACGTACCCAAGAAAGGAGGAATCAATGAAAAAATGCATCTATGTCAAGTGACTGTAATCACTTACGAATCTTCCTTATGAATACATTTTACCACAGACTCTTCAAAAAGTTGTGGTACATGTTTTAGCCAATTAGAGCATATTCCGGAGCTTTTCCACATATCTTTTAACAAGATCGCGTTCCTCCCGGCACTCTGCGTCCTTGGACATATCGCTCATTTCTGTAGTGAGTTCGTCGAGATGTTCTTCCAGAGCGGCAAGCATCTTCCTCTTGCAGTCCTCAGATTTGCCGGAACGATAGCTCTGTTTCTGTGTCATATAGTCGTCATAAGCATCTCGTCCATCAGAGCGGCTGTAATGTCCTCTGACATAATGCTCACCGCGTCTGGCATAAGAACTGCCCCAGTCGTAATCCGGCATCATTCTGCCGTCATTTGCACTGTATCTCCCCATGCTGTCACGCTTTCTTCCGCGTTCGCTGTAATCGTCATTATAGCCGCCACGCATCTCATCAAGGACAGTGTTATAGTACTCCACTTTTTTGTCCCAGTACTGTGTATTCTTGATATCTTTGTACATGTCAATCAGCTTATACGTCATATCCAGATTTCCAGTGGTCAGTCCATTATCAGCAATTTTGGAAAGCTCGTCTTCGATTCTTGCGCATAAATCCTTAATATCTCTCATAACTGCACCTCCTACGCTTCTCTGGTTACAACAATGTTTGCGTTTGCAACAGAAATTGCCTGATCGCTAGTGTTCTCTACCGCGATGTTAACGCAACATCCGCGAGGTACGTCAATATAAATGCCAGAGGACACATTGTTGTACTGGTCTACTGCCGCCGGCGTGGAAATCATCTGTGAAGATAATACAGGTTCGCCAGAGATTGCAATCGCCAAAGAGATAGCTCCGACAGTTCCACCTGTTGGAATTGCGATATTACCAGAAAAATCCACAAAGAATCTAGCCTTGCACTGGTTAGTCAATCCTCTCAGAGTGATGATTCCACTTCCCTCTCTGTGCTGAATGCAGTTAGAACCCTTAACTGCTGTATTTGAAAATACTACGTTTCCATTAGCTGCTACAGTCTGAGCAGCTACACTTGTAAATTCTGCCATAATTTTTACCCCTTTCATATCACAAAAGGACAGGTCTCAGCCTGCCCCTCTGTGTAATACGGCATAAGCCGACATCCGAAATCAATCGAAAGATACTCTCGATATGAAGTTATCAGCAATTGCATCCAGTGTTACATCCGCATCCGTAATATGTGTTCGGATTAGGGACCTGATATGCCGGGATCGGCGCTGGATTGATTGCATTAATGAGCTGCTGCGTCTGAGAAGCCATTGCAGTTGTGAGCAGTGCGCTCTGGCGATCCTGAGAAGCGGCACGTCTGAGATCATTGTTCTCGGCCTGCAGGTTAGAAATCTTTTCATTGCAGAGATAGTCAAGAATCGCTCTTGTCCCTGCGTTCTGGCTGTCGATAATGTCTCTTGTGTTGCTGTTCATCGTGTTCTGCAATGCGCAGGTGTTCTGCGCCATATTGTAGTTTACGCCCTGGATAGCTTCCCTGGTTTCACAACAGCAGTTCGCAAGCTGTGCCTGAAGTGCATTGGTATTCTGCATATTCGCTACAGTATCAGCATTGATCGCCTGCTGGATGCCGAAGCCAGTCTGCATGATATTGGTGTTGATTCCATTGAATCCGGTAAGCATGCCATTATTCATGGCATAAAAGCCATCACAGAGGCCGCTATTGATTCCGTCAAGTTTGCTGATTACTGCGGAATTGTCAAATCCTCTCTGAATATCTGCCTGAGTAGCTGCTGTGGCTGCATATCCACCGCCGTTTCCGTTATTACCCCAGCCGTTGTTTCCCCATCCGAAGAAAGCAAAAATGAATAAAACAATAATCCACCAGCTGCCATCTCCGCCAAACATGCCGTCATTTCTATTGTTCCCGGTCAAAAGAGCAACGTCTGATGCTGTTAAATTTCCATCCATAATATAATCTCCTTTTTGTGTATTTACATCAATCTGGCCAGATTGTAATGTACTATTTCATTCCTTTCAGCATGTGTTGAAACTGTCCTGCCATCTGCTGAACCTGATTAAGTTGCTGTTGGGAAATCTTCCCAGACTGTAACATCTTCTGGACTTCTTCCTTCGGGTCTCCCTTAAAATTCTGCTTAAACTGCATAAACTGCTGTATCATCTGCATTGGTCCGTTTCCCTGTGGCATCCCACCACCAAGTGCATTAAACAATGGATTACTCATCTGCATTTCCTCCCTTGGCTGCTGATTCCTGTACGGTATTAGCTCTAACAGGTTCAGAAAAAGAATTCAATCGGTTTATGATAGCTTCGTATTTGCCCTTTAAATTGTCGTATTCCTGTCTTGTGACGTATTTATTGTCCATGTTCTGAACAGGCTGTTTAGGTGGCATCTGAGTGCCTACCTCGTGGTATTCAAACGTCCGTAATGGCTGTGGCATACCGGAAACGTCTGTGGATTTTATGTAGAACTTTTCGCTTTCACTGTCCATCAGTAAAACACTTGTTCCGGGTGCTACCAGATAGGATTTTGCACCTACTTCTCCAGATACCCACAGGATACCATTGCTATTCTGCTGGGGTTGCTGTACTGGTTGAGCTGGCATCTGGACAGACTGTTGCTGAAATTGGTTCATCTGCCCCGGAACGCCAAAACTATATTGATAAGGATTGTTATATAATGCCATCTCGTACACCTCCTATGACTTATTCTATGACTTTCTATAGCTATATTTTTGCATAGATGTACCAATCTAAAAAGTTCAAAAAAGTGTCAAAAAAGTATTGACATGTCACTCATTGAGTGATATTATAATATCAGAAACAGGGAAGATATAAAATTAAGGAGGAACAAAAATATGTATAAGGATTATCGTTATATTAACGCCGGACAGAATGAGATTTACAGATATGGTCATAAGGCTGTAGAAAAAGTTCAAGCTTGTCTAACGCCTAACGACCAGGGATGGTTGAGTATTCCTGTTGATGGTGGCAAATATTGGACTATTGGAACCAGCGAAGGGAAATATGGAGAATTTGCCAAAGTAAAAGATACGATTTTTTCCGTAAACAGTGTGGGCTACATGTATGCAAAAGTGGACAGCCCAAAAGGTGAAAAATTTGTGGAAGCAATCAAATTTATGATTGCTGAAATGAATCGAATAAACCAGGAAAGGTTGGACGCGTTAAAAGATGGTGAAGAGGAGGAAGAAGAATGAAGTTCAAAGAAATTCGTTCATTTTCTGGATTAAGCCAACAGGCTTTTTCCGATAAATACAAAATTCCTAAAAGAACAATTGAAAACTGGGAGGGTGGTAAACGTAATCCTCCAGAGTATGTTATTAGTTTGCTTGAGAGAATTGTAAAAGAAGATATTAAAAAATAGAAGAA
>OLNV01000194.1_pt1 | contig 47751 bp, 43 predicted proteins | sample 1672891 | NCBI WGS metagenome assembly OLNV01 (sample SAMEA3136734, study PRJEB25190) | human gut metagenome | biome: human gut; feature: human-associated habitat; material: faeces | place: Austria | collected 2013 | reverse complement strand
AGGTTAAATTCCTTTTGGATACCCCTCAACAAGATGGTGGACAATGGGATATGGTCGTATCACTCTTTGAAAAATATGGTGTTGTACCAAAATCAGTATATCCAGAATCTGTAGCTTCAAGCAATAGTCGTGAGCTTAATCAATACCTTAATAAACTCCTTCGTCAAGATGCCCAAATCTTGCGCGATTTGATTGCCAGTGGTGCTGATCAGGCTGCTGTTCAAGCTAAAAAGGAGGAGTTCCTTCAAGAAATCTTCAATTATCTTGCCATGACCCTTGGCTTGCCACCACGTCAGTTTGATTTTGCCTATCGAGATAAAGATGATAACTATCAATCTGAGAAGGGTATCACGCCACGGGCCTTCTTTGAAAAATATGTTGGCCTTAAACTCAGCGACTATGTATCAGTTATCAACGCTCCAACAGCTGATAAACCTTACGGAAAATCTTACACGGTTGAGATGTTGGGAAATGTTGTAGGTGCGCCAAGTGTTCGTTATATTAACCTCCCAATGGACCGATTCAAAGAGCTTGCTATTGCACAGATGAAGGCAGGAGAGAGTGTATGGTTTGGTTCAGATGTTGGTCAGGTTTCGGACCGTCAAAAAGGTATTCTTGCAACTAATGTTTACGACTTTACAGCTAGCATGGATATTAACTGGACTCAAGACAAGGCTGGACGTTTAGACTACAGTGAATCTCTCATGACCCATGCCATGGTATTGACAGGTGTTGATCTGGATGCTGATGGTAAACCAATTAAATGGAAGATTGAAAACTCTTGGGGAGATAAGGTTGGACAAAAGGGGTACTTTGTTGCTTCTGATGCTTGGATGGATGAATATACATATCAAATCGTTGTTCGCAAAGATTTCCTTACAGCTGAAGAGTTGGCTGCCTATGAAGCAGATCCACAAGTGCTTGCGCCTTGGGACCCAATGGGATCTCTTGCTTCAAAATAAGAGGATATTTCAAAAACACTGGATAGAATTCCAGTGTTTTTAGTTGACTTCATTAAAATTTATGGTTGTAAAAAGAGCTATCTAATGGATAACTCTTTTCAATTCCTTTTTACTCATCTACTGTAGAAGTAGAAGTGTTTGAATTTGAATTCTCAGCACCGTTAGAACCCGATGTTGAAGGATTTGTTGATGCATCAGGGCCATACTGTTGACTATCTTGTGAACTTGATGAGTCACTACTTTTACCATAATCCGAACTTGATGATGAGCTAGATGTTCCTAGTGATCCGTTATAAACATTTGACGTTGACGAACCAGTTAGGAAGACGTAACTACCATTGTTGTAAACACCACTAGGCATATCGAAATCTTCAGAACCTGCACCATACATCTGGTTGAGGTAGCTACTTGTTAGACCGTAGATTTGTTTAGCGATATCTAGGTCTGAGCCATAAAGTGGAGTTTTACGGTTTTTATAACCTGTCCAAATGGCCATTGCATATTTAGTATTATAACCAACGAACGTTTCGTCAGGAACAATAAGATCAGCGTAGACGCCACTTTCTTTTTGTACTTGATAGTACTCATCGTCACCGTAGTTAGATGTACCCGTTTTACCGGCATTGATGGTGCCAGGTACATAAGCTTCAGTCGCTGTACCACCTGTCAAAACCTGTTTCAACATGCTATTCATCATATAAGCTGTTTGTGGCGACATGGCCTTGACACCTTTAGAATCGTATGATTTTGTTGAACCATCTTCAAATTTAATTGATTTAATGTAGGAAGGTTTGTAGTAAGTACCACCATTGGCGAAGGCTGCATAGGCAGCCGCCATCTTCTCACTTGAAGCACCATATTTAGGATCTGATGATGTTGTTGAAGATGAGATAGCGTTTGAATAGAACATCTCTGGGTACTCAATACCTAAATCTTTCAAAAAGGATTGAGCATACTCCAAGCCAGTTGCTTGAAGGACTTTAACCGCAGTGGTGTTACGTGATTGTTGAATCGCATAAGTCAATGAAATACTTCCGTAATACTTACGATCCCAGTTGTAAATTGGTGTTGAAGAACCTGGGAAATTGTAAGGATTATCGTAAACAGTCGTACCAGTGTTTGTATAAACACCTTTTTCAATAGCAGGAGCATAGTCAGTGATTGGTTTCATTGTAGAACCCCAGTCACGGTCTGTTTGAACAGCTTGGTTGGTACCAAGTGCAACGTTTTCGTCTTGGTGACGTGATCCCAATTGGGCAACGACACGACCATTAGTAACATCAATAATAGTAGAAGCAACTTGAAGTTTGTCATCAGGATAAGCAATATAATCATTTGAGTTGTAGACATTCCAAATGTATTTTTGAATATCAGGGTCAAGATTTGTATAGACATCGAGTCCAGCTGAGTAGATATCAGCATTGGCTTCGGTAGAGACTTGTTCAACAACTTGTTTGATGTAGTTATCTAGGTATGGTTCGTAGCTAGCTTTCTTTGTGAGTGGAAGAAGACCATCTGATACATCCGTTGCTTTAGCTTGCTCGTACTCTTCTTTAGAAATATTTTTGTCTTCATACATTTCATTAAGAACAGTGTTGCGACGTTCTTTAGCAGCATCCGGATTAGTATAAGGATCATATTGTGTTGGTGCTTGTGGGATCCCAGCAAGGAGAGCTGCTTGGGCAACTGAGAGGTCACCTAATTCTTTACCAAAATAAGATTTAGCTGCGGTCTTCATACCGTAGTAACCATTACCCATATAAACCTTATTAACGTAGAAGGTCAAGATTTCTTGTTTAGTATATTGACGCTCCATTTGGAGAGATAACCATATTTCTTGTGACTTACGTTTAAGGGTTTGGTCTGAGGTGTTAGTTGAGAAGTAAGCTAACTTAATTAACTGTTGGTCAAGTGTAGATCCCCCTTGAGTGCTGTTATGACGAAGGTTGTTAACAGCGGCTCCCATAATACGATAAACGTCAATACCGCGATGGGTAAAGAAACGTTTATCCTCGATAGAGGTAATTGCATTGACTAGGGTTGTAGGAATCTCATCTGTTGATGCACTTTCACGTTTTTCGGACCCCAAGTCAGCAATAAGACTACCATTACCATCGTAAATCTTACTTGAGTTTGTTGATTGCAACTTATTCTCGGTAAGTTTAGGAACACTGCTAACATAGTAAGCAAAGAGTCCACCACCAGCAATGACACAGATTACAAAGAAAGTCAGTAGTCCAATAAAACCGTATTTTACAATACGCCATCCTAAACTTTGATCTGAAGCAGATGAGCGTTTTCCTTTGCTATAGCGAGAAGAATCTGAACGTTTAACATGTGTGTTTTTAGTACGTTTAGTTAAACCGCTAAGTGATTCTTTAAAGTTGCTGAAATTAAATTTAGCCATTATGTGTTACCACCTAATAATTTTTCAATGATTTCTAAATAAGGAACTTGAGGATAAGCTGCCTCTGCGATTGCATAACCTCTTTTTTTGATATAATCAAGAGGCATTGATTTTGATCCCTTATCAATTCGATAAAAAGCGATCAAGTCTTTGGCAGGCAGAAGGTAGGTTTCCTTAAGCGTTGAAAAGTGAAGTAGCACGAAGCAGATTCCATCTTGATTGATGACCTGAGACATGTGCTTAATTTGATGCGCATGAAAGTTTTTCATAGGCATAGATGTCTTTTGCCGTGTCTCTTTGGCTTCAAAATCAATATAGTATCCTTTGTAAACACCAGAGTAGTCGGTAGTTGAGGCTTGCCTAAAGTAAGCTTCTACAATCTTTGCTCGTGAGCGTTTTGGATAATCAACTTTGACGATCTGAACAGGTGTAGGTTTCTTATGAATAACAGCTAAGCCACGCGACAAATAGTAATCATTAGTCGCATTAATAGCAGATTCAAAGTTCATCCCCCGATTGGCAAAGTCAACTCTATTAGATTTTTTAGTACGTACTTGTGCTATCTTACGAGATATCTGATGGGGATAGTTTACCATTTCTTTCCCTTCTTCTTTAATAAGATATGCATAAAGACTACTTCATTATACCATAACATGAAGGAGGAAAACAATAAATGACATCACTACTCATAACGGGCTATAAGAGCTTTGAACTTGGTGTTTTTAAAGACAAGGACCCTAAGGTAAACATCATTAAGAAGGCAATCAAACGTGATCTTAAACGTTTTTTAGATGAAGGAGTGGATTGGATGATTTTTACTGGGAACCTTGGTTTTGAATTTTGGGCGCTAGAAGTGGCTAAGGAACTTCAGAAAGACTATCCTTTGAAGTTAGCGACGTTATTTCCATTTGAAACACACGGTCAGAATTGGAATGAAGCTAACCAAGCAAAATTGGCAACCTTTAAACAAGTTGATTTCGTAAAGTATAGTTTCCCAGCTTATCAATCGCCAGCTCAGTTCAAACAATTTAACCAGTTTCTCATCGATAATACAGACCAAGCTTATTTATTTTATGAGCCTGAAAATGAAACAAATTTGAAATATTTTTACAATATGATAATAGATGCAAGCGATTATCCCTTATTTCGATTGACTTTTGATGACCTCAATGAAGTCATGTCGGAATAGGACATAATTGAGTGTAAGTTATTAGTTTTGTTAGAATAGAAAAAAATCCGAGATTGAGGAGAACAGAGAAAAATCTGTTCTCCTTTTTTGTTTGTTTAAAAACTATTTTTGGAGGTTTTCCTATGGACGGTCTTGTATTTGATCTTGATACCTTTGAGGTATATGAAGATGTGCCTGAAGAAGTCAGCCAGGAAAAAGCAGAAGTGCTTTCCCTGGACAACTTTAGACCACAATCGACACAGACAAGTTCTTCTCAGCTGGAAACAGTTGAAGGACAAATGAGTATTTTTGATTTTATCCCCTTTGAAAATTCCTCGTGAAGACGCTAGAAAGGAGCAGCTAAGGGATGGACAGTAAGAGCTTATACCAACAATTACTAGACTATGAGCCGTTAGGTTTTATTGACCCTTTTAATGACTTAGGCACTTATGATGCGTTACAAAAAAGCTTTAAAGAGCCTATCTCAGACCTGCTTAATCCTTATTCTGGGCATCCTTACAGTAAAGCTTGGCAGAAGAAGATTGCGGCAATGCGTGAGCTCTATATCGCCTACCAGATGAGTCTTGGCGATACGAAAAAAACATATAAACGAGGCGAAGAGGACAAAGCGGTTTTAGACCGTACGGTATCCACTTACTTACGTCTTGGCTGGCGTTTTGGTGAGATTATCAAGCGCCTGGACTATTCTGAAGGTCACTTGAGAAATCGCTGGTCTCGTAACGAACTCATGCAGCTCAATCAACCCGAATTCTTTCTAAAAAGTGACCTGACAGATGGTTACTTCACCCCTATTCATCATTTTGTAGAGGATAAAAGATAGTGAACGATACTTATGAAGCATATAACTTGATTGTCAAGGATGGCTTACGACGATTTAAATTTAAGAATAGTCAGTCTCCAGCTGAAGCAGCACAAGAAGAGACTAAAGGCTCGATCTTTGGTTATCGCTCAAAAGAAGACATGATCCATGCTAAAGGGATTATCATGACATCGATTGAAGCAGTAAAAGAGAACAGCAGCCGCTTGACACATTGGACACCTAATGTCTATCGCTTCGGCGCTTACGTTGATGACAACCGCCAGATTACACGTGGACATGCTGAAGGGAACTTGAGACAGATCAATACTTTTGTAGTCGACTTTGATATTCATAGTGAGGCTGAAGCTATCACACAGAGTGATATTTTGACGGCATCGATTGACCTAGGCTTTATGCCAACCCTGATTTTACAGTCACAACGTGGCTATCAGGCCTATTTTATCCTGAAGTCTCCAGCCTATGTGACCGCTCAATCAAATTTCAAAGTGCTCAAAGTGGCCAAAGAGATCTCTCAAAATCTACGTCTCTATTTCAAGCAGACGCTTCCAGTCGATATGACCTGTAATCATTTTGGGATTGCTCGGCTGCCACGTAAGGATAACGTGGTCTTTTACCACACAGATTATTCTTACTCTTTTGAAGAGTGGCTTAGCTGGTCAATGAAACAGTCTGAGTTTAGCCTTCAGACAAAACGTCCTAATCTGGATGTCATCGTCGGCACCCAAGGTGCTAAGCAGATTGATGAGCCTTGGTATGACTTGCTGCTGAACAGTTCACAAATTAAAGGTGAAAAGGCTCTTATGGGACGTAATAGTGTCCTCTTTACGCTAGCTCTAGCTAATTATGCGTCAGGGATTGATCAAAGCGTGTGCGAGACAGCCCTTGAGCGCTTCAATTCAAATCTCGTGCAACCACTTGACCGTAAAGAGTTCTTAAAAACGGTCTCTAGTGCCTATTCTGGTAAGTATGAGGCGGCTAGTCGAGACTATGTCATGCTCCTTTGTGAAGAATGGGTGAGTAGCTCACTGACTAAGAAAGACCTCTTTATCCGTCAAGGATGGACCAAGTTTCGTAAGAAACGCAAAGATCGTAAAAATAGCCATCTTCATGAGTGGAAGAGCGATGTGATGGCTTATTTAGAGAACCTTCAGCTCTCAGATACCCCAATGATCCAAACAACGAAAAAAGCACTTAGAGAAGTACTCAGTATCCCTGAGCGTAGTCTTGATAAAGTGCTCAAAGTTCTAAAAGCAGAAGGAAAAATTCTTCTCACTGTTAAAGCTGGCCGTGGAGGAGGTATCAAATTGGCATCGATTAAAGCGATCTTCCTCTCCCTTATCCAGCTGAAAAAAGACACACAGGAGGCTTATATGGCACGACTTGCAGATGTTCTTGAACAACCTGTCAAGACACTTCAAACGGCTCTCAAACGGGCGCAAAATACCTTTAACAAGGGGATTCAACTGACGCTCTTTGAACAGGATATTGGCTAAAAAATAAAACCCGCAAACTGCCATTACATTATATCTAGGATTATGTAGCTAGATAAATAGTATGGTAATACCAAATTTAAGAGAAGAGAAAAAGGAGAAACACATGGCTTATATTGTCTTTAGTTTCGAGGAAGGGGACTTCCTAAGAGATAAAAATGGAAACGTGATGACCTTTGAAAATGATGGCTTAGCCTTACAGCACATCAGAGAACATTACCTGATTAAACGTAAAGTAGCCGTGACGAAAAAATTTACTGAGTTTGAACAATGTTACCTAGCACCATTTCGTTTGCATAAGGTAGTGGCTTAGGTGATGGGAAAGGAGAGAATATATGACTTGGCGTATTATCAGAGGGTACTACCTCACAGCCTTAGGACAAGAGTCTGAACGCTATTATTTCAAGACAACAAATCAGAACATCCAAACAGGTGATGTTGGCGTGACCTTTTATCAAAACAGTCAGATGATCACTGCTATTCCAGCCTTGATACGAGTAGATAAAATCATTGAAACAGAACAGTCAGATGATCACTTTCTGACGGAGGAAAAGGAGAACCATCTGCCTTTATTACCCTTGGTGAGAACCTATGATCATTTCAAACCAGATGCCCAGATAGAGCTAGAAACAGCCTATCAGACGCTGAGAAAAGAGATGCAAAGCCTATCAAAGGTGGAGTATGTCCAAAGCAGTATCTTTGATTTTTTGGAGGAGAATAACACATGAAAAAGGGCTAGAACTATTATCACTCTTTGTAATGACACTCTTGTGTCTTTGTGGTTTATCAGTCATGATTTATGGGGGTTATCAGTTGTATCAAGAGGTGACACCTCAGTATAGCCAGGAACTCACAGAAGGCTCATATAGGGACGCTGTGGTGTCTCAGAACGTCAACTTAGTCTTTTATCGCAAGAATTGTCCCTACTGTCAGGCAGGGAAATCTGCAGTGATAGAGGCAGCGAAGAAAGTTCAACATACGACCTTTTATATCAACGTGGAAACTAAGGACGGTCAGGAGCTGGTCAAGCGTTACGACGTTTTTAAGTCAGCTACAATGGTTGTCATCCGTGAAGGCAAGGCTAAGTCTTATCGGTACGCTAAAAAGACCAAAGACGGTCGTTATGTGGCTGATTTGAAACAAATTGAGGAGGCGCTGAATGATTAGTCTCATCTTACATGGCTGTTTTGTTTGCTTATTGCTATTTGCTGTGTTTTATCCGCTTTTTTGGATCACTATTATCACAAAAGCAGGTGTTAGAAAACGCAGTCTCTATGCTTCAACGGCACTGATCATGCTCTTATGGTTTTACTATCCAAATAGTCAAGTTGAAGTGAGAAGATGGAGGAAAAAATAAGATGTTTGAAGGTATCAAAGACTGGTTTAGTGAAAATGTTGTCCGTCGTAAAGTCTTCTTTTTTGGTGGACTCTTAGCGATTTGGTTGCTACTGTTAGGTGGGGCTTACTTCTCACCACAACGTCAAGTCTACACCAATGAGCAGCTAACAACGAAGCAATCATTTGTCAATGGTACAGGTGACATAGAGATCACGTCTCAAGTGTATTCACCTTCAACGGGGATCATTGTCTTGCAGCTGGAGACGACGGATGCAACGTCAAGCCTTGGCCGTGGGATTGACTCAAAGCGCCTTAACTGGCAAATCTATTCGCCTAACCCATCGGAGAATACAACCATGGAAGTGGTGCCCGTGACGGATAAAAAGTTGTCTGTCATCATCCGTAACGTCCCTGAAAATTTTGGTGTTTTCGCTATCGACGTGACCAATAAAACAGTCAGCTCAAATCTGGTTGATGTGGATATTGCATCGTCATCTAGTGAAGAGAAAAAGAACCTTCTAACGAGCTCATCTGAAGGTGATGACACCGTACAATTTTATATTGCCACACAAAATAAAAAGCTCAAAACCAAGGAGATCAAGAGTGTCACTCGTGAAGAGTTTGCCTTATCAGAACTGGCCAATGAGAAAGCTTTCCAAGAAGGTCAAGTGAAGAAATTAAACGATGCTATTAAGCAATTAAAAGCATCTATTGCAGATGATGAGTCATCTAAAGCCAGTCTTCAAGAAGAGGCTAAATACTTGGCTGGTGATGATCTAGAAGATAATCAAACCAATATCACAAACCTGGATAATTCCATCAAAGGGAAGAACGAACAGATTGATACGGCCAATGATAATCTGGAGAAAGTTGATGAGCGAATAAAGGCCCTGGAGAAAAAAGAAGCCGCCATCAAAGACGGTAGTTTTGAGTTTTCAAGTCCTGTGCAGACGGTCAAACTTAACTAGAAGGAGAAGTAAAAATGACGAACAAATCAGAAAAAGCGAATACACAAGATTTCATAGAAAAAGACTAAGAAGATTAAAAGATTTCTCTCAAGAGAAGTCTTTTTTTTATGCTCAAAAAAGTTTTTGTCATGTTTGGGCACGATTTTCAATTATCCCTTATGATAGAACTATACCAAATAAAAAGGAGGCCATTATGGCAAGAAAAAATATTTCAAAAATCGATAAAGATTTAGAAGAAGCGCTCGCAAAAGTTGAGCAGCTGAAAGCAGAACGTAAAGAAAGTGAAGACAACTTTCACAAAGAAATAGGTCGTTTGGTCGTCCAAAAAGAAAAGCTGTTTGATAAAACGATTACCTTTGAAACGATTATCGAAAATCTCAAAAGTGATATTCAAACTCGCAAAGATGATCTCAAAAAAGCTAAAGAAAATGAAGCCCAAAAACAAGAAAGTCATCACTCAAATAACGAGAGCTTTTCCAGCTGAAAAAGCTTGTAGACTAGAGTCTACAAGGTAGTCGATAGTTGTCTACTAGCAAGTAGATAGAAGTTTACAAGTGTCTACAAGAGGGAAAATCTTAGTAGACATGTGTAAACAAGGGCTAAATAACACATACAGTTGTCTACAAAGTTAGTAGACATGTGTAAACAAAGGCTAAATAACACATACAGTTGTCTACAAAGTTAGTAGACATGTGTAAACAAGGGCTAAATAACACATACAATTGTCTACAAAGTTAGTAGACATGTGTAGGCGTAGCCGAGAAAGTTGGGGACACGGGAAACGTTGATACTATCAACTCCCAGCGGTACGATGGGACAGTTTCCCTTATGCTCTTTTTTGACGGTTTGAGCTGTGTCTACCCTAGTAGACAACTGTATGCGAAAAAGTCAAAAAATCCACAACAATCGAAAACAGAGTTTTCGCTTTTGTTGTGAGATTGAGGTTTTCTTTTTTGCTTCTTTTGACTTTTCCCTCGTGAAAAGAAAAAAGAAGGCACCTTTTGGGGCGCAGACTGATCAGAATTGGAGGAAAAAATCTGATGCCAGAGATAAAAATTCGAGGCCTTTCTGAGAAAGAAGTTGAGTATTTAAAAGCACAAGCCAAACGGCAAAAGTTTCCATCGTTTAATGCCTTTTTGGCGGCTATGTGTCGTGAAAAAATCGAACAAGGGCAATTTAATCATGCACAAGAATTGTATGCCCAGGCGCTAGACAATATGAAAGAGGCGTCACTACATACGCTGGCCATGGTCAAAAAACAATGTCAACAATTAGACGTGTTTGAAAAGCAAATGTCTGAGTATTCTGGTCACATTTCACGTTGGCTGGAGTATGAGGGGATGGTGGATGATGATGACTAAAGAAGTAAGAGTGCGAAACATTTCTGATGAAGTCTACACGCAACTCAAAATGATTGCAGACAAATATCAGTATGCCTCCTTTAATCAATTTATGATTGATCAAATGCAGGCTATTGTCATCAATGATGGTCTGAGTCTCTATCATAATAAATTTGTGGATAGTCTCATTGAAATTAAACAACTTCAAAAAGAAATTTTAGACCAGCAGCTGAAAAACGAAATTCAGACAGTGGCCATGGATGCCAAGTTGGACTTGGTTCATGAGTTGACTTTGGGCTGGCTTCAGTTTATGGATGACGGTGATGCCTTAGCGGCCGAGCGAGCAGCTGGAGGCGACGAATGAAGCGAGGAAAGTTTGCCTTTGTTGCGGTTTTATTTATCGCTATTATTCTCATTCAGCCTTCAAACCGTGAAGCGCTTATCTCACTTTTTTCACAACGTGATATTGGCACACAACTTGGCTGGGTCCAAAGTCCTGAAGAACAAAAAAGTCAAACTAGCACCCAACATGATGAGCAAAATGCTGACCTCAAAAAGAAAAATTTTGAAGGGCAACAGGTCATCACGGTTAATGACAAAGCACAATTTACACCTGATGAGTTGAGTCTTAATCGAGGGACTTGGCAACACTATTCTGACTTAGATTTTCTAAACCGAGTCGGAGTGGCAGAGGCTATGCTGGGACAAGAGTTGATGCCAACTGAAAAACGAGGAGTCATCTCATCAGTCAAACCGACCGGCTGGAAAAATAAAAAAATTGTCTTCAATGGTCAAGCAGATTATCTCTATAATCGCTCACATTTAATTGGCTATCAACTGACAGGTCAAAATGCCAACGTGAAAAATTTGTTTACAGGCACACGTGCCCTTAATGCGAACTTTGAAGATGAAAAAAATTCGATGGTCTACTATGAAAATGTGGTGGCCAACTACATCAAAGAGACAGGGTATCATGTCCGTTACCGAGTGACACCGATTTTTAAAAATGTCGAGTTAGTTTGTCGAGGTGTCCGTATGGAAGCCCAAAGTATTGAAGATGATGCCATCTCTTATGACGTTTATATTTTTAACGTCCAACCCGACTATACCATCAATTATTTAACAGGAAGCTCACAGAAAAACTAGGAAAAGGAAAATGAAATATGACATCTAAAAGAAACCGAACAGCTCTTTATATGGACGACGAGACAAATAACATGCTAACAGATACGATTGCCTATCTGGTCAAGGAAGGACGAATTACGGAAGATAGAAATATCAGTCAAGCCCTAACGTACACCATTAAAATTTTTCACCAGTTGTTTGTCAAAAATGATACTGATGAGGATTATGCAGAACGTCTCGCACGGTTGAACGGTAAAAATACCACCTTGATAGAAGATATTCAAAAAGAAAATCGTCAAGTGAAGCGTCAACTAGATCAACTGCTTTATCTGTCGCTTGCTAACTTCCATGTCAGTGAAAATCCAGATTGGGATGTGCAAGAATTGGAGTCTGTGTCATCGGATTATAGCGTTGAACAAAAGCAACTACTCGAACGTGTGGAGCAACTCATCAAAGAAGATGTCGCACGTGGTCAGACCATGAAGTATTCTCACAAACCATAAAAAGGAGCTAGCGTATGAGCACACCAAGCGTCACTTTTATGCTGCAATACACGGGCGCAAATAGTGGCTTTTTGGATTACACAAACCGAGCAGAGGCGGTAGATATTGATAATGAGTTATCCGTCTCGACCAGTGAGCAGTTGATTGGTGATGTGGGGCTTGACCAGCTGAAAAAAATTCAAGCAGACGTCCCAGAACAGTCCCTCAACTTTCCTGAGTATATTGATTATATGAACCGCTCTTATGCGACTGAAAAACAAACATCGGATAAGACAGCTGTCTTTAATCAAGAGAAAAATCATCTGAGTAAAGAGGAAGTTAGCCAGCTGAAAGATCAATTAGAGACCGCCTATCAAAATGGATCACTCTTGTGGCAGGGGGTGCTCTCCTTTGATAATAGTTTTCTGGCCAAACATGGCCTCTATGATATGGAAACAGGTCAGGTGGATCAGGCAGCTATTAAAAATGTCTTACGGACAGCTATGCCCCATCTCATTCAACGTGAAGGGCTATCCAGTGATGCTTTTTGGTGGGGCAATATTCATCTTAATACGGATAACATCCATATTCATTTTGGCTTATCAGAAGTAGAATCCGCCCGTGAGAAAATTTTCTATGCGCCTCGTGGACGAATGGAACTGAGAGGAAATTTCTCTCAAAAATCTATTCAAGGACTTAAGAGTGAAATCTTTCACGGTCTTCTTAATGATCAGACACAGTCTCGCTTGCTGCGTCAGGAACAGGTCTTAGCCAACCTAAAAACGGATCTCTTAAGGAATGTTTTGCAGGGGCATCAAGTGGCCACAGCAGCTGAAAAAAATTTTTTGGAACAGGCCTATAATCATCTGCCCCAAAATAAAAACTGGCGCTTCAAATCCAATGCCAAGGATTTTGCGACCAGTAAATTCTTTCTTAACCGTTATTTGGATAGCTACTTTGAAAATGAGGGCAAGGAAGTCTATGATAACTTTATCAAAGAAACACGTACTTTCTTAGAAGAATACCGTACAGCTTATTCTAGTGATGATCATAGAAGCTATGAGAGGGTGCGCTACGTCGATGGCAAGCCTATCAAGCAGACCGTCTCTACAGCTGGCTATGACATGGAAAAACTCCTCAAACGTCGTGAAAATGACTTACGAGAACGGTTAGGGAATGCTATCTTAAAGCAGTTTAAAGAGGGTGTGCCAAGAGTGGGGATTGCTGAAGGTTCTCAAGACATGGTGTCAAACCTCAATCACTTTAGCCAGAGCAATCAAGAACGCTTACGGAAACAGCTCCCATCTGTCCAGTTAGTCAGAGAAGCCACAGATTGGGAAAAACGGGGCTTTACTGTCCCAGAGGGTGTTAAGCCCCTGACAATTTTACGGCCAGAATATGGGTCTTATGATAAGCATGGGACGGGTATCGGACCTGTAACAGGCTTTAAAACCGTCGAGGTCTATGATGTTTCTCAAGTCAAAGAAGATATTGTCAATAAGCAATTAAGCCTCAAGGACCTCTCTCTCTTGTCACAGGACGACTTAAAGGGGCTCATCGATAGCGCTAAGAAAAAAGAGGACCCTTCAGACAAAGAGCGTAAGGAGCTAGGAAGCTACCGTTACGCTTTACGTCTCAAGGGCATTGAGCAAGAACAGACCAAGCTCATGGTTCTCTCAAAGCTTGCGGATCAGATGACCCCACTAGCCTCTGATAAGCCCTATTTGGACTTTAAAAAGACTGAGTTTAACGAACGGCTCCAACTGACTAAGCTTCAGCTCACGCCTAACTATCGGCTTTCCTCAGCTGAAAAAACTGAAAAAGAGCAATTAGCTCAGCGTTATCAAGGCGCTAGGCAGTTGCCCATTAAAGCGGCTAGTGTCAAAAATATCCAACCAGCTTATGAGCGTCTTAATCAAGAGATAGCCGTCACACAAGTTGTCCGTGATGGCTCGCTCTTATCTGTCCTAACAGGAACACAAATCACGAAAGCAGACTATCTCAAGGACTTAACCACACAAAAATCTATCTTTGAGGTCAAACATACCATCTATCAGAATAATCAGCAGCTGGAAAAACTGACAGATGATGACCAAATCAAGGCCTTAAAAATCGAGAATAGCCAACATTTTAAAATCTTGAAGGGACTCTATGGTGAACTGGCTCCACGTGAGCAGTTACTCAAGACTAGCCCGCTGGAAAAACAAGTGGCTAGCACCATTCAACATGAACAGACAGCTAGACAAGCAAACCTCCAGGGCAATCAAGGAAAGATGCAAGCAACAACAAGTTTCATGAGTGGCTTATCCGCTGTCCTTTCTTCAGCTGGACGGGCCAACACACAAGCTCTTAAGGCTAGACAGCGTCAGAAACGTCGAGAAGAAGAAGAACGCTCCCAAACACTTTAGTGACTCACTAGAGTGTTTTTTCAGTTTAAAAATGTCATGTTTGGGCACGATTTTCAATTATCCCTTATGGTAGAAGTAGACCATTTTTAAAACAAAGGAGAAAACACATGACATTTTATTTCCCAGATGCGACACTGGATAATTTTGATCCAGACGGTGACTGGCTTATCCAAGCCATGAACGATGACCTCTATACGGTCTCTTATCTTGGCCAAGGCATCAATCAAGGCTTACGGCTAGTAACAAGTTACCAAGCTAATCCAGACTACTATAAGAGCTTATCAGTCGGTGAGCTGGTTAAGCTCCCTAGAGAATTGCTGATGGGTTCTGATGATGATCAGTCTATCGATGAGGTATTTTGAGGAGGTTAAAAATGGCAAGTTATACCAGAGAAGAAAGAGAAGCACGGAAAAACTATGCTAAAGAGCGATCTATTGTGGAAGTGGCTGAAAGCCTTGGCATGGAGTTGATCAAATCAGGGGCATCAGAATACCGTTGGAAGGAACACGATTCAATGGTGATCACTCCACGGACAAACCTATGGCACTGGTTTTCCAAAGACAAGGGAGGTGATACCATTGAGCTTGTGAGAACGATCAATAATATCAGCTTTAATCAAGCTATTGATTATCTTAACGATGGTGATTATAGTGAAGGGACTCTACAACGGCGGGAGGCTCCACAAGCCTTTAAAAACTATCTAGAACCTTATGAACAGCCCTTTGTGGAAGGTAGAACCTATCTTAAAGAGGTTCGTGACCTATCTGATGAAACGATTGACTTTTTCCTTGATCAAAATGTCATCACACAAGCAAATGCCAAGATTGGTGATGTGATTGAGCCTGTCATTGTCTTTAAAACGATTGATCATAAGGGTGAAATGATCGGAGGCAACCTTCAAGGGATTGTTGAAAATCGGGAACGCTATGATAGACATGGCTATTTTAAAGGCATCATGAGAAATTCTAATGGAGATAATGGTTTATCCGTTGATATTGGAAGGCCTGAGCGCCTGATCTTTGCGGAAAGTCCTATTGACCTCATGAGCTATTATGAACTCCATAAAGATCAGCTGGAAAATGTCCGCTTGGTTTCCATGGATGGGCTTAAAGATGGGGTTATTGGTACAAACTTGGCTCGCCTAGAGTCAGAAGGTCGTAACGTCTATATGCGTGATGAGAACTGGGATAGAGATCTACTCAAAAAATCAGTGGATGATGGCTATTTTAATAACGGTAAACATGCAGATACTATCACTCTTGCTGTTGACAACGATCAGGCCGGCCATAATTTTATCCAAAGTCTAGAAGATAAAGGCGTCGTTGTGGTCGCAGACCTTCCAGCTGAAAAAGACGGTTTTGATAAACAAGACTGGAACGATGCTTTGAAGGAACAAAAAGCAGCACCAAAACATCCACAAGATAATAGCCGTCTGGCACAAGCAGAACGAAAACTAGAACGCTTAGAACAAGAAGAAAGTCAAGAAGTTGCTCAAAACAAAGTGACTTCTCCAGAAATTACACAAGAGCCAGCTTTACAAGTGCTCTTTGACTTTTCAGAAAGTCGTGAGATTGCTGCTCTTTATAAAAATGGTCAAGTAATCCCTTATCAAGAATTTGTCGAAAATCTGTATCATGAAAATGACTTACCTGTTTTTGGTGGTGGCTATGATAAGACGTTCTTTTCTCTGATTGATGAACAAGGTCAAGAGTTGACTAGATTTAGATATGATGTAGGCAGTGAGACTGCTACCATATCAGAGCAAGTATCTAGCGTTTTAACACAAGACTATCTAAGGCTTGCAGAAGAAGCAGATAGTAGGGTGACTGGACGAGTAGGAGACACAGAAAAAGCTCCTGATCAGAACCAGGAGCCAGTAGGCGAAGAACAGTCTATGAGTATGGATAATGCAGAGCAAGAAAAAAAGACTCCTGAAATTACTCAAGAGCCTAGCAATGCGGGCGAATTTCATCGCACTTCCGATTATTTAGGAGAAGAATCTCCAAGGACAGCATCGCAGCCTGTTGTGGATGAACCACAACCTGATTTTCCTGTCACTGCTCAACTATATTTTACAACGGATAGGGCCCGTGTGTCAAATATAAAACCAGGCTATAGGGTGGCTAGAGCTAAGGATATGAAAGACTTAAACTTATTTGCGCCAACCTTGCAAAGTACAGCTCAATGGTATTTGCAAGAACTAGCAGACAGTAAAATTCACTATGTCTTTAAAGATGCTGATGGTCAATTTGATAAGCTAGAGGTAAATTTCCAAGAAAAGAATTTTGCACATCTAGCTGGGATATCACCAGTTAATAGGACGATGAAAGAAACTCTATATGACTTTGCTGAAGGTAGGGGAGACTATCCTAACATCCAGGTCTCTATGGCTCTACGCAGTAAAATGAAGGTTTTACCTTTGTTACCTGATATTGTTGATGCTAACTCATTTGTTTTCAATGATTTAACTAACATTGAAAAGCTAGATAATCTTGATTTATCAAAGGCAATAGCGCCTGAAGATAATGATTTACTCGTATTATTTAAAGATACCGCACAAGATGGCCTAGTGCCGTCTTCTCTAATGCGAGTACAGGGTGAGTTTAGTCAGTCACTACAAGAGGTTGAACGTCAAACTGTTTTGGGAGTATATAGAGAACGTGATGGTAAGCTTGAACAATTATCAATCAACGAGGAACTTTCACAAAATGATGCTCAAAAGATGATTGATGTTGTAAGAAATAGTTTATCTGTAGAAAAGCAAAAGGAAATCACCCCTGAAGCTTTCACAGGCGTTTTAGATGCTGCCTATAACGTTGGTCGTGTACCGCTTGACCAAGTGCCTGAAGAGTACAGGGTAGCCTGGGAACGCTTCTATGAGCTGTCAGATGAGGTTGGTGATAGCCTGGATCGTGTGGTGGCTAGAGCTGATGAATTGGGGCTTCTCAAGAAAGACACAGACTTTTATAAAGACTGGTCTAGTGATAAGACTTATGAAAACAACTACCATGTCCGTCTCCAACTGGCTGAAGACCATGAAAAGGGCGCACAGCTGCCGTTTCAGGAAGGGCAACTGATTGACTATCGTGAGTTTGTGACCGCTCTATACCAGGAGAACCAAGCTAAGATACAAAAAAGTGTTAAAGATGCTCTGGAAACAGGTGAAGGCTATATCCCCTACACGAAGACTAAGTTTGATGTCTATGCGCCAGGAGGACGTTTAATCAAAGATAATGTCCGCTATGATGTGGGGGATGAAACACAGCCTGTCACTCGACTTATGGGTCTTGGGGCTCGTGTGCTGGATGGTTGGGAAGACTTGGATCGGATTGATCAGGAAGTCCTTTCCCAGCTGGAAAAACAAAGCCCACAAGAAGAGCTAGCGCAAGGTAAAAGCAATAGCGCTCCTCAAACAGAAGAGCCTTACACATCTGAAAAAATGGCAGTCAAACAAGGGATTTCTGATCGGGTACGAGAAATTATTGCGGAAGGAAGCGCTAGAAAGACCCCTGAGGCATCCAAAGAAGATCAGAGGGTAAATCATTCAGTGACCGTTGAAACTCGCTTAGAAGAGCCTCAGGAGCTTGATACGAGGCAAGAAAATGCGCCTCAGACCTTTCCAGTGGAACAAGAGCTTGATGGCTTTTCTTATCAAACGGCAAAGGCAGAAGAATTGAGCGCTCAAGCTATCAAAGCGATTAGGAGCTATGCGGCTAACCCTGAAGACCTCAAAGAATATCTGGACTTTATGTCCCATTTTACGAAGTATTCGCCACGTAATACAGCCCTAATTCACGAACAATGGCGAGGAGCCAATGCGGTAGCCACCTATAAGCAATGGGAGGTTTTAGGGAAACGTATGGGGATAGGACCTGATGATGTTTTAGGAGGGACTAATGTTGAGTACACTAATGATCGTACAGGCAAGACCAAAACCATCAAAAATGAAGGGCTGTCCGTCCGTGTGGGTCAAAAAGGTCGCATCAAACTCTTTAAACCAATGATGGATGAGATGATTCCAGTCCTTGATGAGACAGGCCAGCAGCTCAAAAATGATAAGGGTTATCCCAAGTATAAGCCTAAAAAGAAGGCGACGGCTGCTGAAGAAGAGGCCATCAAACAGGGGCGTCTTGAAGTCAAGTCTTTCCCTAAGCGTGACCTCAAGACAGGGAAGGCCCTCTATAAGACCTTTACGGTTTTTGAACTATCCCAAACCAACCTAAAGCCTGAAAAGTATCCTAATATCATGCCTAACCGGCATTATGACTTTGATACAGATAAGGTGAAAACACAAGAAGTCCTCCTAGGACTCAAAGACTATGCGGATTGTCTTGGGGTATCGATTGAGAAAGTGGATATGATGAGTAACGTTAAGGGTCAGTTTAACAAGGAATATCAATCTATTCAGCTGAACGATCAAAACACCAAAGGGGAGATGGTGGGAACGCTGATCCATGAGCTGGCTCATGCGACCCTACACAATCCTAAGTTTAAAGATTGTTACAAGGAAGAGGTACCAAAGGAAGTTAAAGAGCTTGAGGCCGAGATGACAAGCTATGTGACGGCTAAGCATTTTGGCTTGGATACGTCTGAGAAAGCCATCCCCTATATGGCTAATTGGACAGATAAGCTGTCTAAGTTGTCTGATGATGAGCTTGATCAGTCTATGAAACGAGTGCATGAGACAACTAAGAAGATGCTCAAGGCGGTTGAAAAACATACCAAGCCTTTGGCGCAGCGTCTCTCGCCTGAACAAGGGTTATCGCAGCATCAAAATCTTAATCCACTACCACCAAAAATGTAAATGAAAATGGCTCCGTTTGTGAGCCATTTTTGTGTGTAATTTGTGTGTAAAAAAGTTTTTGTCATGTTTGGGCACGATTTTTGATTATCCCTTAGACTAAAAATATCACCAAAGAAAGGAGAAAAAGAAATCCATGAAACGCTTTATCTTAGCAGAAAAAGATAAGCAAGCTGAGGCCTATGCCAAGGCTTTAGGAAGTTACCAGGAGCGAAAAGGCGTCTATCATCTGACATCATCTTATCTCCCTGGTGAACTCCATATCTATGCCCCTGAAGGCCATCTCTTTGAGTACATGGAACCTGAAGATAACTGGGATTTAGCGCAGCTTCCCTTGGTGGATGTGCCTTTTCAGATGACTCTAGCCAAAGGCAAAAAGAAGCGTTTTGAGACCATCTACAGGGAAGTCCAGTGGGCAGATGAAGTCATTATCGCCACAGACGCTGACCGTGAGGGTGAGCGTATTGCTTATTCTATTTTGTCTCGTATTCCAGGAGGAAAAGATAAGATTACAAGCCGTCTCTGGGGCCAGTCTCTTTCAGCTGAAGGGATTCAAGCCAACTTTCAAGCACTTAGAGATCCCAGAGAAACCTATAACTATTACTTGGAAGCTGAAGCACGTGCCCAAAGTGACTGGTTAGTGGGGATGAACTTATCACCCCTAGTCACTTTAACACTCCAGAAACAGCAGCGTCTGGCACGGGGAAAAGGCACCAGTTTATCTGTGGGACGTGTCCAGACAGCGCTTGTCCGTGTCGTGGTAGAAAATGACACCAGGATTAAAAACTTTCAACCGCAGAGCTATTGGCGCCTCTTCTTTGAAGATAAGGGTTACCAATTGGGCTTTGTGGGAACTGAAACCTTTGACAGTAGTGAAGAGGCTTTGATGACCGCTAGGCAGCTGGGAAATAGACTGGAGGTAGTGGAGATTGCGGATGCCGATCACCAAAAATTGGCCCCTCAACTCTTTAAAACATCGAGTCTGCAATGGTATTGTGCCAGTCAACTCAAGATTGACACGAAAACCAGTGAGGAGATCCTTGAGTCACTTTATCTTAAAGGTTTTATCTCCTATCCTAGAACAGGCTCAGCCTATATCACAGAAGGGGAGTTTAGCTATCTTAAATACTTAGTATCTGACTACCAAGGCTTAGTGAGTCGAGTTTTTGAAGTGGAAAATGATCAACCTAGAGACCTCTATGTCGATGCAGAACAGCTTGATAGTGAGGGGCACTACGCCATCATTCCAACGGAAACTCTTCCCAACCTCTTCCAGTTGGACAGACAAGAACGATTGATTTATGAAGCCATTGTCAAGCGTACTCTCTTGATGTTTGCAGGAGATTACCTCTATCAAACACAAACGGTAACCCTAGCTAGTCAAGATTTTGCCTTTAATGTCAAAGGCAGACGGAACCTTTCGCTTGGATGGACAGAACTTGCTGATAGACCACCAAGAAAAGACGTGCTCTTGCCACCCTTTGCGGTGGGGCAAGTTCTTGAAGGGCAGTTCGGAGTCAAGGAACAATTTACCAAGCCTCCTAAGCGTCTCACAGAAGCCCAGCTCTTTGGTCAAGTCTTTGATTATTACGGCTTAGGGACACCAGCGACTAGGACTGATATTTTCCAAAAAATCCTTAAACGTGGCTATGTCAAACAGGATAAAAAGACAGGTCAACTCTTTCCTGAACGTAAGGCTTATCTATTGATTGACTTCATGTATGATAATGAGTTCTCAAATCCTGAGACGACGGGCGACTGGGAAGACTTTCTTAAGCAGATTGGTCAAGGTCAGCTCAACCCTCGTGACTTTGTGGAGGCCATTAAAGATAAGGTCAAGACGCAAGTAGAAACAGTCAAAGAGGAGGGACACTTTTGAGTACACAAGAAAGTCAAACACTATTACTTGATACCTATACAGAAAACCTCTCTGAGAAGGTAGCTAAAAAGCCTGATGATTTTCAGGTCTTTGGCCGAGATGCCGAGACGCAACACGTTGTCACATCACTTCTCAGGCGAACCAAAAATAATCCGATTTTAGTGGGTGAAGCAGGTGTGGGGAAAACAGCTATTGTTGAAAACTTAGCGCTCATGATTGACCGTAACCAGGTGCCAGATCGCCTTAAAGGTTTGACTGTCCGTTCTCTCGAGCTCTCAAGTCTCATGGGAGACGATGGTGGGGACTTTGTCGCTAAATTAAAAGGCATTATCGATGAATTGAAAGCCACCTACGGTGAGAATATGCTCTTTATCGATGAGTTCCACACTATTGTAGGAGCAGGCGGTAGCGGTGACAGTGCTCTTGATGCTGGAAATGTCGTCAAGCCTGCCCTTGCCCGTGGGGAAATCCAACTAATTGGGGCGACCACTTTGGATGAGTTTCATGAGTTTGTTGAGACTGATAGGGCGCTTGAGCGACGGATGCAGCCTGTGATGGTGAATGAGCCAACGGTTGCTGAAGGGATTACCATTATTGAGTCCGCTAAAAAGGTTTATGAGTCTTATCATGGCGTCACCATTCTGACTGAAGCTGTTGAGCAAGCTGTTTCTTTATCTGTTCGCTATATTACCGATCGTTTCCTCCCAGATAAGGCTTTTGATTTACTGGATGAAGCGGCAACGATTGCTAGTTATCAAGGTGACAAAGTCGTTGATGGGGTAGCTGTCGCAAAAGTCCTACGGGATAAAACAGGGATTCCCCTCACTACCATCCTAAAGGGTGAGAATGAACGTATCTTCCAGCTGGAAGACCATATCAGAAGTCGTGTGAAAGGCCAAGAAGAGGCGATTAAAGCGGTTGTGGATGCCGTTAAAATCGCTCAGGCAGGCTTACAGGATGAGTCAAAACCCCAAGCGAGTTTTCTCTTCTTAGGAGCGTCAGGCTGTGGTAAGACAGAACTAGCCAAGGCACTGGCAGAAGGGCTCTTTGATGATGAAAATGCCATGATCCGTCTTGATATGTCCGAGTACCAACAAAAGGGGGATGCCGTCCGTTTGATAGGTGATAAGGCAGCCAAACAAAAAGGATTGCTCACTGAAGCTGTTAAACGTAAGCCCTATTCTGTCCTTCTGGTCGATGAGATTGAAAAGGGGCATCGTGATGTCCATGACCTTCTCCTCCAGGTGCTAGATGATGGTCGGTTAACGGACAGTACAGGTCGCACCATCTCTTTTAAAAATGTCATTGTCATTATGACGACTAACATTGGCTCACACAAGGTCATTGAAACCGTTGAGATGAAAGGGGATATCAGCCAGCTTTCGCTGCGTGATAGACGAAAATTTGATAAGTCGATGGAGATTGAACTTAAAACTGAGTTTCGTCCTGAGTTTCTCAATCGGATTGGCTATAAGATTGTCTTTGACCTCCTCAAGCGGTCAGTGATTGAAGAAATTGTTGAAAAAAATCTCTTACTGCTTGAGAAAAAGTTAGCTAACCAAGGCATCAGCTTAGCGGTTGAGTCCCCAGTGCTTGATTATCTGGCGGACTTTGGGACAGAACCTGAAAATGGGGCTCGGCCTCTAGCTCGTTTGATGGAAAGGAGCCTGAAAGCGCCTATCTCGGATGAGCTCTTGCACTTATCTGAAGCAGAAAAGCCAGGGACTCAGATCCATGTTTCGGTGACGGGTGAGGCAGCAGATAGCTACCACCGTGATGATGGTCGAGTGTTACAATTCACCCTTTTAAGACGGTCATTATTTAGCTAAAAAATGGCTTTGAAAAATTTTAAAAAAGTTTTTGTCATGTTTGAGCGCGATTTTTGATTATCCCTTACACTAGAATTATCAAACATTAAAGGAGGACTATATGTCACATTTGAAAAAACGATTGTCCCTTGTGAAGGCACAAAGCACCACCTTCTTGTCTACCTTAGCGCTCTTTCTCATGAGTGGTGAGACAGCTTTTGCGGATAATCCTTTTACCAAGACGCAAAACGCAGCACAAGAGTTGACCAGTAATTTACAAGGGATTTCCTTAGCTCTCTTTACGGTGGCAGCTATTGTTGTTGCTATTGTCTATGGGGTAGGAAGCGAAAAACTAAAATCTAAGATGAAAGAGCACGCTGTAGCGATTGCCGTTGCAGTTATTGGGGTTGCGGCTGCTCCAGCAGCCCTTGCTTGGCTCTATCAATTTGCACAGTAGGAGTGAGACTTTATGGCATTTTTTAACAAGACTAAAGATGTCGCTATCTCGGATAACTGCTTTTTAGGGATCACTTGGGAACCAAAACAAAGCCCTAAAGACTTGCCTGCTCTTCTACAGCTTATCGAGGGGATTGATCAAGAGATTTTGGTGGAACAACCTACCATGTTAGCTGATACGCTACCTTATCTGACCTTTATCCAGGCTGAAGTGCTCTTTAGCCAGATAAGAGACACCTTTGGGGCTTTCCAGCTGGAAAAGCTGGCGGTCTGCCGTAAAGAAAATGGTGAGGTTGTGAGTCAAGGAGAAGTCTTTGCCAGCTCCTTTATGATTGATAGCGGCTATCAAAATTTGCTTGACCCCCTCATGAAGTCTATCTTGACAGATGAGGCTTTTAGTTCGTATAGCTATGCGGAAAAAAGGGATTATTTCACAGATGACATTTTCCCTGCCTATCAAGCAAGCCTTGGTATTGCGACCTCAAGCCTTCCTGTCTTTCCTGAACAAGGAGAGACGCAAAGAGAAACAACACCTCAAACGGCTCCTCAAGAGCCACAAGCGACCGCTCCAGCTCATCCAGCTCTTGCCTATGCACCACCGCCAAGTAAGTGGCAAAAAGTAGCGCCGTTCATGGCTGGTGGTATTGCTGTGCTTGCTTTGGGACTTGGGGTATTGACATTATCTCTTCAGAACAAGACAGCTCAGATCAACTATCTTCATGAAGAAGTGACACGGCTGGAAGATTTGCAAGCAAATCAGCCAAAGATTGATGTCTTTGTCCGCTACTTTTTACCAAGTCTTTATTCGGGCAATAAAGACAACCTCAAGGCTTTTGTGAATGCAGGGAATGCCAAATACACCAAGGCAGAGACAGGAACCTTGCAGTCTGTGATTCAGGAGTCCATCACCAAGGATAACAATCTTTACCATGCGACTTATGTTTTAGTCGTTAAAGGGGATGGTGAGGCGCAAAGTAAGCGGATCGAGATGACCCTAAAAGCCGATAAAAAGGCTCAGTATGGTTATCTTCTTACAGAAGAGCCAGTGATTTCAAACAGTAAATAACAATATAGAAAATAGGAGAAACGAAAATGACTAAAAAAATGATTTTATCAAGCCTCTTGGCTTCAACGATGCTACTTGGTGCTGCGACTGCTTCAGCGGATGAAGTGACAGCGATTGATAGCTCAACACCTATTACGGAAGTAACGACTAATCCAGCCACAACACCATCTACCACAGTGACTGAGCCAAGTACGCCAACAGAGCCTTCAGTTACTCCAGTTGATCCAACAACACCAGATACATCATCAACTACAGATAAACCGCAAGGTAAAGACAATGCTGGGAGCCTAGATGGCGTACCAACTGATAAACCAGTAACACCAGATACATCATCAACTACAGACAAACCAAAAGGTAAGGATAACGCTGGAAGCCTTGACGGTGTCCCAGCTGAAAAGCCAAAAACAACAGACGAGGCAAACGAACAAGGGAATTCTCAAATTGGAACTACTTCAACTTCAACAGGTCAAACTGTGCAAGATGTGACGGAACAAAATCCAGTACGTACTAATACAGGCGCTCAAATTGTTTCAACGCGTGACGGTCAAGTGATCTTATCAGATGGCACAGTTACATCACCTGAAGCTATCGGAGCTAAAACGAACGCTGACAAGACAATCACGGTCACTAAAGAAGATGGCTCAACTGTGACACTTCCTCACACTGGAGACAAAAACACAGTAGCTTTTGGTATTTTGGGCGCTATGACTGCAGTAGCTGGTCTAACTTTGGCGTTTAAAAATAAAAAGAAAGCATAATCAACCAATAGAAAGGGTATTTAAAGAATGACGTTAAAAGAACAAGGTAAAGGATATTTTAGAAAATCTAAAGCGTATGGACTTGTCTGCGGTATTGCACTGGCAGGAGCACTCGTCTTCTCAGCTGGAAATGTTTCGGCGGATGAGGTGACAACACCAACAGATAGCCAACCAAGCACGAAACAGGCTGACGTGCAGCCAGCGTCAAGCGAAGCTAATAATAGCTATGCAGACCAAGCAAACACATCAACAGCTGCTCAAGAAGTAGCGGTTGATAACTCATCTGTCAAAACAGCGGTAGATGACGCCAAGCAAGCAGGGGTAGAAGTCGCTCAAGATGCTACACAAGATAAAGGCACACCAACCAATACGGCAGACCTCAATCAAGCCAAGGCTAAGATTGCGCAAGACCAAGCTCAACAGGTAGACGCTATCAAACGAGCACAAGCGACACAGGAAGCTAATAACACAGCTTACAACGGCGCTCAAACGGCTATCAAAGCCAACAATGATTACGTGTCTCAACAAGTCCAAGACCACGGCTCTGAAACGACCGTTACTGTATCTAACAATAACTCAACAGCTACGGATGGCACAGCACAAGCCAACCAACAAGCGAAAGAAATCGCTCAAGAACAGTTGTCTGAAAACAAACGCAATACAGACAGCTATGTGGCAGCCTTCAAGCGCTACCAAGATACGGTAGCTCGTGCTAATGAGGTCAATCAAGCCCTAGATGGGGCTATCACTGACCTTAAAAACAAATCTGTGACCGTGACGGTCAAAGACCAAGTTGTCAATACAGTTGAAGAAGTTGAAGCCCTCAACGCTCGTAACCAAGCAGCCATTCAAGCTGCTAACGATAAGGTCGAGGTCAATCGTGCTGTCTTACGTGCTTATGAAGAATTACAAAACACAAGCAACCAAGTCAACCAAGACGCAGATAGTAAAGGCAATGAGTTGTCAGGTATCGGTGCAACTGTTAATTACAGTACGCAGACTGTAAAAACAACTCAAGAAGCTCAAGTTATCGCCCAGCAAAACCAAGCAGCATATAGCCAAGCAAAAGACAAACAGGCACAGTGGCAGGCTCAGTATCGAGACTTACAAAGTAAGACAGGCACTGAAGGCTATACCAAAGAAGTTGTCCTCCAAGCTCTTGATTTTGATCGTCCTAATCCACAAGCCCGTGTTGCTTCTAGTGCTGCTGGGGCACAAGTTACCTCAACGGGCTATATTGGGACAACAAGTGGGACATCAGGATATGCTCGTATCTTGGATTCAACAGGTGTCTTGAAATACTCCAACGTTGGGGCTGGTTGGTCTACTTCGCTTGATTACCGTGACTTGCAGGGTATTACCGCTACCACAGCTGACGGACAAGTGCAAAACATCACTCGTATTCACCGTGAGTTTCGGATTATCCAAAACGGGGCGACGGGTCTTGTTAATGTCTATGTTTTGAACGACCCGACAGAAGGATTTGTAGTTTCTCGTAATAACGGACTTGATGATAATAAAGACTACATGAACTTTTCTGTAACTGATACGTACTACTACAATGTCAACGGACAAGAAGTTGCGTTTACGGCGTCAGAAAAAGCACCTATCGCCATCACTTACTCATCACTTAATAATAACCCTATCGGACGTGAGGGAGCTAAAGCTGTGAACGGTCGTATGGTAGAAATCAATGGTTCTACGGTCACTGTGCATGACGATGGCTACGCTTATGCTTCCAACTATAACCGTCCTCAAGATGTAGGTGTTGATTGGGACACATCAAGCTCACCTAGTCAATATAAGGGAGCTACTATTGGATACTTCACATCAGGGTCTGCTTTTAATACAGAGTTTATCCAGTGGGACGGGCCCGAAGATTCGAGAGGACAGACCTATTGGTTTGCGACCAACACTCGTGTCGTTTCACCTGTGTCACAGCCTGGTATTTCCGCTAATTTGACTAAAACAAATGTTGACCCTGTTACAGTGGACCCTGTATCGGCTGAGCTGGTTAAAACTACTAATCCTGAAAAGCCAACCTTGAGCTTAACAACGGTATCTGAAACACAAAATCAGATTATCAAAGCAAGCTATCATGATTATAAGTTGCAGTACAAACCAACTGTACTCAAAACACAAACTAATAGTGACGGGGCAAATACAAATAGCTTGACAGTTGCCAAGGGTGACTTGCAAGAACACAAGCTGTCTTATGAAAATGTCCTAGCCAACATTAAAGTAGGTGATACAGTGACAATCACTGATCCGCTTGATGGTGGCGTTGGGTCTGATAGCGGACGTGCGCTTGAAGAAGCTAAAGCCAAAGGCTGGACGACAGCTAACTTTGATGAAGCCTCAAACACTTACACGTTTAGCTATGTCTATCAAGGGAAGTTTATTGAAGCACCTGTCCTTTATGTGACACCTCAGTATGATAAAGGATTCTATAAGAACACCTACAACGTCAAGACAGGTGATTATAGCGTCTACTCAAACACAGTAACCTATAAGACCCCTGATAAACCAACACCAACCAAGACTGTCACTGACAACTCAGGTGCTGGCATTGACGGGGCTACTATCTTTGATAAACATGTCAACTATGGACTAACCACGGATTACAGCCCATACAGCAGCCTTACAGCATCTAAAGAGGCGATTGCAAAAGGCTTCGGTATTTTGGATGACGTGCAAGACGGTGCGTTTACGGTTGATGTTGACAATATTACTATCAAAGATAGACAAAATAAGGACGTGAAAGCACTCTTTGATATGTACCATGTTTTGTCTGACAAAGGACGTACAGAAGCCGTTTCAAACTTCCTCAAACAAGCAGGACTTGAGCCAAAAGGTGAGTTTTACTTGTGGGTTGCTAAAGACCCAGTGACGTTCTATTCTGACTATGTGTCGAAGAATAGAAACATCACAATCAATCTCTCAGCGACACTTACAGTTGGTGACGGTGAAAAGGTTGAGAACGATTTCCAACAAATCGATTTTGGAAATCCTTATGTTTCAAACCTTGTCGTAAATGACATCCCAACCGTGAAACCTGAAAAGCACGCCTTGGACGCCAAAGATGAAACTAAAGTCCTTGATGGTCAAGAAGTGAAAATCGGTGACTATATCCATTATCTCCTTGATGGGGTGACCGTTGGTAAACACCATGAGACTTTATGGCAATATGATGGTCTTGATAAACTCGATACCGCTCATGATCGTTATACAGGCAACTGGAAAGGTGTCATCACAGGTACAGAGTATACCGCTAAAGCAGACATGACCTTGCCATATGATGTGACCACTAAAGACGGTCAAGTGATTAAAGCAGGCGATAAAATTGCCAAAGGGACAGAGTATCAATTTGTCTTTAATTTCGACCAAGACACTAACAGTGACTTTATCAATAAGATCATTAAAGTCACTTGGGACGCTGAAAAAGGTGAGTGGGCTTACACCATTGATAAAGAGTTCCTTAATTCACTAGGGGTTGAAGGGACATTTGACGCTGACTTTTACATCGAAGTTGAACGTATTGCAGCTGGAGAAGTTGAAAATACCTTTATCAACACGGTCAATGGTAAAGAAATGGTCGCAAAAGTGACCACTCACACACCTGAAAATCCAACACCTGAGACACCAACGCAAGCACCACAACAACCACAACTCCCACATACAGGTGAAATGGCTTCTGTGGGACTTGCAGGTCTTGGTGCGATGTTGCTAGGTCTTGGTGGTTTACTTGGTTCAGTACGTCGTAAGAAAACAGAAGACATAGACTAAAGTCTCATCTTGCCTAATCAAGTTAAATTTGATAAGACGTAAGACTTGATTAGGCAAAACAAAAACTTGGTATTGAACTACTGGGTTTACCATATCAGGATTCGCTCCCTGGTATGGCTTTGGGAAGGAATGTCTATAAATGTTCCTTCCCTGTTAAATTTACTCACTTGATTGATATTAGATATATCAGTTAGTAAGTTAGTAACAAGTGCAGTCGGTGCTTAACAGGGTTCGAGCCCTTGGCTTGTTGTAGGCTTAAAAAGCCACTTATACCACATAAAGGAGAACAAATGGAGATTAAACAAGGAGGGCAAAAATACTATTCTGTCTTAATTCAAATTAGGTACTTTAGGGAATCGAAATCAAAGGCTTACGGTCTCGTCTGTGGGCTAGCACTAGCTGGAGCCTTGGTCTTCGCAGCTGGCAATGTTTCAGCGGATGAGGTAACCGCCACAGACGGCTCAAATGGCTTAGCCGTTGTGACAGACCATACGCAAGATAATACACAAACAACTCATACAGCACAAGTAAGTAATGACATGCAGCCAGTATCAAGTGAGGCTAATGAGACATACACTGACAATGAGCATACGTCATCAGCTGTTCAAAACATAGACCAAGATAAACATCTAAGTGGTGTGGTTCACGAAGTAGAATCGGATGATGCCTTCACGATTGACCATGCTATTAAAGTAACGGACAAGCAACAAGATGGGCTAACCATTAGAACTATTACTTGGGACGGCAATGGTCCTTACCACCTCGAAAAGGCTGTCAACCAAATTAAAGATGGTCAATTCCCGATTTGGAATAAGGAGGCTATTTCAGAAGAGGCAACCAACCGCCAAATTCCTGTCATTGTTTCAGGTGGTTTCTGGCAGCTGGAGAATACGGATAATGCTTGGAGTCAAAAAGAGATTAATGCGGGTAAAACAGGTATCTTGTACTCAGATGGCAACGGTCATGTGGGAGCAACTACTCTAAACAACACTAGCATTAACCAGGTGTTTGAGTTGCAAGGTGAAAACGGTTGGAATACTGGGGCATTTGGTGCCTTCGTTATTGATGGGAAACTTGAACCATCCTTCGGTAAAGATAGTAGGTGGCAGGGTGACCCTAATGAGAAAAATGGACGAACACTTTTTATTGAGTATAACGATGGGAAACAAGAAATTGTTATCATCAATGGTCATACGTCAAAGAAGACAGGTTATTCTCACAATGACATTGTTGATTATGTACAGCAAATTGGACTAGATAACATCAAACTAGCATTCCTACTAGATGGTGGTGGGTCAACACGTGGCTATACTAAAGCAGATGATGGCAAGCAGAGTATTGTTGGTTCCTTTGTTGATAATCGTCGAGTAGCTACTTACCTTTACCTCACTAAAGAGTCTCCTAAAGAGGAAACTTTGAACGAGACCAATAAAGATAAAGTTACTAAAAACGAAAGCCAATCAATTACCTACCAACAATGGAAAAATGCAGTTGATAACAATATTGAAACTATTCCAGGAACAGTCTATAAAAACACTAATACAGATGAAGTGGTTGAAAGTTCTCAGAATATCCCATACAACACTCGCTACGTATCAGACGAAACTGTAGAAGCGGGTGTGCACAAGATCATTACTCAAGGTGAAAATGGGACCAAAAATATCATCACCACCTACAAACGTCACAATGGCGTGCATACTGGAAAATATACCACAAGTGAAGCCATCTCTAAACAGCCAGTAGATAAAGTTGTTTCAGTTGGTACCAAGGCTGTTGTATCGTCAACCATTATCCCTATTGTTGAAGAAGTTCGTGAAAATGCCAAAGTTCCAAAAGGTCAACGAACAACTCTACAAGAGGGTAAAGTAGGTAACGTAACGACAACCACATCTTATAAACTTTTGCCAGATGGCAATCTATCCTCAAGTATCACCGAAGCACGTGAGGAAATGGAACCACATATTATTGAAGTAGGGACTGGTGAAAATGTCGTATTACCTATTGTTACAAATTATGTTGGTGATGATAGTCTTGCAAGGGGGGCTATTCAAGTCATTCAAAGTGGTGAAGCACATGTAGAGGACGTGACTGGCAGAGTGTTGACAGAAGGAGCACCACGTATTATTCATATTGGAACTCGTCCGCAAGTTAGTGAAACAGATGGACTGCGCATGACAACAACCTATAGTGTAAATCCAGCTACTGGAGAGTTGTCAGAAATAAGCACAGCAATCCCTCTAGTAGCTCCTAGTCAAGCTGAACTACCAGATGGATATGTGGTAGTTGATAATCCGACTGAGCAAAAAAATCAGATTGATAGGGATGGTTTATCAAATGTTCTGGACAAATCTAGCAGTAGTTCAAATGCCACAGAGAATCAAAATAAATTATCCGTTGATATGACAAAAAAGGCGATATCATCACCTTTAACACAGCGCATAAAAGAAGTAGGGATTCTTCCACACACTGGTGAAAAAGCATCCACCTCAATCATTGGGAATATCTTAAGTATTCTCTTGATAGTATCTGGGTTATTTCAAATTAAGCGACAAACAGAAGTAAGATAGTTATTTTGATAGGAAATTACAATACAGTAAAATAAAAGGAGTTTATCTTATGCAAATATTTATCGCTAACGGTCGGGTAGCTGTCATCGCAGATGATGCCCTAGGACGTACGAACAAGGGGACGACAACCTTTAAATTTAATTTTGTCTGTGATTCTTCCCAGCAGGGTGACGATGGTCGTCCACTCCCAACCTTTTTCCCTGTCCAGCTATACGGATCTCAAGCTGACTTTATGTCTAGGAGTCTCTCTATCGGTTCACCGATCCTTGTTAAGGGGGAGATTATCCAACGTCTCTATACCGATAAAAACGGGCAACGTCGTACCTATACCTATATCGCCCCAAGTCCTTATGATGGCATCACTTTCTTAGAGGATAAGGCTGCTAGTGATCGCAGACGTCAGTCTCAAAGCACTCCTCAAATGGCAAACACTGGCTCTGTCCCTCAAGACCCGATTGCGCAAGAAGTGACCCACGCTGAATCAACTGGTCAAGCAACAAGCCAACCTGAGACCTTTCCAGCTGGGAATTATGAGCCTTTAGATGCTGGTGATCCTTTCGCTTAAGAAGTTTTCGATAAATTTCAAAGAGTCCATTTAGGGCTCTTTTTTGCTTTTGTCATGTTTGGGCACGATTTTTGATTATCCCTTACACTAGAATTATTACTAGAAAAAGGAGGTTATTATGTCGCAGTTATCTGCTTATATGGATGATCTCTTAGCAGACTCACGAACGCTTGATTGTGCACTGAAACAGAGTCGTAAGGATCCATCCTCTCTCTTACAACAAGACACGCATCAGGAAGCTAGAAGCTATCTGGAGCGTTATCAGGCGACAAGCACGAAAGAACAATTTGCCGTATTCGTCTATTCTAGCCTTTGTGGGCGTAAGCTCAAGCGCTTTTTGGAAGGCAGAAATGAGGTGATGGCCTATGATTGATGTCCTTAGCAAATTTCTGGCCGCCCTTGTTCGTTTTATCTTTAGTAATTGGCTTACAGGTCTCGCTCTCGTCGCTTTAATCGCCTACTTAGTCTATTCCACCAGCAAGGATAAAACAAAGGATCTCCTGACCATTCTGAGGCAAATCAAGAGCGGTGAGTGGAAAGAGTTCCTACAGACCAAATGTACACAAGGAAAAACGTCGCTTAAAGCCCTTAAAAAGTCAGGTATCACAAAGACCATATTAAGGGAAGTCCAGCATTTCTTCAGCTGGTTCCCTGTGGCCAGTCTCCTTTTTGTCTCAAACCTAGTTATACGGCTTGGCTTGCGACTGCCGTTTTTACGTCGAGGCCGTAAGCGGTTTGACAAAGAGCTCAAGCCCATCCTATCGTTTAGAACCTACCGCAGTTGGGCTGTTATGGGCTTGCTCTTTTCTCTTCTGGCCTTTATGGTGGTCAATTATGTGGTCACTGTTTTTAGAGGACTGATGACCCTAATTTCCACGATGATTGTCACAAGGACGGCTAACGTGCCTTTCAACTGGGACATCTTTGCCTTTGGCAACCTCTTCAATGCTCAGGTATATAGTATTGCCCCAATCCTTTCCATCCCTCTCCTTGTGATTGGTCTCATCATTGCCTGGCGCTCTGCCTGGGTCAACTTTGAACAATACCGTGACTATAATGGTAACGAGGAAGGGGATGATCGGTTTGCGACGGAAAAAGAAGTCAAGCAGCAGTACAAAAAGGTTCCTAACAAGACCATGACTTATCCAGGGGCAGGGGGCTTTCCTGTTATGCACAAACGTCGTCATAACCTAGAAGGAATGACACTAGGGACGAAGATGCTCTGGAGCAATCGCACGCTAGGGAGCTATCTGAGTTGGTGTGAGCGCCTTTTAGATAGTCTTTCAATCCCTTCAGGGGATTACTATATCGAGGATGACACCATCAATACCTTGGGGATCGGGATGACTCGCTCTGGTAAGGGTGAGGGGACCATTACCCCAGTTATTGACATCAATAGTCGGGCAGAAGACCAACCCTCAATGATTGTTGGAGACCCTAAAGGGGAACACTATCAGTCATCTTATAAAACCATGCGTAAGCGTGGCTATAATGTCAAGGTCTTGTCCTACCAGAATATGGATTATTCCATGTCCTATAATCCCTTAGCGCTTGCCATAGCAGCAGCCAAGAAAGGCTATTATGAAAAGACACAGATGCATGTCAATGCCGCCGCAGAAAGCCTCTATCCAGCCAGCAAGAGTGGCAATAAAGGAAACTCTGAGTATTTCCGTAAGTCGTCTATCTCGCTGTTTAACGCTATTGTCATGGCGCTGATTGACCGTGCTTATGAAGCTAAGCAAAGTGGTGAAGAAGATGCCTGGGACACCATCACTATCCGTAACGATGCCAAGTATTTGACAGACCTGGGCTCTGAAACGGTCTACGTCGATAGCGTCGGAGAAATTGTGGAAGCTCCTGAAGCAGGCCAATCCGTGACCAAAAAATCACGGCTCACCGTCTACTTTGATAACCTCAGAAAAGTCAATCAGGTGCGCTATTCTAAGTTTCGTGAGATGGCAGACATGGCTTTTCGGATCTCTGACTTTGGCGAAGGTGAGACCAAAGGCAACGTCTACTCCAGCATGATGACGGGGATCAATCTGTTTCTACAAGATAATTTGGCCAAGATGACTTCAAAAAACGATATTGACCTGGAGTCTATCGGCTTCCCACGTCGCCTCTCAATTCGTTTCCGCTCATCATCTCAGGCTAATCTAGCCAATAGCTATGCTTTCCAGCGGGCACGGCTGTCTATCACATCGACGCAACAATGGGGTGTTAAAACCATGACAAAGACCCTAGTAGACCCTCAAACAGTCCTCATCGATGAACAAGGTTATCTGACCTTTGTCATTGAGCCTAAACTCCCAAACCACTTTAAGGTCTCCATCGACTTTGACCATCCTGAAAATGCGCCTGTCATCCGTAAGGAGCGCTTTAACTTTGAAGCTAAGAAAGTCTTCAAGAAGCATGGCAAGGTTATCCAGCTGGATGAGTATACCAAAGAGCCTGTACTTGATCACATCGCAGTAGACAATATCACAAGTACCAAGAAAGACCACTTACTTACAGCAGATGCTATTGAGTTTATCTATTCTGAAAAGCCAACCATCATCTACCTGGTCACACCGCCTCACAGGACAGAGTACAATAGCATGATTTCGCTCTTTCTGCATCAGCTCTTTAATGCCAACTATGATTTGGCGCTGTCCTTTGGTCGTAAGTGTGTCTTACGTATTCTACATATCCTCGATGAGTTTACCAACCTACCCGCTATTCCAAGTATGGACACGAAAATTTCCATCGGGCTTGGTCAAAATATTCTCTATTATCTCTGGATCCAAAACTTAGAGCAACTGGATGCCGTCTATGGCCGTGAGACAGCTATGACCATCCGCAATAACTGCTCACTCGAAGTCTATATCAAGTCTAAAGGGGATACTAATAAGGCCTTTAGCGAAGGCTTAGGAGACAAGACCATCACCAGCCGCAGACGCTCGGCCAATATCATTGATGAGGCTAATCCAAATGTTTCCGTTGATCATAAGAAACAATCCGTCCTCACTCAAACACAAATCAGTAAGCTCCAAGAAGGCGAAGCAGTCATCCTGCGTGGGGTGAAAAACCGTGATAGGCTGGGGCTAAAAGTCACACCAGACCCTATCTTCTTGCATGATAAGACTGCTTATCCTTATAGTTACATGTTCTTGACACAAGAGTTTGACCGTAAGATGACGCTGGCAGATATTCCAGTTGAGTCAGGACATCGAGGGCTCAACCTCCAAGACATCGAGGTAGCCCCAAAACAAGCGCTTGAGAGCCTTATCCAGTGGCGTTATGATTTAGAAGGTCGAATGGTAACTGACCCTAAACTCAAGCCACGAAAGAGTGCTAAGAGTACCGATAAAACCTACCAAACAGAGGAAGACCTCTATAAAGGCCTCGTCCAAGACGTCAGACAGGCGCCTGTACCAAGTTATGAACAACCAAGTCAAGAAAATGCTTTTGATCTCTTAGAGGCTGAACCATACAGTGACGAGGTCATCTAAGGGCACACAAAAAGTCCAGACATCAATCTGGACTTTTCTCTATGCTTCAAAGGTGATCATGGTCAATATGCTTTCAGGATAGTCGCTCTCCAAGGCTTCAATCGTGCTGGGCTTGGGAAAGTCTTCATAGTCTTCTAGTGCCAAGACTAAAGCTTCCTGCGCTTTTTGTCGTGCTTCAGCGACGTCCTTTCCCTGGGTGATGGCTTCTGGGATATCAGGGAAGGTAACCGTGAAAAAGCCATCATTTGGCGTTAAGACAGCTGGATAACGTAACATCATCTCACCTCTTTCTTATGTGATTTATAGGGATATAATAGCATAAAAACAGATAAAAACATACCAATGTAAATGCAAATATATTTATATTTGTAAAATCCTTGACAGTGATCTAGTATTAAGATACAATTAAGAAAAATAATAAAAAACATAGAGAAAGTATCATCATAGGTGAGGGTATGACACAAGCAGAAACAGCTGATAATTTTGAGCGTAAGCGGCAGTATCAGCTGATGTTACGCCCGTCGATACGTGAGAAGCTCAATCGTCTGGCGAAAGCCACAGGCGCACGATCAGCCTCAGATTATTTAGACCACTTGATTGATGATATGGAGGAGTAGTAGATGAAAAAGATTTTAGGATTGTTTGTCTTAGCTTTTGCAGTCCTAGGACTTGCAGCCTGTAGCTCTAAAGACGCTAACGGCATTCCTAATGTCCTCCAAGACAAATATACAGGCTACTCCACTAATCCAGGTTCAAGTTTGGCTTTTTCTGAAGGCGGAAGCACTATTTCTTTTAACAAGAAAAATAATACAATTACAAACGAAACAGAGGATGAAAGCATCAAGTTCACGGTTATCCCTGAAGATAAATTAAACTCTTATAATAAGGGAGTGCTAAACAAGCATAAAGCAGAGCTGTATGGAAAAGATTACTTTTTGTTTACAGACAGTGAAAAGTATCAAGATGGCAGTTATGTATATGCAGCAATCCTAACAGATGGGGGTAAGACTATTCGCATCTTTGAATTTGAAAATACTGGTACAGCAGACGATTATTTATATGATTTTACTGGACAAGCAGACTAAATCCTAATATCCTATTCAGACCCGAAAGGGCCTTTTTTTCTGTCTCAAAAAGTTTTTGTCATGTTTGAGCACGATTTTTGATTATCCCTTATCCTAAAAGTAACACTAAAAAGAAAGTAGGTTACTTTATTGGTTTATCAAACATTTAGCGATCTGGTGAAGGATGTTGGTGGGGGTAATGATGCATTAGAAAGCGACATTACGGGTGATAAGGCTAAAAAGCTCATCCAATTCTTCTCGTATTGGTCAAACTACTTAGAACCTGCCTCGGTCGTCAATGCCTTTTTGGCTGGTATCGGAGGCAGCTTTATGAAGGGGCTCTATTACATCACAGCAAGTCTGGAACATGTCTTTAACAACATGTTTAAGCTCTTTGGACTTTTTGGCTACTTAGGCGATACCTCAACGATTATTGGGCAGATTTATTTTTGGCTTCAAGTATTGGGAGCTTCCCTTTTCACCCTCGTCCTGGTCTTCAGTCTGATCACAGGTGTTTTTACAAAGCCTGTGAAATATAAAGAGGCAATCATTACATTTCTCGTTGTGACCTTCTGTACGTCTTGGCTGCCTATGGGGATTACGACGTTTTCAAATGCGTTGGCTTCAGACACACAGAACGTCCAGACACTTTCAGCTGATGGCAAATCAAAAGAGACGGCTTCATTGGCCATACAGCCCATGAAAAATAATGTGGTTGATTTGAAAATCTTGATTGATAAAGATTTCAAAACAGACCTTTTCCCTCTGGATAATCAAGGCTTTATCAAGCCTGTGAAAGAAGGCTCCACAGCCGTCAATAACATCACAGATGCGGATGATCAAAAAGACTCCAATAACTATATTTCTAAGATTGATTTTGGAGCAAGTTATGGTGTCAGTAATGTTGATTTGTTAAAAGAGTGGAATAAGACTCACACATCAATTAAAGGTTTGTTGCTGCATAAGCTAAATAGTAACGGTGATGGTATAGAAACTATACATACACACAAAATTGTCAGTGGTCTCAATGCCTTTGAAACCATCTATCTCCGCTACAAGGTCAATTGGGTAGCCATGTTTGCGCAGTTCTTGATTTTGATCATTCTCTTTATTTCCATGTCTGTGAAGGTTGTGAAGTCCGTCTTTGACATCCTTATCCAAGCCATGATTTCACCGATTTTGGGCTACTCAAGCCTGCGTGTGAAGAAATATAAGGAGTTATTGCTGACGATTGGTGGGGCACTGGCTGGTATCTTCTTTGAAGTCATCATCATGCGTGTGACGCTGGAGGTCTGCCGTGATTTACCTACCTTGTCCGTATCTGCGGTCTCTAAGCTATCAGGTGGTTTCTTTGATGGCCTCAACATGTGGGAACAAGCCATTGCAGCCTCTCTGGTTTACCTCGGTGTCTTCTTAGGTGCTATGCAAGGGGTGACCATGATTGAGCGCTGGCTCGGGGTCTCAACCTCTCAAAGTGATACTGCCCAACAACTCATGGGCGCTATGATGATGGGAAATGCCTTTGCGACTGGTGCTGTTGGAGCTGGTTCTATGGCGATGAGTGCTGGACGTTTTGCAGGTAACGTGGCAACACGTACCCCTGGAAAAGTCTACCGAGGCGCTGGTAACGTAGCCAAAGGCTTATCTGCAACTGGAGGTGGCCTCAAAGGTGCCTTCAACTCGGCCAAAGATCAAGGCGTTAAAGGGGCGCTTCAAGGTGGAGCGGCTAAATTCGGTGGTCTGACAGAAGATAAGATCAACGAGAAACTAGACAAACTCAGTCAGGCGGCTCAAACAGGTCATGACTCCGTATACAGTGCCCTCCATGATCCGACAGGTCCCTTACCAGATGGAGAAAAATTTGCGGAAGCAGCCCATAGACAAGAGGCTGTCTTTGGCTCTGGTGGTCAAGGAGAAGCCCCTAATCTGGATAGTAGTAGTCCATCATCAAGTACAAGCCCTTCTCCAGCTGGAAGCAGCCGTCAGGGGGGGGATTACCGATCCAAGCATTAAGGGTGGGAATAATCGCTCAGGTGCTAGCCGTAAGCCAGCCTCACGAGGTGGTATCAGTGAGAAAACACAGACACCAAAACAACCAAAAGCTGGCAGCGGTATGAGACAATCCCTTCAAAAAGCCCAACAAACCAACCTGCAGATGAATATGGCTGGTCAGAAACTCTTTGGTGGTCAAAACCACATTAAGGGCGCAGAAAGTGATGATCATGAGGACTAGGCTATGGAGTGGAAAGATAAGATTGTCGTCATCACAGGAAGTCTAAGACCTCTGACTCGGACTCAAGTGATTGCCTATCTGGAAAGCCAAGGGGCGATTGTCCAGAGCTTTGTCTCGAACCAAACACAAGTCCTCATTGCAGGGCACAAACAATTGGATCTTTTTGCCCCTGATAAGCGCTCACGCAAGTATCAAGCAGCGCTAAACCGACAAAAAGAAGGACAGGCGCTTGAGATTGTGTCAGAAGAAGCCTTCTTTGAAGCGGTGAAGGGGCAGAAGTAAGGCTAAAGGCTCAGTTTTTTAAGCTGGGTCTTTTCGTATTATTTTATATCACACCTTTATCACCATAAGATGTTTACATTTTTCTTTAAAAAATGTAAACTATTAACATAGCATGTATGATGTTAATAGAAAGAGGTGATGCTATGGGAATTTTGCGAAACCATTTAGAGGAGTCTTGTGACCCTCGTTTGATTGGAGAGCTAAACTATGCTGTCCAAGAAGCTTATAATTTTTTGAACTCATTGATTGAGGCTAACCCTTTATTAAAACATAAAGAAATGCGTAAGTCTTATGGACATATCAGACAAGCCTTGGTGGATTTGTCTTTGCGTATCGTACTTGGTAGCTCAACGATGCCATCTGAAGTGCAGATGTTATCGGCTAGTCATAATAAAAACGGCTATACTTATACGATGATTGAGTCTAAAGGGGCTATCATCTCGCCTGTCAAAACAAGAAGCCGTCAGGCAGTTCCTAAGAAAGCCTTACATCGTAGTCTTGGCAGTATTAAAAATCGTCAGTTCACACTTTTTGATGATAATACCAGCCTCAATAGCGTGTATGATGAGAATAACCCGCCCTTCATCTTATTGACTTATGGTGGCAAAAATCATACACTAGAGTACGTTCAGTTGGGGCTTCCAGATGTTGAAGTCGAACAGTGGATCGAAAAGGTGGATATTACCAATGCCACTCGTCTCACTATCGCAGACACCAACCCTGAAGCTACTAAGAAGAAGTTAGACCTCTCTTTGACTGAATTATCAGAAGAACTTTTGAGGAGAGACAACAATGGAACAACAAGGGACATTTAACCCGTCAAAGTTAAAAACAGCTAGGGTGGCCAGAGGATTGACCATCAAAGCCTTAGCTGAAAAAGCGGGTATCTCACGCCAAATGGTGTCTAATTATGAGTTAGGAAAGACCACACCTAGCGCTAACAGCTTGTTGGCACTGGTTGAAGTGCTAGACTTTCCTTCTAATTTCTTCACCAAAGATACCCGTGCCATCTATGAAGGGGCGACCTATTTTAGGAGTCAAACGGCTGCCACTAAAAAAGCACGAGACATGCAGTCTGTGCGCTTAGGGTTTCAAAAGGAAATCTATGATTTTCTGGCTCGCTATGTCAACTTTCCTAAACTTGATTTACCTGAAACACTCATGGATGACATTGATGACATCACAGAAGAGATGATCGCTCAAAAAGCCAGTGAGCTTCGAGAGCTTTGGGGTTTGGGACAAAGGAGTCCCATTGCGAACCTGATTGAAGTGGCTGAAGTCCACGGCGTGATTATTGTGGAGGCTAACATGTCAGACAGCAAGCTTGATGCGGTGTCTGAGTGGATTGAGGATCGTCCTTTTATCATGCTGACAGATAATAATGAGTCAGCAGTACGTCGACGTTTCAACGTCGCTCATGAGCTCGGTCATATCTTGCTACATGGAGATGTCGAGAGCATCCATGATTATAGTCCACAACAACTCAAGCAAATTGAGCGCCAAGCGCATTATTTTGCCTCTTGCTTGCTACTGCCTGAACAAGCTTTTATTGACTCACTTTTATCCACTCAGCTAGATTTCTATAAGGAACTCAAGAAGACTTGGAAAGTCTCTATGCAAGCCATGATCGTCCGTACGTCTCAGCTGGAGCTAATTACTGAGGATCAAAAGCTCTATCTCTTTAGACAGATTGCCTCTAACAAGTGGAAGACGAAGGAACCGCTGGATGATACTATTCCAGTAGAGCGACCAAGCTTGTATAAGAAGGTCTTTCAGATGATTGTTGATAATGACATTTTACGTAAAAATGAGATTTTAGCACAGTTGGCTTTGCCACAAGATGAGCTAGAAAAATCACTTAACATCACCATTGACCCAACTGTTGATTTACCTCGTCCAAGACCTGTCTTGAAAATCGTTAAATAAAACAAAACGACCAAATTTCTCCCTTGCTCAGCAATTTTCGCTGGGCTTTTTTTGTGCTTTCATTTTAAAAATGTCATGTTTGAGCACGATTTTTGATTATCCCTTATCCTAAAGATAAGACTAAAAAGAATGGAGACGCACTATGCACGATGGCAATTATGGTGTTCCACGGGACATTTATGCACGGGTCAAGATTATTGGCCTTATCCTAGTTGATATTGTCTTTGTTGGGCTGTCAACCTTGTTATCTTTTATCTTTGGGACGAAGTTTTTTCCAGCTGAGCAGTGGCCACAATTTTTAGGCTTTGTGGTCCTCACGGCTCTTTTGACCCTTTACCTGGTCTTACCGACCAATGGTGGGAAGAAAAACTGGCAAACTATCTATTTGTTTTTTAGACGGCGGAAACGTCGCTCTATCTCAATTGATCGCATGAAGTAAGGAAAGGAGCAAGAATACATGGCAATAGGAAAACAAAGACCCTCACAGCCCCCAAAACGAGGGCTAGGTGGTGGTAAACAACAAGCACCAGTTAAGACACCACCAAAACCAACAGCGCCTTTAGGAGGCGCTAAGAAAGCAAATAAAGCACCACTGACAGCTAGTCAGCTAGGGAAGCGTCCGCTGGGTCAATCCCAGTTTAAGGCGAGTCAGTATGATCAAGAAAGCATCGATGTCACTTCAAGCATCTTTGACTTAGACTATAAGCGGATCATGCCCGTGAGAAATGAGCCTATCGAGATGACCGATGGCAGCTTTATGCAGCTCATGTCGGTGTCTGGTAAAGATCTAGATACCCTGTCAGAAGCGGAAGTGGTGCGAACACTAAGAAATTTTGAGACCTGGTTATCCACTTTTACGGATGATTTTCAGTTTCTCTCAACAACCCTCCCGACAAATACAGCTTCTCAACAAACCGAGTTGAGGCGACACCTCAGCCAGGTGCGGACGGAAAAAGCTTCTGTTACTCCTGGAAGTAGACGCCATCTCCAGCTGGAAGATCGTGAGCGTAAGCTTTTAGAAAATATCCATATTGAAGAACAAATTCAAGACGAGATCTATAATGCCGAGTTTGTGCTCTTTCTTTATGGACCGACACTAGCAGAACTTGAGGACACGGTAAGACGGGCACAAAGTAAGGGAAATAATGACTTTGTCCCACGACACATTAGCCGTGAGAAGAAAATTCAAATCCTCAAACAATACAACAATCAAAATGAAAAACTTTAAGGAGGATCTATGCCTAAACTATCTAAACGCCGTAAGCGTAAGCTTGAGGCTAATAACTATGACCTTGATTTCTTAAGCCGTGTCCAGCCCCAGGGCAATATTGATTTTCGCCCAGACCGTTACTGGATGAGTGGCGATGGCTACCACACAACACTCCACTACTATGAGTTCCCATCAAACGGTCTTGATCGTTTCTGGCTGACAGACCTCATGCTTATTCCTGATACACGGGCGACTCTAGCTGTCTATCGGGCCAATAATACAGAGCTAAAAAGAGAAATTGCCAGCTCCATCGAGGAGAAGGGGTCACGGATCTCTGATGGTGCTAAACACTCCACCAACCAGCAAGAAATTGATGAAGTAGAAGACCTCATGCAGCTCAACAAAGACATTTCCAAGCGTAACGTAGCCATGGATGTGCTTTATTTGCGCCTCTTTGTCTCTGCCTCGACCAAAGAGGGACTCTTCAAAAAGGTGGAAGAGATCAAGGATCAGACGTCTAATTATAAGTCCACCATCCTAGCTGGAGAACAAGATTTTGAGTTTCATTCTACCTTTGTCCCAGCCAGCAAACAACAAAGCATGCCCAACCACAGGAGAGGGGCTACGCTTAGAGCTTATGACCTAGCTGGTGGTTACTTCTTTAACCATACAAAGCTAGAAGACGAAAAAGGGATTTACCTGGGCTGGACACCGACTCTGGGCGCTGTCAATTTTAACTTTCTTGAACGAGATGATAAGCGCACACGATCCTTTATGATCTTGTCTGGTAACCCTGAGATGGGGCAGCGTACCTTTATTCTCAAACATACAGATGCCCTCTACGCCAAGGGTAATCTCATTCGAAACTTTGATGTCGATGGGACTTTCCTCAAACAAACTAGGGAACAACATGGCCTCATCCTTGATTTATCAGGGTCTGAAAATCGGATCAACCTCTTTCAGATTTTCCCTACGGCCACCGCAGATGATGGGGAAAGCGTCGATGAACAACGTTCTTATAAAGCCCACGTGGAAAAGCTCAAGTCTATCTTGAGTTTGCTCAATGAAGAGGTGACTAGCGACGACCTGACCACCTTTGGGAAATTGGTCAATGACTTCTATATTCGAGAAAATCTCTGGTTCCGTAACCCTGAGCGCCACTTGGACGAGCTCAAAGCCACCAAGCTTTTCAATGATCAATACCCTGAACTAGAAGACTTTGTCCTCTTCTTAGATGATACCAAGCGCCAGATGGCACAGGCACGAACACAGCAACCGCTGGAGTTACGCTCTGTCAATCGTATCTATAATACCTTTGATGAGCTACTCACGACCAATGCGGATATGTTTAATGGGATCACTGAGTTCCAGGACATCTCCTCTGAACAAGTGGTGACCTTTGATCTTAGAGGGCTGTCGGGTAATCTGCTTAATGCCCAGATGTTGTCTGTCCTCTCGCTTGTTTCAGCTGATATGACCAACCATGGCAAACGCTGCCGTCTTCAGATGGCAGAAAATCCGAACCTCTCTGAGATGGACATGCCTCACACCATCATCAATATTAGTCAGGCACAGACCTTGATCAATCCCAAATATGAAAAGAGTGTGGAGCTTTTAGGGGATATGATCTCGGCCATGGCCTCAAACTTTGGTGGGATTGTCCTTTCGGTCAATTCCCTTCAGGGTATTTTGTTTGAAGAAGGGGCAGGCGCTCACAAAGACCCTTACATTGCGGCTGTGAAGCGTATCTTTGGACTCATGCAGTACCGTGTCTTTGCACAGACCGATGAAACGACGATACCACTCTTAGCCAATGCGCTTCGAGGGTCCATGAACGAGTCAGAACTTGAGACGCTGCCACGTCTGACCAAGGGACAGGTGCTGATGAACATTGCCGGGCAAGGCAATATTGTCTTTAACCAACAACTCTTACAACCAGAACTCGAACGCTATGGCGATATTCGCTAAAAAGGAGAACACATGACAGAAGAAAACTATAACCAGGAAGAAGAAATCTTTCCAGCTGAAGAGGAAGAACAAGGGCTTACTCCAGAACAACTGGCCTATCTCCAACAACAATACTACAAGGATATGGGCTTCTTTGAAAAACGGCAAGCCAAGATCAAGAATGCCTGGGCAATTCGTAAGGCTATTATGGAACGAGAAAAAGCCTATTTCAGCTCTGAGGAGTCTGATCCAGCACGTATTGAAGCCCAAAAAGCACGTAACCGTGAGGCTTTGGGACAACTCAAGATTGTTGGCTTTATCGTCCTTGGCTTCTTGATTTTCTACCTCATTTTGCGGATTATTCTTTTTTGGTAAGCGTGAGGTGGTGAATGAAGCGATTAAAGAAACTAAAGCTCTTCTTGATTCTAGGTAGCATCCTCTCATCTGGTCTTATCTTTATGATGATGCTGGTTGCCATCCTTGGGGCTGTCTCTGGCGGTTCCTCCGGGAAAAGTAACTGCTCAACGGATGTGGAAGAGACGACCAGTACAACGAGTCAGACCTCATCAGGCAATGCTTCCATTGATGAATTTGTCAAGCAACATGAAGAGGCTTATATTGAGTCTTGGGGCGTAGGTGGCTTTTTACCGTCTGCATCAATTGCACAGACCATGGCTGAGGTGTCCTTTTCTTACAGCGTTCCAAGTTTCGGCCAAGCCCACAATATGGGTGGGGTCAAATGGACCAGTACAGCCACTTATCCCAAAACCATTGAAAAATATGGCTCTGACGCCGTTTCTGGAGGCGGTCCAGGAACGAACGTAGGGGATAACACAGGCGGAGGCTATACCTACTTCAAAGACTTTGATGCGGGGATTGTCGGTAAAGCTGAATTTATGAGCCGTCAAACGCTCTATAACAAGGCTATAAATAATACGGATGGAAAAGGGACGCTTGGCGCTATCGCAGATGGTGGCTGGGCGACAGACCCCTCTTATAAGACTAAACTAGAGGGGCTCTATGATACGCTAGGCTCTAAATACAAATGGCTGGATGAGAAGGCCATTGCCAAGTATGGTGATAAACCCGTAGACTTGAGCAAGAATGATGCTAGTCAAGCGAGTGCTTCTAGTGACAGCAGTAGCGATACAGACGCTGACTCTTCCAGTTGCTCGTCCGATGATGGGGAAGGCGCTCCAGATGGTAGTGGCACGGTTCCACCTGATGCCAAGGCTTGGGGTTATAAGCCTGACCAACTGCCAGAAAGTCTAAAACCTTATATCTTAGATCCATCTAAATACGGTTTAGACTATGGTGGTCCTAAAGGCTGGTTAGAACATTCTGGTCAGTGTGTCGACTTGACCGAAAGTTTGGGCAATGCCCTTTGGGGGCATCAAGGAATCACATCAGGAAACGGGGATCAACAAGCCAGTGCCTGGGCTAGTTTCTTTGGCAATAGTACCAAGTCAACGCCTAAAAAAGGAGCAATCTTCTCAACCAACGTGGCCAATAACCACACAGGGATTGTCTGTCACGTCTTTGAAGATGGGTCTTTCCTTGGTGTCGAGCAAAATACGCCATTATCAGGGGCTTCAGCTGGTCATATTGACACCTGGAACTACCGTATCTTCACACCCACAGAACAAAAAGGGACAGGCATTCACTTTGCCTATCCTGATAATAAAGAGATGAAAGGAACTAAGTAGGAGGGAGTATGAAACGAATGATTGAACTTGTGAAACAACATTGGGTCTGGATAGTTCTAATCCTTATGGTCATAGGACTAGCGCTTGTCAGCTATTTCCGTAGTCAGTACAAGGAACAGACAGCCACTAACCAACCAAGAAGTGCTCAAACAAGCGACAAAGAGAAAGAAGGTAAACCAGAAACCGCTAATGAAAAAGCCTACCGTAAGGCTAAGCTGGCGCTTGAGCACCCCTATTCAGCAGTGTCTGATGAGGTCAAGCAAAGCGTCACGCCTGATATTGTGTCAGCTCTTGATTTTATCACCAGTCACGCTAACCTTGACGACATGACGCCGACTCTTGATAACCATTTGTATATCAGTGAAGCACCTATGATCCAAAGTGTCTGGATTGCCATCCATGCCAACTACTACACCTTTCAACCTTCCCAGCTGGAAGTGCTTAAAAGTAATAGTGATGACGTGGTACAGGTACTGCTGACCTTGACCAAGACAGGCGCTGATAATGTCTATGTGATTGGGAACTTTAACACGACAGTGAAACAGCTTCAAATCACGCAGTATTTTGGTGGTCGTATCGGCGCAACTTATGGCTAGAAAAGGCGTGGTTATAGCATTTTTAAGTCAATTCTTCTTGAAAAATAAGACGAATTATAGTATAATACCAATATAAATATATTTGCATTGGTATTCAAAAAGGAGAGTTCTTATGTGGTTCTTTTTACTAGCATCAACACGGTCTTTCTGGCGAGGGCTCATCTTTTTCCTCGCCTGTCTCGCCCTCTTTGTCTTTCAAAAAACCTTTAGCTTTACCGCTGTCCTCTTCCTCCTTACCTTTCTCTGGGCTTTGGTGAGCGCTCCAGTAGTGGTTGTTCCACTTGGACTTGTCTGGCTTTTAACCGCTATAAATGGCTATTCCTTTAGCTGGATCGCAGATACGATTGAGTTTGGGATTGTCGCCATCGGTGCTTTGATATTTAGTGCCATCTGGTGGAGTCTCACAGGTAAATACTACACTTGGCGCTTTAAACGAAAAGCCAAAAAAGCAAGATCTTAGTCATAAGACTAGGGTCTTTTTTCGGCTCTTTGTCAACTATAGTGGGTGACGAAAAGCTAACATCTAGAGAGGGCCAGATAGGTCTTCTCTTTTTGTACGTTCAGAGTGATGAAAACACGCTTCCTAGAAGTTGATAAAATTTCTAAAACTGAAGCCCAGACATTTAATATCTTTGATAAGCTTATTGGTTCCCTCCAATTTTAAGGTTTCTTTAAGCTTTAATGGCTATAATGTTAGTATATTAAGTAAGCAATACTTATTTTGGCTCTTTGTCAACTGTAGTGGGTGATGAAAAGCTAACATCTAGAGAGGACCTGATAGGTCTTCTCTTTTTTTATGTTTAGAGTGATGAAGACACGTTTCTTAAAGTTGATGAAGTTTCTAAAACCGAAGCCCAACCGTTTGATGTCTTTAATCAACTTGTTGGTAGCTTCCAGTTTTGCGTTTGAATAGTCTGTTTCTAGTGCATTTTGGATGTATTGTTTGTGTCTAAGAAAAGTTCTAAAGACCGTTTGAAAATAGTGATTGACTTTGCTTCTATTTTCCTCTATCAGCTCAAAGAACTCATCTACTCTCTTCTCCTGAAAGTGAAAAAGCAAAAGCTGATAAAGTGTATAGTAG
>OLNV01000175.1_pt1 | contig 50092 bp, 43 predicted proteins | sample 1672891 | NCBI WGS metagenome assembly OLNV01 (sample SAMEA3136734, study PRJEB25190) | human gut metagenome | biome: human gut; feature: human-associated habitat; material: faeces | place: Austria | collected 2013 | reverse complement strand
AGATTTAATTAGCAAAAAGTTAGTTACAGAAGATGAAATTGATAGAGAGCAAGAAAAAATAATAATAAAGAAAAAAGATGGAACCATTGTAAAGGAAATAAGCTATAGTGATGTAGAAATAGTTATAAGCAAAACACCAGAAAAAGAAAAATCTGGAACAGTAAACTTAAAAGTAGAATCAGTAAAAGGTGTAACAATGCCAAATATGAAGACAAAAGAAGAAGTGATTAAATATTTAAAATCACTAAGTGATGAAAGAAAAAAAGAAATGCTAAAGGAACAAATGGTACCATTTATTAATAAAGAAGATTCTACTGCAAATTGTCAAACATTTGAAGATGTTCTTAAGTGGATGAAAAACAAAGAAATTATTGCAGAGGAAACAGAGAATGCTTTTTGGAATTGGACACAGAGCGTAAATAAGGTTGAGGGACTTACTAATGTTGAAGCAATACTAGGAAAACAACTTGAATTTTTATATTTAGATAAAAGTACTGGAGAAATAATTGGATACTCTGTAATAAATCCAGATGAGCAAATATCTGGCACATATATAGCAACCGAAAATGGAACATATACTTTTAAGATACAAGACTTGACAACGGGAAAAACATATTATAAAAAAGTAGAAGTAACAAATGTAGATGCTAATATGCCTGCTTACGAAGCCAAAAGTATAGAACCAGAAAAGGGTAGGGGCACTTATGCATTTTTGTATAATTTGCGTTTAGAACAAGATACTACATTTCAAAATGCATATATTATATATGAAAATGAAAAAATAGACGTATCATCACTTATTGAAGAAAGAAGTTTGGAAAATGGAGAAAAAGCCAATCTTATATGGACATCTCATATTAATAGGTACTTATATGAAATAGGCAAAACAGATGGAGCTCTTTCACTAGGAAGAACAATACAACATATTATACTGGTAAAAGATAAGATTGAATATCCAGCAAATATAAGGTTCGAAAATCCAATTAACTAATTTAAAAGAATTATTCATAATCTCCTTTGTTCATGAATATACTAGTTAATAGTATATGGACAAAGGAGAAATTTTTTATGATAAACATGGCAGTAGTCAATGTAAAAGATGTTATAAAATACTTTTTTAAAATTACAATATTAATAGTTATAATTCTAGCCACTGTAAAATATTTCTCACAGGGTAAAGACGAAATAAAAAGAAAAGTTAATGAGATAGATAATAAAACTTTATTTAAAATATGTTTAAATTCAGCACTTCCAGTAACGAATATAAACAATATGGAAAATCAAAATACAAAAGAAACATTAATAGAGCCACTTAAATTAGCACTAAATATGGAATTAAAAGCATTGTCATTATCAGACAAAGAAAAAAGTGGTACAATAAAAAATGATAAAAAAGATGAAGAAGATGAGATTATACAAAAAGCGGAAACTGGTTTAAAGACAGAAGTACAAAGCTCGAATGTGCCTAATAAATATACTATACAATATAACGGAGTAAAGATAAAAAATGAAGTTAAATATAAATTAACTGATGAAATATTAAAACCAGATATCAATGTAAATAAAGAGAATATTTTAATATTTCACACTCACTCTTGTGAAAGCTATACTCCAAGTGAAAAATATCAATATAAGAAAACAGGTAACTTTAGAACAACAGATAAAAAGTATTCAGTTATAAGAGTTGGAAATGAACTAGAAGCACAACTGAAAAGCTATGGGTATAATGTAATACATGACGAAAGTTATCATGATTACCCATCATATAGTGGATCGTATGCAAGTTCTTTAAAAACAGTAACGAAACTACTAGATGAAAACAAAAACACAGATGTTGTAATAGACTTACATAGAGATGCAATAGGAGATAGCACTTATGCTCCAACAGTGAAGATTGGAGAAGAATATGCTGCACAACTTATGTTTGTAATAGGAGGAAATGAAAGTAGTATAAAGCACGAAAACTGGGCACAAAATTTGAAATTTGCGATAAAAGTACAAAAAAAAGCAAATGAATTATACCCAGGTTTATTTAAACCAATAATACTAAGAGGCTCTGGATATAATCAACATGTATCAAAAGCAGCTACAATTATAGAAGTGGGTGCAACAGGTAATACATTGGATCAAACGTTAGTAAGTATGAAATATCTGGCAAAAGTACTGAGCGAGGTAGTTAAATAAATCATAAATATATCTTGCAAATAACGGCATTTTTGTGTATACTACAAAAAGGAAAAGAGGAGATAAAATATGTGTGGATTTGTAGGATATGTTGAAGATGGAGAAAAAGATAGAAAAATAATAAAAAGTATGTCAGATACTATAAAACATAGAGGACCAGATGATGAAGGTTTTTATGAAGATGATAAAATCTCTCTAGCATTTAGAAGATTAAGTATAATAGACCTAAGTAATGGACATCAACCAATGTTTAATGAAGATAGCTCAATGGTTATTTTATTTAATGGAGAAATATATAATTATCAAGAATTAAAAGAAGACTTAATGGCAAAAGGCCATGTTTTTGCCAATAATTCTGATACAGAAACTATTCTTCATGGATATGAAGAATATGGACAAGAAATTACTAAAAAACTTAGAGGAATGTTTGCATTTGTAATATGGGATATTAAAAACAAAGTTCTTTTTGGTGCAAGAGACAATTTTGGAATAAAACCATTTTATTATTACAACAGAGATGGTATGTTTATATTTGGCTCAGAAATAAAGAGCTTTTTACCACATCCAAAATTTAAAAAGGAATTAAATGAAGAGGCTTTAAAAACATATTTGACTTTCCAATACTCTGCATTAGACGAAACATTTTTCAAAGGAGTATATAGGCTAAAGCCAGGTCATCAATTTACTTATAAAGATGGCAAATTAGAAGTAACAGAATACAATACATTTAACTTTATAGAAGAAAAGAAAAACTTTGAAGAAACTGTAAATAGTATACATGAAACAATAACAAGCTCAATAGATTATCATAGAATAGCAGATGTTGAGGTAGGCTCATTTTTATCTTCTGGTGTGGATTCAAGTTATGTTGTATCTTATGCAAAGCCAGACAAAACATATACAGTAGGATTTAATTATGATAATTTTGACGAAACAGTTTATGCTAAAGATTTATCAAAAATTTTAGAGATAAAAAATACAAGCAAAATTATATCTGATGAAGAATTTTTTAATTCATTAGAAGATGTGCAATATTATTCTGATGAACCACATGCAAATCTTTCAGCAGTTCCTTTATATCATTTATCAAGATTAGCTGCAAAAGATGTAAAAGTAGTTTTATCTGGTGAAGGAGCAGACGAATTATTTGGTGGATATCAAACATACCATAGAACAAAATTCTATAATGCTTATGAAAAACTACCACTTTCATTTAGAGCAAAAATGAAAAAGTTTGCTGAGAAATTACCAAACATAAAAGGAAAGAACTTCTTAATTTCAGAAGGAACACCAATTGAAGACAGCTATATTGGTCAAGCATTTATATTTGATGATGAACAAGCAAATGATGTGTTAAAACCAGAATACAAAACAAATATTAGTTTTAAAGATGTTACAGCTCCAATATTTGCAAAAGTAAAAGATCAAAATGACTTAATAAAAATGCAATACTTAGACATGCATTTATGGTTACCAAATGATATTTTATTAAAAGCAGATAAAATGACTATGTCAGCATCACTTGAATTAAGAGTTCCTATATTAGATAGAGTTGTATTTGATACCGCTTCTAAACTACCAAGAGAATATAAAATAGTTGGAAAAGACACAACAAAATATGCACTAAGAAAAGCAGCAGCTAAAATAGTTCCAAAAGAGTGGGCACAAAGAGAGAAAAAAGGATTTATGGTTCCATTCAAATATTGGCTAAAAGAAGAAAAATGGTATAATAAAGTAAAAGAAACTTTTGAAAGTGAATATGCAGCAAAATTCTTTGATACAGATAAAATAGTTAAACTTTTAAATGACTATTATGAAGGAAAAGCAATGACACATAGAAAAGTTTATACAATATATTGTTTCTTGATTTGGTATAAACAATACTTCGTAGAGGGATAATTCAAAATGAACTTTTTAATTAAAACATTGGAAGAAAATAAAAAGTTCCAAGAACTCACAAAACAAATTAGTAAAACAGGCCCGATAGCTATATCGGGCTTGGTTGACGTTGAAAAACTACATGTACTAGCAGGTATTTTTAATGAAACTAAAAGACCAATGGTGTTAGTAACATATAATGAGATACAGGCACGTAAGTTATATCAAGACTTAAAGAAACTTATAAAGCAAACATACTTCTTTCCTAAAAAAGAGATTACAAGCTATGACTATGTTGCGCAAAGTAAAGAAATTGAATATAAAAGAATTGATGTATTAAACAAAATGTATTTGGCTAAAAAACAAAAAGAACCAATAATAATAGTTACAACAATAGAAGCTGTTATGCAAAAAATGGTTGCTAAAGACACTTTGTATCAAAATGTTATAGATTTTGAAGTTGGAAAAACATATTTATTAGATGAAATTAAAGAAAAACTAGTTGGACTTGGTTATGAAAGAAGTGATCTAATTGAAAACAAAGGACAATTTAGTATTCGTGGTGGAATAGTAGATGTAGGATTATCAGAAAAAATTGGTGTTAGAATTGAATTCTGGGGAGATGAAGTTGATTCAATTAGGTTTTTTCAAATATCTTCACAAAGATCAACAGAAATGCTAAAAGAAATAACTATATTCCCAGCACATGAATTAATAGTACAAGATTTATCAGAAGCGGTAAAAAATATACAAGAAAAATATCCTGAAGAAATAGAAGACATAGAACTTATAAAAAATGGAGATTATATTTCTAAAATCAATAAATATTTTAATGAATTTTATGAAAATCAAGCTTCATTTTTAGACTATATGTCAGATGAATATTTACTTTTATTAGATGAAAAGTCAAAAATAAATCAAAGAAAAACAAACATAATAGAAGATAACAACAAACTAATTGCATCATTAGTAGAAAAAGAAAAATTTGTGCCAGAAGCAATTGAAAACATTAGTAAATTTGAATATAACTTTGAAGAAAAACAAATAATATATTTAGAACAAAATGACTCAATTAAAAACATTCAAAAATACTATTTTGAAACTAGAGAAATCAACTTCTATAACCTACAATTAGATTTATTACTTGCAGATATTGTAACATATCAAAAAAATAAAAAGAAAGTAGTATTACTTGCTGGTAACGAAATAAGTGCTAAAAAACTATGCAACATTTTAAAAGAAAATCAAATAAACTATAAATATGAACAAGAAGCGGAAAATGTTAAACCAGGAGAAATTATAGTAACAATTGGAGGTTTTTCTTCTGGATTTGAAAATTATGATTTAAACTTAATAGTAATTAGTCTGCAAAATAATTTTGAAGAACCTGTAAAAAGAAAAAAGAAATTATCTAGTACATTTAAAGATAGCGAAAAAATTGTATTTGCAGATTTAAAACCAGGTGATATAGTAGTACACCAAACACATGGTATAGGACAATTTATAGGAGTAAATACAATTACAGCAGATGGTGTAACAAAAGACTATATTAAAATTAAATATAGAAATGATGACATTCTATATGTTCCTACAAATAGCTTAGATAGTGTTAGAAAGTATATAGGTGGAGGAGATAATTCATCTCCTAGACTAAATAAGCTGGGTGGAAAAGAATGGAGTGCAACAACTAGCAAAGTAAAGAAGAACCTAGAAGCGGTTGCAAAAGATTTAATAGAGCTATATGCCAAACGTCAAAAAATAAAAGGATTTAGTTTTTCACCAGATACTCCTTGGCAAAAACAATTTGAAGATAGTTTTCCATATACAGAAACAGATGATCAATTAAGATGTATACAAGATGTAAAAAAGGATATGGAAAAACCACAACCAATGGATAGACTTTTATGTGGAGATGTAGGATATGGTAAAACAGAAGTTGCAATAAGAGCAGCATTTAAAGCTGTTATGGACCAAAAACAAGTTGCATATTTAGTGCCAACTACAATACTTGCAAATCAACAATATGAAGAATTTAAAACTAGAATGCAAGAATTTGCTATAAATGTTGAGTTATTAAATAGATTTAAAACTAAAAAAGAACAAGATGAAATTATAAAGAAACTTAAATTAGGTGAAGTTGATGTAATTGTTGGAACACATAGACTACTAAGTGAAGATGTTAATTTCAAGGATTTAGGTCTTTTAATAATAGATGAGGAACATCGTTTTGGAGTTAAAGATAAAGAAAAAATAAAAAAATTAAGAACAAATATAGATGTTTTAACAATGACAGCAACACCAATACCAAGAACACTACACATGTCAATAGTTGGCGTTAGAGATATGTCAGTTATATATGAACCACCTCATAACAGAAAACCAGTACAAACTTATGTTCTTGAATATGATCAAGAAGTAATAACAGAGGCAATAACTAAAGAAATTGAAAGAGGTGGACAGGTATTTTACCTATTTAACCAAGTAGAAGGTATTGAGAAAAAAGCAAATGAAATATCAATGTTAGTTCCAGAAGCTAAAGTAGGATTTGCTCATGGAAAAATGAGTGGTAGAGAACTAGAAGAAATAATGGAAAGCTTTATAAATCACGAGATAAATGTACTAGTATGTACTACAATATTAGAATCTGGAATAGATATACCAAATGCTAATACTATAATAGTAGAAAATGCAGACAGACTAGGTTTAGCACAGCTTTACCAAATTAGAGGTAGAGTTGGTAGAAGTGACAAACAAGCATATGCATATATAACATATAAAAGAGATAAACTATTATCAGAAGTTGCTGATAAACGTTTAAAAGCTATTAAAGAATTTACTGAATTTGGTTCAGGATTTAAAATAGCAATGAGAGATTTGGAAATTCGTGGAGCAGGAAGTATGCTTGGAGAAATGCAACATGGACACATGGAACAAGTTGGCTATGATACATATTGTAAATTACTAGATGAAGTTATAAAAGAAATGCAAGGAATAGAAGTAGTAGAAGAACAAGATGTACAAATCGACTTAGCTGTTTCTAGCTATATACCAGATAACTTTATTGAAAATAGTAGTCAAAAAATTGAAATATACCAAAACATTGCTTTATGCAGAACAGAAGAAGAACTTCAAAATGTTATTGATGAGGTTATTGATAGATATGGTAGACTTCCAAAAGAATTAGAAAACTTAATAGATATTGCAAGAATAAAACAACTTGCAAGAAAAGCAAACATCTTAAAAATAGCTCAAAAAGAAAACGGAATTGTATTCTATTTCGTAAAAGAAAAAATCAAACCAGAAATGGTAAACACTTTAATTACAAAATATCCTATGCTAGTTAAGTTCTCTAATGCAGTAGAACCTTATGTCACACTACGAATTAAAGAAAATGAAAACATCATAGAAAAAGCTAAAGAATTTTTGAATACTGTAATTGAAATTTAGAAAGGAAAAGTTATGCAAGTAATTTCAAGTAAAGATAATGAACAAATTAAATATATCAAAAAGCTAAAAGACAAAAAGTTTAGAGATGAAACAAACGAATATATAGTTGAAGGAATAAAATTAGTAAGAGAAGCAATTGAAGAAGCGGTAAATATAAAAACTATTGTTGTATGTGAAGATTGCGAATATACTGAAAGTTTTGAGCAATCACTTCTATATGAAATTGCAAAATATAATTGTATATATGTAACTAAAAAGCTATTCCTTTCTATAACAGATGTTGTAAACCCACAAGGAATTCTTGCAGTAGTTGAAAAAGGAGATAGCATAGACAAAATAGATTATAAAGAAGACATTATACTTGCATTAGATGGAATACAAGATCCTGGTAACTTAGGAACAATATTAAGAACAGCAGACAGTGCAAACTTAAAACAAATAATACTATCATCAGACAGTGCAGACCCATATAACCCAAAAGTTGTGCGCTCAACAATGGGAGCCATATTTAGAATGAATATAATAACAACTGATAATTTGGCTAAAACATTGCAAATGATAAAAAAACATAAATTTGAAGTAGTAGCAACATCATTAGACACAGATAAAAGTGTATATGATATAAAATATAATAAAAAAGTAATAATAATTGGAAATGAAGCAAAAGGAGTATCAAAAGAAATACAAGACTTAGCAGACCAAAGAGTTAAAATACCAATGCTAGGAAAAACAGAAAGCCTAAATGCTTCAGTAGCAGCAAGCATAATTATATATGAGTATGTAAGAGAAAAATTGTCAACCTAATGTGCCATTGGGGACGGAGAATTTTGGCACGTTTTAAATAATAAGACTGAAATTATAGAGATTCGACATAAAAAATTTAATGTAGCTTACAAATTTCGACATAAATTAAAAAATAATATGATATAATTTAAAATAATTATTTCATATTATTTTTGTATTCAAAGGAGACAACTTTATGCCAAGATATCCAAGAAATTTTTCTCAAACTATTTTTTTTCATGTAATAACTCAAGGAATAAACAAAGAATATATATTTGACAAACCAGAAGATGTTAAGTACTATATAAAAAATATGTATAGATTAAAGGAAAAGCTAGATGTACAGATAATAGCATATTGTATAATGAATAATCATGCTCATATATTAATTAAAACTAATAATATACATGAATTAGGTAAATATATGCAGTGCTTAAATACTAAATATGGCAAATATTATAATAAAAAATACAATAGAATTGGTTATGTGTTTAGAGATAGATATAAATCAGAAGGAATATATAGTGAAAAACAATTGTATAATTGCATACAGTATATATACAATAATCCAGTAAAAGCAGGAATTTGCGTTAAACCAGAAGAATATCCATATTCTAATTATAGAAAAATGAATGGTCAAGTAAGCCAAGAATTTATATTTTTAGATATTGAAGAAGATAGAGAAGATTTAATTAAACAAGTGATAGAAAGATTTTTAATGTGTAATAAGTTGAAACTTAAAGACTTGCAAAAAGAAAGAGGAAAACTGACAGAACTGATTTGTATTTTAAGAGATAAATACAAAATGTCTTTTAGAAAAATTTCAGAAGAACTAGAGATTGGAAGGGAAAGAATAAGGAGAAATTATAATTGTAAATAAAAATGTGCCATTGGGGACGGAGAATTTTGGCACGTTTCATTTTAAAACAAATTAGTTTTAGTTTAATCTCAACAAAACGTGCCAAAATTCTCCGTCCCCAATGGCACATTTTTGTGAAAAGATTGTGAAAGTTATTTATGATTAGAATATTATATGATAAAATATATAACTAGTTTAAGAGAAGGAGAAAATTTTGTATGTCATATATTGAATTTAAGAATGTTGTTAAAGAATACAAAATGGGAGAAGTAACTATAAAAGCACTAGACAATACTAACTTTAGTATTGATAAAGGAGAGCTTGTTGTTATAGTAGGACCTAGTGGAGCAGGTAAAACTACTACTCTAAATATACTTGGAGGAATGGATAAAGCTACATCTGGTCAAATATTTGTAAATGATAAAGAAATATCAAAATTAAATAATAAAAAGCTAATAGAGTATAGAAGAAATGATATAGGGTTTGTATTCCAATTTTATAATCTAGTTCAAAACTTAACAGCCAAAGAGAATGTAGAACTTGCAACACAAATGTGTGCAGATGCATTAAATGTAGATACTATACTAGAAAAAGTAGGATTAACAGATAGAAAAGATAACTTCCCATCTCAATTATCTGGTGGAGAACAACAAAGAGTTGCAATAGCAAGAGCAATTGCTAAAAATCCAAAATTATTATTATGTGATGAGCCAACAGGTGCATTAGATTACAAAACAGGAAAAAGTATATTAAAGTTATTACAAGAAATGGCAAGAAGTGAAAATATGACTGTAATAATTATAACTCATAATGCTGCAATTACACCTATGGCAGATAAGGTTATACGTTTTAAAAATGGAAAAGCAGAGAGCGTTGAAACAAATGCTAATCCAATTTCAATAGATAATATAGAATGGTAAGGAAGAAAATGAAAAAATCTTTATTGAAAAATAATTTTAGAGAGATAAGTAAAAATAAAAGAAGATTTATATCAATGCTTGTTATGGCATTTTTAGGAGTGGGATTTTTTGCAGGTTTAGTTGCAACAAGTCCAGATATGCTAGATAGTTTAGATAAGTATGCAGATAAAAGTAACTTTTATGATATAAACATAATATCAACATTAGGAATCACTGATGATGATATACAAGCCGTTAAAAATATAGATGGTGTTGAAAATGCTTATGGAATACAAACTAAAGATTCTATGGTAAAAATAGATGATAAAGAAAGTGTTTGTAAAGTAATTGAGTACAATGAAAATGTTAATACTCCAGTAGTGATAGCAGGAAGGCAAATAGAAAATGATAATGAGTGTTTATTAGACAATGCTATTGTTCGTACAGGTACAGGAGCAGAAAAATATATAGGTAAAAAAATAGTATTAGAAAATAATGATAAAGATTCTGACGATAATGACATATTTACTAAAAAAGAATTTGAGATAGTTGGAATAGTAGATTCACCTATGTATATATCTAGTGAAAGAGGGAATACATCAATAGGTAATGGAACAGTTAATTTCTATATTTATACTAAAGATAATGTAATAAACTTAGACTATTATACAGGAATGTATGTTACTGTTGCTGGAGCAAAAGAACAAGTAACTAATAGTGATGGTTACTTAGAATTAGTTAATCCTGTAATTGATAAAATAGAAGGCATAAAACAAGAAAGAGAAGATGCAAGATATAATTCTTTGGTTGATGAAGCAAACGAGAAGATAAATGATGCACAAAAAGAACTTAATGATAAAAAAGCAGAAGTACAAAAGAAATTAAATGATGCTGAAAAGAAAATAAAAAATGCTGAGAATCAAATTGCGTCATCTGAAAATAGTATAAAAAATGGAGAAGCGGAATTAGCTAAAAAGAAACAGGAAACAGAGAAGACTTTTAAAGAAGCGGAAGAGAAATTAGAACAAGCAGAAGAAGCTTTGTTGCAAAAAGAAAAAGAGCTTAATAGTCAAAAAGAACAGATGGAGTTTTTGCCGCAAGAAGTACAAGAACAGATTAAGAAGCGGATTAGCAGAAATAGAAAAAGCTAAAACAGAACTACAAAAACAAAAAACAGAATTAGAAAATAATAAAAAGACTGCTAATGCAAAATTTGAGGCTTCACAGAAAGAAATAAATTCAAGTAAAACTAAAATACAAAATGCGAAATCAGAATTAGCAAAAAATAAAAAAGAATTTGACAAATCTAAAAAAGAAGCAAATACTAAAATACAAGAGGCCCAAGATAAACTAAATGATGCAAAAGCAGATGTTAAGAAAATAGAAAAAGGTAAGTGGTATGTTCAAGATAGACTTGATAATACAGGATATAACAATATATTTGATGCAATAAAAACAATGTCAAACATTTCTAAAATGTTCCCAGTAATATTTTACTTAGTTGCAGTTTTAATAAGTTTAACTTCTATGACCAGAATGATTGAAGAGGAAAGAGTAGAAATAGGTACATTAAAAGCAATGGGTTATACCAATATGCAAATAATTTCAAAATATATAATTTACTCATTATTTGCTTGTATAATTGGTGGAGTTTTAGGAATGACAGTTGGATTATATTTATTACCAAACATTGTTTGGATGTTATATTCTATGATATATAATTTACCTGAATTCTATTGCACATATAGAGTAGAAATCGGCTTGCTTGGAATAATAATTGCATTTATATGTATAGGTGGAGCTACAATAATTGTTGCAACAAATGAATTAAAACAAATGCCAGCTGTTTTGATGAGACCAAAACCACCTAAAAAAGGAAAAAGAATATTATTAGAAAGAATAGGCTTTATATGGAAAAGATTTAACTTTTCTCAAAAGGTAACTGCAAGAAATATATTTAGGTACAAAAAAAGAGCTATTATGACTATAATAGGTATTGCTGGATGTACTGGACTTATGCTAACAGGATTTGGAATAAGAGATTCAGTAATTGATATTCCATCAGTACAATTTAGAAAAATATTTAGTTATGATTTATCAATATCTTTAACAAATACAAAAGGATTAGAGGAACTTAATGAATATTTGTCAAACAATGAAAATATAAAAAATTATACTGAAATATGTGCAACTACAGCAAAACTAGGAGAAAAGAATTATAATGTTACTGTATTTGTACCAAAAAATATTGAAGACCTAAATAATGCCTTTAATTTAACAAATCCTGAAACAGGAGAAAAGGTAAGTTTAGATGATGATGGAATTATTATATCTGATAAAATTGCGAATATGATAGGAGCAAATATAGGTGATGAAGTTACTTTTATAGATGGAGATGACATAAGCTATAAATTTAAAGTAAAAGACATAATGAAAAATTATGTTGGACATTATGTATTTATGTCAAAGACATTTTATGAAAATAATATAAAACAATATAAAACAAATATGATTTTTGCAAATACAAATGAAAATTTGAGTGAGGATGTTCAAAATAATATATCACAGAAAATGTTAAATATAGAAGGTGTTGCATCTGTATCTGTAATAAGTAGCTTAATGAAATCAGTAAGTGATATGCTTAATACTATGAATTATGTTGTTATAATTTTAATAGTTGCATCAGCATTACTTGCGTTTGTAGTATTATATAATTTGGCAAATATAAATATTGCAGAAAGACAAAGAGAAATTGCAACATTAAAAGTATTAGGCTTTTATGATAAAGAAGTAGATAACTATATAAATAAGGAGAATATAATATTTACAATAATTGCTATTGTAATTGGATTAGTATTAGGAACATTTTTAACAAGTGGAATTATATCAAGTATTGAAATAGATTCATTAAGGTTTATGAGACATATATTGCCAATAAGCTATGTATATTCAGCAGTTATTACATTTGTGTTTTCAATAATAGTTAATTTTATAATACATTTTGTATTGAAAAAAATAGACATGATAGAAAGTTTAAAAAGTGTAGAATAAAACAAAATAAAAGTTGCCAATGTTTTGGCAACTTTTAAAATATTAAAATTCACAATTTTTTGGAGTTCTTGGGAATGGAAGTACATCACGAATATTTTGCATACCAGTTAAATACATCATCATTCTTTCGAAACCTAAACCAAATCCAGCATGTGGACATCCACCATATCTTCTTAGATCTAAATACCACCAATAATCTTCTTTTCTTAAACCAAGTTCATTTATACGAGCACTTAGTTTTTCGAAATCATCTTCTCTTTGACTACCACCAATTATTTCTCCAATTCCAGGAACTAGAAGGTCAGTAGCAGCAACTGTTTTGCCGTCTGGGTTTAATTTCATATAAAATGCTTTAATATCTTTTGGATAATCTGTAACAAAAACAGGTCTTCCAAATATTTTTTCACTTAAATATCTTTCATGTTCTGTTTGAATATCAACACCCCAGCTAACAGGGTATTCAAAATTATCATTGTTTTTCTCTAGTTCTTTTATAGCATCTGTATAAGTAATTCTTCCAAATTCTGAATTCAATACATTGTGTAATCTGTCAAGTAATCCAGTATCAATAAATTGATTAAAGAAAGCCATTTCTTCAGGCGCATTTTCTAGAACGTAAGAGATTATATATTTAATCATATCTTCAGCTAAATCCATATCATCATGTAAATCAGCAAAGCAAATTTCTGGTTCAATCATCCAGAATTCAGCAGCATGTTTTACAGTATTTGAATTTTCAGCTCTAAATGTAGGACCAAATGTATAAACATTGCGGAATGCATGTGCATAAGTTTCTACATCTAATTGACCACTTACTGTTAAGTGAGATTCTTTTCCAAAGAAATCTTGAGAATAATCTACTTTGCCATCTTCAGTTTTTGGTAATTTTTCCATATCTAAAGTAGTTACTCTAAACATTTCACCAGCACCTTCACAATCACTTCCTGTAATGATAGGTGTATGAACATATACAAAACCTCTTTCTTGGAAGAATTTATGAATTGCAAAAGAAAGTACGCTACGAACTCTAAAAACTGCATTAAATGTGTTTGTTCTAGGTCTTAAATGAGATACAGTTCTTAGATATTCAAAAGAATGTTTTTTCTTTTGAAGTGGATAATCTAAATCTGCTACATTTAAAACTTCAACATTACTTGCTTTTATTTCAAAAGGTTGTTTAGCATTTTCGGTTTTTACAACTTCTCCTGTAACTACAATAGAAGAACTAATACTTAATTTTTTTACATCATCAAAGTTATTTAAACCGGTATCAAATACAACTTGAACATTCTTAAAAAAGCTTCCATCATTTAACTCTATAAATCCAAAGCTTTTTGAATCACGAATAGTTCTTACCCAACCAGAAACTGTTACAGTTTGTCCAGCATAGTTATTTGTATTTCTGTATAATTCCCTTACTAATACTTTATTTTCCATAATTATCGCAATCCTTTCTTTAGGTATAAATTGCATGGAAAAGTAACATTTTCCAGTAATTTGAAACCTTTAAATATTTATGCCCAATATTATATAAAAAAATGCAGTAAAATTCAATAATTTGACCCAAAAATATTTAAATTTAACATATGAATTTTTTAAATAAAAAAAGTATTGCAAATAAGAATTTGTTGTGATATTCTAATATAGAAAAAATATGTACAAAATTTTAAGAAAAGCACATTGAAAATTTAATAGAGTAAACCTAATAAAATGAAGATTTAAACTAATAAATGTAATAAATTTTATTTTAAGTAATATAAAAAAGAAATAAGTAAAATTTATTACAAATAGAAATTAGTTTAAAGCTATAAAATGAGTAAATGTGCATAAAAAGAGAAAAAAGTGTACATATTAAAAATACAAAATGAAAAAAGCTAAAATAAAAAAACAGAAGAAATAGGAGAAAAGTAATCTTGAAAAAAATAAAAGAAAATATAAAAACAAATAAAAAATCAGCAAGAAAAAATTACTCAAATCAAAGAGGTATTACTCTAATAGCTTTAGTAATCACAATAGTAGTATTGCTAATACTTGCAGGAGTAAGTATAAATGCTTTGTTTAGTGATAATGGAATAATAGATAGAGCAAAAGACGCCCAAAACAAAATGGACCAAGCAACACAAAATGACTTAGATGCAATAAACGGTCTAAGTAATTGGATAGACAGTAAAATAAATGGAAATGCAGGTGGAGATGATACTTCGACACCAGTAGCACCGACGGCAGATACAGCACCATATTATCCAGATACAACATTTATAAAAGAAGAAGGAACAGATTTAAGTAATGGGTTAGTAATAAAAGACTCAAAAGGAAATGAATATGTATGGATAGAAGTACCAAAAAGTTTGTATAATGATGAAGCATATAATAAAGACACAGAAGAAACAGATATAGATAAACAAGACAAGAAACCAAAAAGCTCAATAGACTATGATAATATAGAATATTGCTTACATAAATATACAGAAACTTATAGAAATGGGACAAGATATTCAGACACATATTATTCTGAAGAAGCAACAGGCTTGACAGAAACAAAGTACAATGAATTAAAACAAAAAATGTTAAAAAGTGTGTATGAAAATGGAGGCTTTTGGATAGGAAGATATGAAGCAGGAATAGCAAAAAATAGAACTTCAAAAAATATAGATTTAGAAACAGCACCAGCTCCATTATCAAAAGCAGAAACAGAAGAAAATTCAGTATATCCATATACTTATGTAACATGTAGCCAAGCACAAACACTAGCAAGTAAATTATCAACAGGAAAAAGTTATACAAGTAGTTTAATGTTTGGAGTACAATGGGACTTAGTATTGAAACATATAGAAACAAAAATAGGAAGTAGTAATTTAACAACAAGTGATGGAAAAAACATATTAACACAAGATAGCTCATCATGGGGAAATTACTATAATGCAAGTTTTGAAATAAACAGAGGAAAATATGCTAAGTCTGGAGCATTAAGTACTTGGTATGATTATAATAATGAAAATGGATTAGAAAATTGTGTAACATATGCAAATGGAACAAGTACAAAAGTACAAGCAACTTCAAATAGTAATTCAATATTATTAACAACAGGAGCAAGTGATACATGTAAAAAAATGAATATATATGACTTAGCAGGAAATGTATGGGAGTGGACATTAGAAAATACCGCTAGTACCTACAATCCTTGTGCTGATCGAGGAGGCTATTGCTACTTCAAGGGCTCTGTTTTTCCAGCTTCTTACCGTAACGTCAGCAGTACGGCTGGCAGCTACGACGGTGTTGGGTTCAGGTCCTCACTTTATAAGTAACCCTGATCCCTAAATGATAGAATTAGAATGAAGAACTAAATAAATGATCATATGCCAAATTATAAGATAAAAATGGAAATTTTTCATAGCGCGTTTACACGCTATGACTCTAGAAAAATTTTTTTGACTATTGAAAGTAGAAAAAAAAATTTTTTATCAACTACCGTTGATATGGCGCCAATCAACTACCGTTGATATGGCGCTATTATTATGCTTTTGAAAGATATAAAAAGAATAAGTAATAGTGCAAGAAAGGAAAATGTTATGAGTTTTAGCAACATGCTAGAAATATTACAAGAAAAAAATAAAGATAGAATTGTACTAATACGATTAGGAACGTTTTATATAGCGACAGGAAGAGATGCATTATTACTACATACAAAATTAAATTTAAAGTGTACTTGTTTTAAAAATAATATTTGTAAAGTTGGAATACCAACAATATCAATAAATAAATATATTGAAAAGTTAGATGGAATTAAGTATGCATATATAGTATACGAATATGATAAAGAAAAAATGGAATTAAAAGAATTGTATAAAAAAGAAGGCAGAAAACATAAAATTACTAATCATAATAACAATTGCTTAAAATGTAAAGGAATAGTACAATATGAAGATGACCAATATATGATAGATTTAGAAAAATTATTGAGAAAATAGAGTCATTAAATGAATAATGAAAATTTAAAAGATAAACAACTGATTTTAATTCCAAAAATAAATGACTATGTAGAATACATGACAAATTTTTTAATAAAGCTTCCAAGAACAGAAAAGTTTAGTATAGGAAATGAATATAAAAATTCGATGTATCACATGATAACATATGTACTATATGTAAATAAAATAAATAGAAAAGAAAATAATTTACAAGCTTTTGAACTGCTAAACAAGGTAGATGTTGAACTAAATTGTCAAAGAATTTATTTGAGAATAATGAATAAACAAAAATGGATAGACAACAAAAAATTTGAGGTATCTATGAGTAAAATATATGAAATAGGAAATATCATTGGAGGTTTAGTAAAATATTATGCCAAAAACAATAAGAAATGAGTTTGATAAACAGCTGACATATGAAAAACTTATGATAGCACATAAATTAAGTAGAAAAGGTAAAGGTTACAGAAAAGATGTTATATTATTTAACTTAAAACAAGAAGAATATATTATGTGGCTATATGAAAAATTAAAAACTAAAACATATAAACATGGAGGGTATACAGTATTTTATATAACAGAGCCAAAGGTAAGAAAAATAGAAAAGAGTATGTATATTGATAGAATAGTACATAGATGGGTAGTAGATAACTTTTTAGTTTCATATTTTGTACCAACATTTATATCAACAACATATGCATGTTTAAAAGATAGAGGTATGCATAAAGCATGTTTAGATGTGCAAAAAGCAATGTTACATTGCAAAAGAGCATGGAACGAATACTATATATTAAAAATGGATATAAAAAAGTATTTTGAAAATATAAATAAAAACATATTATATAGAATATTAAAAAAGAAAATAAAAGATGAAAAACTATTATGGTTAATAAATGAAATAGTATTTTCAAATGAGGGTATAAAAAACTTACCTATTGGAAACTATACTTCACAAATGTTTGCAAATATATATTTAAATGAATTAGACCAATATATAAAGCATAAATTGCATTGTAAATATTATTATAGATATATGGATGACGGAATTATATTAACAAAAACAAAGCAGCAAGCTAAAGAAATATTAGAAAGTATAAAAATATTTTTAAAAGAAAATTTAGAATTAGAGTTAAATAAAAAGACGCAAATATTTAAAAGCAAACAAGGAGTGAATTTTTGTGGATATAAAATAAATGAGTATAGACTAAAAATACGAGATAAAGGCAAAAGAAAACTAAAGAAAAAAGTAAAAGAATTAAAATATTATATAAAAACAGGAGAATTAACAAGTAAAAATTCTAAAAAATATTTAGCAGGACATTTAGGATATTTAAAAATCGCAAATGTTAATAATTTAAACAAAAATATATTTTACTCAGAAAATGAGTAACTAAAAAATAGGGGTAAATTAAAACCGCTAATACCAACAATCCTTGTGCTAATCGAGGAGGCAATTACAACAACAATGGCTCTGATAATCCAGCTTCTAACCGTAACAACAACAATACGACTAACAGCAACAACAATATTGGGTTCAGGTCCTCACTCTAATACAATTCCAGATTATATATTTTAAGGAATATATACAGCGAAAGTATTTAGTATTAAAGAGATTTACTCCTTCCTAATTTAGGTAAAAATGTATCAGCAAATTATGTATTAGTATGCTAAGCAGAATATACATAATTTGTGAAAATTTAATAAAGGTATTAAATAATAAATGAATGAAGTGTTTATAATAGGAAAAATAATAACAGAAGTGAAATTTGATTTTATATTAAATTCTAAGCATATATCAGTAAGTAGATTTAAAATTATGACGATATATGATAAACAAGAAATATATATAACAGCACATGACGAAATGGCAGATTATGTGTATGCAAACATTAAGAGAGGAGATTTTGTTGTGATAAATGGATATTTAGGAACTGCTGGTGTAGTTTTAAGAAGTATAGAAAAGGCAGAATTGTTATAAAATGAGGTCGATAAACCTTTAAATAGTAACAAAAATATTATTAATTGACACAAAGTTAATATCTTAGTATAATACTTAAACTAGAGAAAATGTCAAAAAAGCTATCATTTTTTATGTATAAATGGTATAATATCTTCGAAAATAATAAAGGATGGAGAAGAAACATTAAAACAATATAATCTTCCTAATCATAAAGAAGATAGTAATTATCAATATTGGAATGAAAGCTATAAATTATATGAAGAGCTAAAAAAATAAAGAGGAGTTATAATGTTTAAATTACACTCAGAATTTAAGCCGACAGGCGATCAACCACAAGCAATTGAATACTTATCAAACGGAATAAAACAAGGAAAAAAATTTCAAACTCTGTTAGGTGTAACAGGGTCTGGAAAAACTTTTACTATGGCAAATATAATTGAAAAAGTGCAAAGACCAACTTTAGTTTTAGCACATAATAAAACTTTAGCAGGACAACTTTATTCCGAATTTAAAGAGTTTTTTCCTGAAAATAATGTTGAGTACTTTGTTAGTTATTACGACTATTACCAGCCAGAAGCATATATACCACAATCAGATACATATATTGAAAAAGATGCTTCCATAAATGATGAGATAGATAAATTACGTCATTCGGCAACAGCTTCTTTATTTGAAACTAGAGATACAATAATAGTTGCATCAGTTTCATGTATTTATGGCTTAGGAGACCCAATTGACTATGAGAACTTAACAATATCTTTAAGACCGGGTATGAAAATCGAAAGAAATACAGTACTAAAAAAACTCATAAATATGCAATATACCAGAAGTGAACTTGAATTTAAAAGAGGTACATTTAGAGCTAAAGGTGATATTGTTGAGATATATCCATCAGACCAAAGTGAGACTGCAATCAGGGTAGAATTTTGGGGAGATGAAGTGGAAAAGATTTCAGAAATAAATCCGCTAACAGGTAAGGCAATAAGCACAAGACAACATATTATGATATTTCCTAATTCTCACTATGCAACAACAGCAGATAAAATGGAAAAAGCAATTGTAACAATACAAGAAGAATTAAAAGAAAGAATAAAATATTTTAAAGATAATAATAAATTGATAGAAGCTCAACGAATAGAAGAAAGAACAAACTTTGATATTGAAATGATGAGAGAAACCGGTTTTTGCCAAGGTATAGAAAATTATTCGAGACATATAAGTGGTAGAGAACCTGGAAGCGCACCATATACTTTATTTGACTATTTTCCAAAAGATTTTTTATTACTAATAGATGAATCTCATGCTACAATTCCACAAGTAAGAGCAATGTATAATGGAGATAGAGCAAGAAAAGAATCTTTAGTAAATTATGGATTTAGACTTCCATCAGCATTTGATAATAGACCGTTAAAATTCGAAGAATTTGAACAAAGAATAAATCAAGTTGTATTTGTTAGTGCAACACCAGCTGAATATGAGAAAGAGCATTCAAAAGAAAATGTTGTCGAACAAATAATAAGACCAACTGGATTACTTGATCCTAAAATAGATGTTAAACCTGTATCAAATCAAATAGATGATTTGATAGAGCAAATTCATGAGAGAGTAGAAAAACATGAAAGAGTGCTAGTAACAACATTAACTAAAAAGATGGCAGAAGATTTAACTACTTATTTGGCAAGCTTAGATATAAAGGTAAAATACATGCACTCAGATATTAAGGCACTAGAAAGAATGGAAATAATACGTGATTTAAGACTGGGAGAATTTGATGTTTTAGTTGGAATAAACCTTTTAAGAGAAGGATTAGATATCCCAGAGGTTTCACTAGTAGCTATACTAGATGCGGATAAAGAAGGTTTTTTACGTTCGGAACGTTCCTTAATTCAAACTATTGGACGTGCTGCTAGAAATACAGATGGAAAAGTTATAATGTATGCAGATGAGCTAACTGATAGTATGGAAAAAGCAATTAGTGAAACAAATAGAAGAAGAAAAATACAAATGCAATATAATGAGGAACATGGAATTACTCCACAAACAATACAAAAATCCATCAGAGATACCATTAAAGCAAGTTATGTTGCTGATATACAAGAAGAATACAAGCTTGATAAAGAATCAAATGTACAAGATATAATTAATAAGCTTACAGATGAAATGCTTAAATATGCAGCAGAAATGGAATTTGAAAAAGCAGCAGAAATTAGAGATAAGATAAAAGAACTTGAAAAAATGATTTAATATTGTATTTTTATAAAAAAATGAGTATAATACATTCATTGTAAAATAAAAAAGAGGAGAGAAGAATGGAACACAATATAGAAATATATTTCTTGTATTTTATAATTTTGGCAATAATGGGATGGGTAATGGAAGTAACATTACAGCTAGTTCAAAAACATAAATTTTCAAACAGAGGATTTTTAATAGGACCATATTGTCCAATATATGGATGTGGTGGAGTATTGATAACATTAGCTCTATCAAATTTATCAAATCATCCTGTTGCCTTGTTTAGCACAGCAATACTTATATGTGGCGTATTAGAGTATTTAACAAGTTATTTAATGGAAAAAATATTTAATGCACGTTGGTGGGATTATAGCAATAATAAATTTAATATAAATGGAAGGGTATGCTTAGAAACAATTATTCCATTTGGACTTCTTGGATTAACACTTATTTATATTATAAATCCATTTATTTTTGGAAAATTAAATCAAATCCCTGAAAATATTGTTCGAATAATTGCAATAATTGTAGCATCAATATTTTTGATTGACTTAATTATTTCATTTTATGTAATATCAAATGTTAGAAAAGCAACAAAGAAATTTGATAAAGAAAATCCAAAAGATAGTACAGATGCAATTTCTAAAAAAGTAAGGGAATTTTTAAGAGGAAAATCTGTATTAAATAGAAGATTAATAAATGCTTTCCCAGAACTAACAGCTACGCTAAAAGAACGTAAAGAAAAAATAAAACAAAAAACGAAGGAAATAAAAGGCGAAATAGTAAATAAAGCAAATGAAGTGAGAAATGATTTAACAGATAAGGCTGGAGAAATAAAAGAAGAAATTTCACAAAAAGCAGGTAAAGTCAAAGAAAAAATAAAAAAAGATAAAGATAAATAATAAAGCTAAAAGCCAGTTGGTATTACCAACTGGCTTTTGCTTTAGATATTAAGTTATAAATTTTTAATTGCATTACGAGCAAGTTCGTCACAACGATTATTATATTTATTATCAGCATGGCCTTTTACTTTATGAAAAGTAACATTATGTACTTTAGTTAAAGAAATTAATTCCTGCCAAAGTTCTTTGTTTTTAACATCTTCTTTATTAGAATTTTTCCAACCATTTTTAATCCATCCCAAAATCCAATTTTGTAGAAAGGCATTTACAACATAAGCACTATCACTATATAAATTGACATTACATGGTCTTTTTAAAAGTTTTAAAGCTTCAATTACAGCGGTTAATTCCATAACATTATTAGTTGTATTTTTATTTCCACCAGAAATTTCTTTTTTATTTTCGTTAATCATTAAGATTGCTCCCCATCCACCAGGACCAGGATTACCACTACATGCTCCGTCAGTATAAATTATAACTTCTTCCATTAATAAAATTCTCCTTTACTCATTGTAAAATATTTGTTTTTATGATATTATAACATAAGTTAAATTAAGTCAATAAAAATTGTATGAAGGGGTGTAAAAATGAGCAATGTACTTGGAATTATTGCAGAATATAATCCATTTCATAATGGACATTTATATCACATAAAAGAATCAATTAAACAAACAGATGCTGATTATATTGTGTGCATAATTTCGGGAAATTTTGTTCAAAGAGGAAATACATCAATTATAGATAAGTGGACAAAAACTAAAATGGCCATTGCACAGGGAGCAGACTTAGTACTTGAACTACCAACAATTTATGCGACATCTAGTGCGGAAAATTTTGCAGAAGGAGCAATAAAAATATTTGATTCTCTTGGAATTGTAAATACACTATCTTTTGGAATAGAAGCAAAGGATTTAGCAACATTAAACAATATTGCAAATGTAGTTTATCAAGAACCAAAAGAATATGTTACTATGTTAAACCATGAGTTAAACAAAGGTGTGTCTTTTCCAAAAGCAAGGGAAAATGCATTAATGATGTACTTAAATGATATAAAAAGATATGCAAATGTTTTAAATGGTTCAAATAATATATTAGCAATTGAATATTTAAAAGCAATAAAAAAGCTTAAAAGTCCATTAAAACCTGTGGGAATAAAAAGAGAAAAAGTATTATATCATGATGAAATTATTGTAGATGATTTTGCAAGTGCAACAGCTATTCGTAGAATGATTGCTACAAGACAATTTGACGACATAATAAAGGTTATTCCAAGGACGTCCTATGTTCTACTTGCTCAAGAGTTTAGAAAAGGACATTATGTTTTAGATTTGTCAAAATTTCAAAAAGAAATAATATATATATTAAGAAAAATGACAGTAGAAGAAATAAAAAAATTACCGGATGTTTCGGAAGGTTTGGAAAATGCAATAAAAAATGCAGCAAATTCATGCAATAATGTTATAGATTTAGTAAACATGGTTAAATCTAAAAGATATACTCAGACTCGAATTCAAAGAGTTTTAATATATGCTTTGCTTGGAATAGATAAAAAAATGATGGAGACAGCAAGGAAGACTGTGCCATATACAAGAATATTAGGATATAGTGAAAGAGGTAAGAAACTAATTTCAGAGATAAAATCTAAGAACCCAAAAATCAATTTAGTAACATCAGTTAAAGAGTTTATGGAAACAACAAGAAATAAAGTTTTGAAAGAAATGCTAGAAACAGACATTTATGCTACAAATGTGTATACATTAGGGTATGAAAAAGATTCATGGTCAAACTTGGATTATACTAATAAAATTGTAACACCATCAGATTTGAAAGAGGTAAAATAATATATGATTATAGGAATTACAGGAAGCTCTGGAGCAGGAAAAAGTACTGTATGTGAAATAATAGAAAAAACATACAATTCAAAGACTATTACTGCTGACAAAATAGCTCGAAAGTTGTCAGAAAAGGGAACAGAGTATCTAAATGAAATCATTCAGAGATTTGGAAATAATGTTTTAACAGAAAATGGAGACTTGAATAGAAGAAAACTTGCAAATATAATTTATTCAAGCAAACAAAAAAGACAGGAATTAAATCAAATTACTTTTAAATATATAAAAAAAGAAATAGAAAAAGAAATAAAAAATAGCAATAATAAAATAATTACTATTGATGCTCCTTTACTTATAGAAGCAGATATGAAAAAATTGTGTGATACTACTATAGCGGTAGTTTCTGAAGACAAAGAAATACAAATACAAAGAATTATAGAAAGAGATAAAATTGATAGGAAACATGCAGTTGCAAGGCTTGGAGCGCAACATCCAAATGAATTTTATACTGAAAATTGTGAGTACACAATTGTTAATAATGAAAAATTAGAAGAGCAAATAAAAAATGTGATAGAAAAGATAATGTTAAATTTTTAACATTATCTTTTTATTACAGCAGTTTTACAATTATATTACATTTATGTAACAATATTGAATTAAGGAATAATTTAACATATAATCTATTCTAGAAGAAGAATTTTAATTACTCAAGAAAATTCCATTAAAAGGGGAGTAAGTTACATGGAAACTTTTGCAGATTACATTTTATCTGAAAAAGATTGGATAAAAAAGATGGAAATAATGCATTACCTAAAGCAAAAAACAGGAATATTTTTTGACAAATCAGTTGTATTTAAAACATACTTAGCTAAAACATTTTTAGATAATACAGATATTGGTTTAGATAAAAATCTTATTGTGACTGCTTGTTTGTTATGCAATTGTAAAAAAAATAATGGACCACAAGATTTGGAGCAAATAAAGGCATATGCTAAAAATGGAGCCGAATATTTGTCAACTTTAGGATTTTCAAATAGATTTTGCAAAATCTGTGAAGAGGTTAATAGATATAGTGGAAGTCTACCAAGAGAAAAAGAAAGTGATGTATTAGAATTAGTTGATAATTTTGGTGGTATGCTTTTAGACAGACCAGAGAGAATTGCATTTAAAGTAGATGAGGCATTAGTATTATTAGAATATAGAAACTTAAAGGACAAGAACAATAGATATTTGCAGAAATTCAAACAATTTGTTACAGAAATGCAGGAGGTGTTGGTATGAGTCAATTACAAGGAGCTATTCAATATGTTGCAAACAGAATGAATGCGATAAGTGGTAATGATGATATTACAGCTATAAAAGACATGGTGGTAACAAAAGGAAATGTTAATAAAGCAATTCAAGCACACAAAGCACACTTAGAAGAAGAGCAAACAACAGCACATAAGAATAATAAAAATACTATAGTAACAGTTAAAGAGATATGTGATCTAATGAATAGAGAAATAGGAGATTAAGTTTACTAAAGAAAAAGGCTAAAAAGATTGGCTATAAACCAATCTTTTTTTGAGTAAATTTAAGCAAAAGGAGGAACTTAAAATGCAAGAAATGTTTGCCGATTTACATGTACATATAGGTAGAAGTGAAAATGGAAAACCTATAAAAATAACAGCTGCAAGAAGTTTAAATTTTGCAAATATTGCAAAAGAATGTGCTGAAAGAAAAGGAATACAAATAGTTGGAATTATAGATTGTGCTTCACCTTATGTTATTGAAGATATTGAAAACTTTTTAAAAACTGGAGAAGCTTATGAAATCAAGGATGGAGGAATTATATATAAAGATAAAGTATGTATAATTTTAGGTAGCGAAATAGAGACATCTGAAATAAATGATGATGGAAAAACCGGAAGTGCACATAACTTATGCTACTTTCCTAAACTAGAGGACATTAAAGGATTCTCAAAGGAAATGAGCAAATATATAAAGAACATAACATTGAGTTCTCAAAGAGCATGTTTATCTGCTTATGAATTAATTGATATTGTAGAAAAATATAATGGAGTATTAATACCTGCTCATGCATTTACACCACATAAAAGTTTTTATGGAAATTGTACAAGCAGATTAGAAAGAATATTTAAGGAAAAATTTAACAAAATATTTGCTATAGAGCTAGGACTTAGCGCTGATACAGAACTAGCTGACCAAATATCAGAACTTGAAACAAAAACTTTTGTTACAAATTCTGATGCACATTCTTTACCTAAGATCGCGAGAGAGTATAATAAAATACTTGTAGATGATATATCATTTAAAGAATTGCTAAAAGCTTTAAAAAATGAAGATGGAAGAAAAATTGTTTGTAATTATGGACTTGATCCAAAACTAGGAAAATATCACAGAACATATTGCGAAAAGTGTGATAAACCTATAGAAGGAATGCCACCAATATTTGAATGTCCTGAATGTCACGGAACAAACATTACAATGGGTGTGCTGGACAGAATAGTAGCTATTAGAGACAAAGAAAAGAGTATAAGCCCGGCAAATAGGCCACCATATATTTACCAAGTACCATTAACATTTATTCCTGGATTAGGAAGCAAAACAATAGATAAATTATTAAACAACTTTGAAACGGAAATGAATATTTTACACAAATTATCAGAAGATGATATTGAAGCTGTAGTTGGAGAAAAGGTTGCAAAAATGATAATTGCAGCAAGAGAAGGAAAAGCTAATATTCAAGCCGGAGGCGGAGGCGTATATGGTAAATTAACAGTAGGTTAATATAACCAAGTTCTAAAAATCATTTTATTGAATAGACATTATGTATAAAAATACAGACAATGAAATGAGGATAAGAATGAGGAAAATACATAAGAAATCTTTTAAAATAAAAGAAATCATTGAAGAACATTTAAGAGAAAATTTAAAATACTACATGATTGTTTCAATAATAATGCTAATAGGAATTGTTTTAGGAGTTATATTTGTAAATAATTTAGATGAAAGCCAAAAACAAGTTGCACAAGATTATTTAACAAAATCTATACGGTACTTTAAAAGATAATCAAAAAGTTGAAAGTACAGAACTTTTAAAATTATCGTTAGCAAATAATTCAATAATAGCTTTTACTATGTGGTTTACAGGGTCAACGGTTGTAGGAATACCAATAGTAATTGGAATAGTAACAGCAAAGGGATTTTGCGTTGGATATACAATCTCAATGATTATTAGTACGTTAGGTAATTGGAAGGGAATAATTTTTATTGCAACTAGTATGTTATTACAAAATCTCATATATATACCAAGCATAATTGCACTTGCAGTTAGTGGAATGAAACTATACAAATCAATTACAAAAGATAAAAGAAAAGAAAATATAAAATTTGAACTGATAAGACATACCATATTTTCAATAATAATATTTATTATAATTTGTATAGCATCAATTATAGAAGCATATTTATCGACAAATTTATTACTTTTGATTATAACAAAATTATGATTTGTAAAACTTAAAGAAAATTCTTTAAATCTATTTACAATTATGAATTATTTTGATATAACTTATGTAAATCGACATAATATGTTCTAAAAGATTTAAAATACAAGATAGGGGAGCTAAGAATGGAAAAACAAATTAAACTTTTTTTAGAATTTTTACAAAACGAAAAAAAATTATCAGATAATACACTTCAATCATACAAAAGAGATATTATACAATACCAAAATTATATAGAAGAAAATCAAATAAATTATACAAAAGTTTCAAAAGAAGATATAAAAACCTATCTAAATTATTTAAAAAAAGTAGGAAAAAAATCATCTACTATATCTAGAAATTTAGCATCTATTAGATCTTTTTATCAATTCTTAATTAGAAATAGAAAAATAAAAAATGACCCAACAGAAGACGTACAGTCACCAAAAGTTGAAAAAAGAATTCCAAGTGTGCTTACAGCACAAGAAGTTGAATTATTATTAGAACAACCTAAAGACGTTGACTTGAAGGGAACAAGAGACAAAGCAATGTTGGAATTTGCTTATGCAACAGGAATGAGAGTTACAGAAATTATTAATTTAAATATAGAAAATGTTAATATAGAAGAAGGATATGTAATTTGTAGAACAGGAGCAAAACAAAGAAACATTCCATTAGGTTCATTATCTTTAAGTGCATTAAAAGAATATATTGAAGATGCAAGACCTATATTAATAAAAAATGAAAGAGAAAAAGCATTATTTGTAAATGTTAATGGAAAAAGATTAACAAGACAAGGATTCTGGAAAATAGTAAAATATTATAAAGAACAAGCACACATAACAAAAGACATTACTCCACATGTGCTAAGACATTCATTTGCAACACATTTGTTGCAAAATGGTGCTGACTTAAAAGCTATTCAAACAATGCTTGGACACTCAGACATATCTTCAACACAAGTTTATATGCAATTTCAAGACTCAGGACTTAAAGATATATATCAAAAAGCACATCCAAGAGCATAAATATTTTATATAAAATTTTAAAGCACCTATTTATTTTTTATTGATAAATATTATATAATGTACTAAGAAAATTAGTACATTTTTTTAAATTTTACGTTCAAGGAGGAAAAAATGAATTTGCCAAATAAATTAACAATATTGAGAATTATTTTAGTACCAATAATGGTTATAATTCCGTTTTTTAATATACAAGGAGAAGTATGTGGAATACCAATTACGTATTTATTAATTGACCTGATATTTATAATAGCAGCAATAACAGATAAATTAGATGGATATATTGCAAGATCAAGAAATCAAATAACAACATTTGGAAAATTTTTGGATCCTATTGCAGACAAAATAGTTGTCATAGCAGCGATGATTATGTTAGTGGAATTTGGACATTTACCTGCATGGATTCCAATAATAGTAATATTTAGAGAATTTATAGTTTCAGGATATAGACTTGTGGCAGTACAAAAAGATGGAAATGTAATAGCAGCAAATGTTTGGGGAAAATTAAAAACAGTGACACAAATGATTGCAGTTATTTTAGCCTTTTTAGACCCAAATCCATACGCAACAATCTTTAATGGAAATTTATCGGGATATAACTTCATAATAAATCTACTAGTTACTTTAATAATGAGTGTATCAGTAGTAGCTACAATATTCTCAGGATGGGAATATGTAAAAAATGGAAAAGAGCTATTTAAAGGCTCAGTGTAAAGAAGAGGTAAATTTATGAATTTTGAACAAGCGAAAAAAAGAGCAGAAGAGTTAAGACCTTTATTACAATACTATACAAAGAAATATTTTGATGATGAACAAGTAGTTAGCGATTATGAGTATGATATGCTTATGAGAGAACTTAAACAAATAGAAAAAGAATACCCAGAATTAATAACTGAAGATTCACCAACACAAAGAGTTGGAACAGGAGCTATAAAGAAAGGCTTTGAAAAGGTAACACATGAAGTGCCTTTGCAAAGCCTTCAAGATGTATTTACATTTGAAGAAGTTGAAGAATTTGACCAAAGAATGCAAAAAGCTGCAATTGAGTTTTCAAGGCCGTTAGACTATGTAGTGGAAACAAAAATAGATGGACTTTCTTCAGCAATTGAATATAGAAACGGAAAGTTATATAGAGGAGCAACTCGTGGTAATGGAATAGTAGGTGAAGATGTAACTCAAAATATCTCTACAATAAAACATGTACCAAAAGAATTGAAAGAACCAATATCTATAACTGTACGTGGAGAGGTTTTTATTGGAAAAACAGATTTTGATAAATTAAATGAGGACAGGCTATTAGAAGAACAAGAACAATTTGCAAATGCTAGAAATGCTGCAGCAGGTTCACTAAGACAGTTAGATAGTAAAATAACAGCATCAAGACCATTAGATATTTATGTGTTCAATGTTCAAAAATGTGATGATATTACATTTAAAACACACTATGAGAGCTTATTATATCTAGAACGTTTAGGATTTAACGTTAATCCTGTAAAAATCTTGTGTAAAAATATGCAAGAAGTTAGAGATGCAATAAACAAAATAGGTGAAATGCGAAATGGCTTAGATTTTGGAATAGATGGTGCAGTTGTAAAAGTTAATGATTTAGAACTAAGAGAAAAAGTAGGTACAACATATAAAACACCAAGATGGGCAGTGGCTTATAAATATCCTCCTGAGAAAAAAGAAACATTATTAAAAGATATTGTTTGTCAAGTTGGAAGGACAGGAGCAATTACCCCGATGGCTATTTTAGATCCAGTATATGTGGCAGGTTCTAAAATTTCAAAAACTACTCTTCACAATGAAGATTATATTAAGCAGAATGATATTAGAATTGGTGATAGAGTTATAATTCAAAAGGCTGGAGATGTTATTCCAGAAGTAGTTGGAGTAAATAAAGATAAAAGAGATGGAACAGAAAAAATCTTTGAGATGCCAAGAATATGTCCTGTGTGTGGCGCTGAGGCTGTACGAGAAGAAGGAGAAGCAGTTGTTAGATGTATAGGAATTGAATGCCCAGCTAAATTATATAGAAGTATCATTCATTTTGCATCAAAAGATGCAATGGATATAGATGGTCTTGGAGAGGCAATTATTGGCGAGCTGATTGAAAGAAAACTAATATCTAATATTGCAGATATATATAAATTAACTATAGATGATGTTGCATCTTTAAAGAAAAATGGTAAAAAATTTGCGCAAAATCTAATAAATGCAATTGAAGAAAGCAAAAAAAGAGACTTATACAGAGTAATAAATTCACTTGGAATTAGACATGTAGGTGTAAAACTGGCAAAAACATTAGCAAGATATTTTAAAGACATGGATAAATTAATTGTGGCAACTTATGAAGAATTGAGAATGATAGAGGATGTAGGCGAAATAACTGCAAATACAATTTATGAATTCTTTAGACAAGATCAAACTATAGACTTAATAAACAAATTAAAACAAGCAAATGTGAATATGAAAGCAGAAATACAAGAAAATGAAGATGGAAAATTTGCGGGAAAAACATTTGTATTAACAGGAAGCTTAGAGCATTATTCGAGAGAAGAAGCTAGTGAAATAATTGAAAAAATGGGAGGAAAAACATCATCATCAGTATCAAAGAAAACAGACTATGTTTTAGCAGGAGAAGATGCGGGAAGTAAGCTAAAAAAAGCTCAAGAACTTGGTATAACAATAATTTCAGAAGAAGAGTTTATAACAATGCTATAAAAGACTAACTATGATGTAAAGGAATAAATTATATGGATGGAAAATATACTTTTGAAGAATTTTATAAAAACTTAGAAGATGGATATCAAATCTATTTTACTTATGTTAGAAATAGATATTTGCTCTTTAAAACATCTGAAAATTGCTATACGCAACAGTTATTGACTATACATGACAAAAATCCACAGCCAAGACATTCTATGATTACATTTAAAAGAGTAAAAGAAATGTTTCCTCACATGGAAGAAATTGAATATAAAACAGGAATTAACAATGATTGAACTTAAAAAATTTTGACTTTTATTGTTAAATGTGGTATTATATATATAATACCATAAAGGAGGTATATATAAGTGAAGGTTTACATATGGGAGACCAAGGAAAAAGTTATTTCCTTTCGGGGCTTAAGCTCCGAAGAGGAAGCAAGAATTCGGGACATTCTTGTCCCGACGTACCGTTATTGGGGAGGAGGCTCCATAACGGTAACGGAGACAGGGGAATCAACACTTAACGTGGGTGTTGAAACCAGAGCTGCTACGATCAGCATTGAAACGCTCGGCAAAAAACTTGCCAGAGAATTTAAGGTTGATCGTGTTGTTATCAACAACGCGGTCTACACTACTATGTAACAGTCAAACGTATCACTACCTAGTAGGTGGTGATACAAGAGGGACCATTGCCTAAAAAGCAGTGGTCCGATTTTTATTTATGGAGATATTATTTTTGAAGTATCAAAAAATTATGAAAGCTATTAGGTTGTACGTTAATAGTTTCTTGATTTGTATATATTACCATACCAGGCTTTGAATTTTTGATTTTTTTTACATACTTAATTAAAGTATAATCTACAGGAACATTAGATGAATTAGAAGCTTGACTATAAAAAGCAGCAATAGCAGCACATTTGTTTAAAATTTCCTGAGATGGAGTTACACCATTTGTTTGTAAAATTGTATGACTACCATGGAAGTCTTTAACATGAAACCAAAGGTCATCTTTATTAGCTATTTTAAAAGTTAATTCATCATTTTGTTTGTTGTTTTTTCCAACTAAAATATTAAAGCCATTTATATTATATTTGATTGGTAGTGTTAAATTATTACTAGATTTAGAAGGCGAAGTTCTATTTTTTTGCTTTTTCTTACTTTGTAAAGAAAATGAAGATTTAACTTCATCTGATATAGCATAAATATCAGAAATACATGTTGAAACTTCAATTTCATAAACTATACTTTCTAGATAATTAATTTCTTTTTCTAATTCGATTTTTTGAATCTGAACTATATCGTTAGTCGCTTTTAGTTTGTTATATTTTTTAAAATATTTCTTTGCATTATCATTTGGATAAAGTGAAATATCTAAGGGAATATCAATAGTAGTACCATCATAATAATTTAAAAGTTCAATGTGGCTTAAACGTTGTTTAGAAATCTGATATAGATTGCTAGTTATAAGTTCACCATACAATTTGTATTTTTCCATTTGAGAACATTCTTCTAATTTTTCATTAATATTAGAAAGTTTTTTAGACAATTTTTTTAATTTGGAAACGATCGAACTTAATAATGTGTTTTTGTATGATAAAAATTGTTCATTTTCTTGTTTATTATTATAATAATTATCTAAAAATGTGTTAACTTGTAATGGAATAATAGATTGACTATAAGTTAAAGCATAATCATTATTTTCAACACTAATACATTTGATATGTGAATTTTTTATATTATTTTGTAATTCTAATAAATAATTTGCCAGTAAAGTGTAATTATCTAAACTAGTAGAAATGTTTTTTTCTGAAATTAATTGCTTTACTGAGGTTTTGCTAAGTCCGATGAAATTATTACAAAAGAAATCTATTATGCAAGAATCATCTAAATTATTTATTAATTCTTCAAATTTACTAATATCAATTTTGTTAGAAGATGGAGAAGAATATTTATGTTTGGGTAAAATATTTCTACTTGCTCCATTATTTGTAGAAAAATGTTTAAACGAATCTATAATAATATCATTTTCATCTAACAAAAGAATATTACTGTATTTCCCCATAAGTTCTATAACCATCTTTTTTACAATAGATTCATTATTTTCATCTTTACCTATAAAATCAATTATTAAAATTCTCTCTAATCCTAAAGTATATATATTAGAAATTTTATAATTTATCAAATGCTTTCTAAGTAACATACAAAAGTTAGGTGCTACCAGGGGATTTACTTTTTTATTTTGTGTCAAATATACTGAATAAAGATTTGAAGAAATATTGATAGATAAAGCATATTGTATACCATTACAGTATATGCTTAATAAAATTTCGTTTTCATCTGGCTCATAAATTTTTTGTAATTTTCCACCGATAAGACAAGCCAATTCATTAGATACAGCATTTAAAACTAAACCATCAAAAGCCATTTTTATACTTCCTTTCAATTTTGTATTCAAATTTTAGCACAAGATCCTTAAAATATCAACTTTTTGATAGTTTTCTATTGACAGAAAAAATGTAAGTGGATATAATACAAACATAGAGGCAACTACAACATAGGAGGTAGCTTATAACAGATGAGTGATGCAAATGTATATTATTCTTCAGACATAAAATATGCGGAAACTAGTGATGAAGACTTAATAGATATTATTAAGTCTGGTAATAAATATGCACTAGAGCACCTTATAAATCGCTATAAAAGTTTAGTCAATATGAAAGTAAGTAAGTACTACATAATAGGTGCAGAAAGAGAAGATATTGTACAAGAAGGACTAATTGGATTGTTTAAAGCAATAAAAAATTATCAAACCAATAAACAAAGTTCTTTTAAAAATTTTGCCAATATGTGCATTGAAAGACAATTAATTACAGCTATAAAGAGTTCAAATAGACAAAAGCACATGCCACTTAATTCTTATTTGTCTCTTAATATGAATGCTTATGATAATAATGACATAAATGACAAGAATGAAGCTGATTTGATTGAAATATTAAATACGAACTTGATAGAAGATCCTTTAGATACAATTACTCAAAAGGAATATTATAAAATTATAGAAAATGCTATTGATAAATCTTTAAGTAGTTTTGAAAAACAAGTATTAAATTTTTATGTGCAAGGTCAAAGTTATGGACAAATTGCAGAAAAATTAAATACTCCAGTTAAATCTGTTGATAATGCAATTCAAAGAATACGCAAAAAAGCAACTAAAGAAATACCAAATGAACAATTCTAAATAAGTCAAGAACAAGTTTCTTGACACAAATGCTTCTATAGCTCAGTAGGTAGAGCACAGCCATGGTAAGGCTGGGGTCGCCGGTTCGATTCCGGCTGGAAGCTCCAAAGTCTTTATATAAAAAACAAACTGAATAATGAATAATTATTCAATTTTTTATTGCAAATAAGAATATTAGTAATAGGAGGAAGCACTCTAAATGAAAATGGGAATAGTTGGGTTACCCAACGTAGGTAAAAGTACATTATTTAATGCAATAACTAAAGCTGGAGCTGAATGTGCAAATTATCCATTTTGTACAATTGAGCCTAATGTTGGTGTAGTGGCGGTGCCAGACGAAAGGCTAAATAAATTAGCTGAAATTTATAATCCACAAAAAGTAACACCTGCAGTTATTGAATTTGTTGATATAGCAGGGCTTGTAAAAGGAGCAAGTCATGGGGAAGGACTAGGAAATAAATTCTTATCACATATACGTGAGGTTGATAGTATTGTTGAAGTTGTTAGATGTTTTGAAGACTCTAATATTGTTCATGTAGATGGAAGTATAAATCCAATACGTGATATTGAAACTATTAACTTAGAACTTATATTTGCAGATATAGAAACCGTTGATAAAAGAATAGATAATGCTAAAAAGAAAATAAAAGCAGACAAAAAATATCAAGAAGAACTTGATGTTTTTGAGAAGATAAAGAAAGTATTAGAAGAAGGCAAGCTAGCACAAACTATTGCTTTTACAGAAGAAGAAAAAGAAATTATAAAAGATGCATTTTTGCTTACAATGAAACCGATTTTATATGTCGCAAATGTTTCAGAGGAACAATTAAATAATGCTGAAAATGATGAAAAAGTAAAGCTTGTAAAGGAATATGCAAAAGAACAAGGAGCAGAAGTAATAGCTCTTTGCGTAAAAATTGAAGAAGAATTGGCAAGTTTGACTGACGACGAAGAAAAAGAAATGCTAGAAGCTTTGGGACTTAAGGAATCAGGATTAGATAAAGTTATTAAAGCAAGTTATGATTTACTTGGATTAATGTCATTCTTAACAGCTGGAGAACCAGAAGTAAGAGCATGGACAATAAAAAAAGGTACTAAAGCACCTCAAGCTGCAGGAAAAATACATAGTGACATTGAAAGAGGATTTATACGTGCAGAAATTGTTTCGTATGATGATTTAATAAGAGAGGGATCTATAAATTCTGTAAAAGAAAAAGGACTAATGAGATCAGAAGGAAAAGAATATGTTATTCAAGATGGAGATGTTGTTTTATTTAGATTTAATGTATAAAATCAAAAAAAATGACAAAATTTTGCAAAATAGCTTGACTATTATTGAATATGAGTATAAAATATATATGTATGAGAGATGTATAATATTTTTAAATAGGGTAAATACTATAGTAAGCAAAATATTATCTAAAGAAAAAGGAGATTGAGGATTATGAAAAATAGAAAAATTATGTTAATATTTATAGCAATCGTTATGATTATTATGGCAATTGCACCAGTTGTATATGCATCAAATGAAGAAGGACTACCTGTTATAGAGACAAACGAAGATTTAAATAATAGTAATACAGATAACAATCAAGCAAATAATAATGAAAATACTAATAATAACGCAGTATTAAATGCTAACACTGATACCTCTACTGAAAATAAATTACCTCAAACAGGCGTTGCAGAAGATACAACATTATTTATATTTATAGCAGTATGTATATTATCTGCAATTTATGCGTATAAAAAAGTAAAAGATTATAGAAATATTTAATAATAAAAATAAGAAGAGATTAAACACTCTTCTTATTTTGCTTTTATGATTAATCTTTTTAAGTTATCTAAATTGTTACATGTAATAAGTGTAACAATCTTTTTATTTGCTGTATTTTGACTAATACAATTTGTGTCGTTATATAACACTTCATACTTTTCAAATATTTGATACACCATTTTATTACCACTTAAATCATAAATGTTTATTTGATCATTGATTTGCAATTCATTAAGTCGACTAAAAAAACGATTATCTATATAATTGTGACCGACAATACATAAATTTCCTATTTCATTTGGCATTGGACCAGTAAATCTACAAATAGATATTTTTAATAAGTCGTCTGAAACTTCAGATAGAATTGGATAACACAGATTAATTTTATCAATTTGCAACATTCCTATTACAAATGGGATGGCATTAGATGAATTTTCAATATTAGATAAATCTTCTTGATATAAAGTAGTAAGGTTATAATTATTAAGCAATTTTTTTGAAATTTGTTCTTGACGGTGAGATGTAAAATAATTAAATAAAAATAAAAAACAACTAAAAATTGCAATACAAAAAGAAATCCAAAATTGTATTTTATATTTATTGTTTTTGAAATAAAATTTTAATTGGAATATTTTTTTGTTTTCATCATAGGGAATTTCAAAAATATCGTTGCTGAATTCTACATGTATTTTGGAGTTTAAATTATTTTTTTTGTTAGCTAACATTTCATTCATTACATCACCTTTTAATTAGTATTTGTGTTTATTAAATAAAAAATTCAGTTTTTATAATTTTTTTCAAAAAAAAAGGTGTAAAAACAAACAATCTATGATAGAATAAGGTATATAAATTTAATATTAAGGAGAGTGTTTACATTTGTCTGAACTAAAGTATAAAAGAGTATTACTAAAGTTAAGTGGTGAGGCTCTTGCAGGAGAAACAAAATTTGGAGTAAATGAAATAACAATTGGTAAAATTTGTGACAAAATAAAAGAACTAGTTGATCTTAATGCAGAAGTAGCAATTGTTGTTGGAGGAGGAAATTTCTGGAGAGGTAAGAATGGACATGAAATGGAAAGAACAACTTCAGATTATATGGGAATGTTAGCTACATGCATGAATGGATTAGCTTTACAAGATGCACTAGAATCCAGAGGAGTTCCAGCTAGACTTCAAACTGCAGTGGAAATGAGAACAATTGCAGAGCAATATATAAAAAGAAAAGCTGATAAACATTTAGCAAATGGAAGAGTTGTTATATTTAGTGGAGGAACAGGAAGTCCATTTTTTACTACTGATACAGCTGCAGCTCTAAGAGCAGCAGAAATAGAAGCTGATGCAATATTAGTTGGAAAAACAATTGATGGAGTCTATTCGGACGATCCAAAAACAAATCCAAATGCTACTAAATTTGATGAAATTACATATATGGATGTACTAAATAAAGATTTGAAAGTAATGGATTCAACTGCAATATCATTATGCAAAGATAATAATATACCACTTGTAGTATTTGCAATTAGTGAACCAGAAAACATGATTAAAGCAATCAAAGGTGAAAAAGTAGGTACTTTTGTTGGAAATAAAAATTAAATTATGAGGAGAGAAAAGAATTATGTTAAACAATGTATATGAAGAAAAAATGGATAAAACAATTAGTGTTTTTGAAGAAAATTTATCAGAAGTAAGAGCAGGTAGAGCAAACCCTGCAATATTAAATAAAATTACAGTAAGCTATTATGGTGTTCCAACACCAATAAATCAAGTTGCTGGTATTTCAGTACCAGAAGCTAGAATGATTTTAATACAACCTTGGGATACTAGTCTTTTAAAAGAAATAGAAAAAGAAATATTAAAATCTGATATAGGAATTAACCCAAATAATGATGGAAAAGTAATAAGATTGAACTTTCCTGAATTAAATGAAGAAAGAAGAAAAGAGCTTGTAAAAGATATTAGAAAATTAGCAGAAGAAGCTAAAGTTGCAATAAGATCAATAAGAAGAGATGCAATGGATGAAGCAAAAGAAATGCAAAAAAAATCTGAAATAACAGAAGATGATTTAAAAAACGAAGAAAATGAAATTCAAAAATTAACTGATAAAAAGGTAGAAGAAATTGACAATATGCTAGCTAATAAAGAAAAAGAAATTATGAGTATATAAATTCTAAAAATAATCAGCAGCTTGCTACGTTACAGTATATTAAAAACACAGTTAGCTACTGCATACTGAGGCTGTAATAGGCAAAGCCTTAACAGCCTCAGCAACATACAAAAGTATGCGCACTTGCCTTTTTAATATACTGTGCCTTGCAATCTACTAATTCTTTTTAAAATTAAAATTATGTAATAAGAAAGGGAAAATATGGAAGAAAAATTATTACCACAACATATTGCTATTATAATGGATGGAAATCGCAGATGGGCAAGAGAAAAAGGATTGGATTATAGACTAGGACATAAAGAAGGAGCAGAAAATTTAAAAAGAATAGCAAAATATGCTAATGAGATAGGAATTAAATACTTAACTGTATATGCGTTCTCTACTGAAAATTGGAAGAGGACAAAAGAAGAAGTTGGTGCTCTTATGATTTTACTTCAAAAATACTTGGAAGAATTTTTAAGTAGCAATGACTTTGATAACATAAAAATAAATGTACTTGGAGATACATCTAAATTAGGTGAAGGACTACAAAAGAGTATAACTAAAATATTACATGAGACTGAGAATAATACTGGGTTAGTTTTAAATATTGCATTTAATTATGGTGGAAGAGATGAAATAGTAAAAGCAGTAAAAAGAATATCAACAGAAGTTAAAGAAAATAAACTAGATATTGATGATATAAATGAAGAAACATTTTCAAAATTCCTTTATACAGCTGGTCAGCCAGATCCAGATTTGTTAATACGTACAAGTGGAGAACAGAGACTTAGTAACTACTTATTATGGCAACTTGCATACACAGAATTTTATTTTATAAAAAAATATTGGCCAGACTTTTCAGAGCAAGATTTGGATGAAGCAATATCTAAATTTGAAGCTAGAAATCGTAATTTTGGTGGAAAATAAAATATAGAAAGGTTAAATATTTATGAACATAAAAAGAATAGTATCAGGATTAATTTTATTCCCAATAGCTGCTGCTATTTTGATTTTTGGAAATCAATATGTAGTAGATGCAACAGTCGCCCTGATTGCAATTATGAGTATACATGAATTCTACAAAGCGTTTAGAACTGGGGAAAAAGCCAATCCAGTAAGTTGGGTAGGATATGCTACTGCAGCAATGATTTCATTAATTCATGTATTACCAGACGGTTGGATATTAAAAACAATTGGACTGTTATTACCAATAAGTTTATGTATTTTATTCTTATATGTTATTATAAAAAATTTGAAAATAAATATAATAGACATCGCAGTAACCTTCTTTGGAATCTTTTACATAGTAATATTTTTAATGTATATTACAATAATTCATGAAAATTTATTACATGGAAAAATATTAATTTGGTTTTTATTCTTAACTGCATGGGGAACTGATATATTTGCTTATGTTGTTGGAAAAAGCATAGGAAAACATCATTTTACGGAAATTAGTCCAAACAAAACAATTGAGGGATGTATAGGTGGAACATTAGGAGCAGTTATAATAACAGTAATTTATAATGTTATATGTCAATTTATATTTCATATAGAATTTAATTATGGTTATGTTATTTTAATAACAGTTATATTAAGCGTTTTAAGTCAAATAGGAGACTTAGCAGCATCTAGTATAAAAAGATATACTGGAATTAAAGATTTTAGCAATTTAATACCTGGACATGGAGGTATGTTAGATAGAATTGATAGTGTTGTATTTACAGCACCATTTGCATATTTTTTATTTATGTTGTTATTATAGGAGAGTGTATAATTGATTTCAGTGATTATTACAATATTAAAAATTGCATTTATACTTGGTTTCCTTGTATTTATTCATGAAGGTGGACATTTTTTAATTGCAAAACTATGTAAAATTAAAGTAAATGAGTTTGCAATAGGGTTTGGACCAACAATATGGAAAAAACAAGGAAAAGAAACTAAGTATGCATTAAGACTTATTCCACTTGGTGGTTTTGTAAATATGGAAGGAGAAGAAGAACGTTCTGAAAAAGAAGGTTCTTTTAGTAAAGCAAGTATACCAAAGAGAATTGCAATTGTTGCAGCAGGTGGACTTGTAAACATCTTATTTGCGTTAATAGTTTATTTTATACTATTATGTTTTACCGGAAATAATGTTTCTACTATAATAGATGGACCTATATCTGGTACAGGCGCAGAAATTGCCGGCTTACAATCGGGTGATGAAATTATTAAAGTGAACGGTCGTAAAGTTCATTATAAAAAAGACTTAGATAAAGCATTGGATAAGAGCAATGGAGAACCTTTAAATTTAATTATAAGAAGAAACGGAAAAGAAGAAACAATTATAATTGATCCTATGGTTGAAAAATATAATTATACTGGAATTGCTATTCAGACAAATGGAAAAAATAACACTAAAATAGCGGCAATTTATTCGAAAAGTCCGGCTGAACAGCAAGGATTAGTTTCTGGAGACGTAATATTAAAGGTAAATGATATTGATGTACTTAATGATGTAACAAAATTATTAGAAGAAATAAATAAGACAGAAGGAAAAGAAATTAAGTTTACAGTGGAAAGAAATAATGAAATAATAGATGCACTAATTACTCCAGAGGTACAGACAAATTATTATATGGGAGTATATTTAAAAAAGGCAGAAAATAATTTTGCTAATAACATTTATTATGCATATTTTGAAACCTTAAACTTTGGCTCATCTATTATTGATAATTTAAAATTATTGTTTACAGGAAATGTATCAATTAATCAAATGGTTGGACCAGTCGGAATAGGTGAAATAGTTGCAGAAACAAATGGATTTGCAGATTTTGCTTATATATTAGCAGTTGTGTCTATATCACTTGGATTTACAAATTTGTTACCATTCCCACCACTTGATGGAGGAAAAATTGTTATTTTACTTATAGAAGCGATTAGAAGAAAACCAATAAATGAAAAGGTGGAAATATATATTCAAATGGCTGGATTTGTAATATTAATTGGACTTTCTATTTTAGTTACCTATAATGATGTACTAAGAATATTCTGATAAGGGGTATCAAATATGGAAAGAAAATACGACACATTGGACTATTATAATAGAAATGCAAATTGATATTGATTATTTTGAGACTTTGCCAAGTACTAAAAGAATACAAGACATAGTATGGGAAAATTATATTTTACAAAAAGATTAGTTTATAAGAGGAAAAAATGGAAGAACTAAAAACAGTAAAACAGGTATTTAGAGATTACAATTCAAATAGCTTCGCTTTGAGCGAGGCTAAAGTTGTATGTGTAAATATATACAAGAAAACTAATATTTTAGAAATAAGATTAAAGGTTGCTTCTTCTATTTTAATGAAAGACTTAGCTGACTTTGAAAAGTATTTAGCTAAAAGGTTTAATTTTAAAGATATTGATATAAAAATAGAATCTGATGGAACAGATGAAAATGTAAACAATAAAATTCAGACTGAGTGGACTGACATTGTTGAGTATATGGCGTACAAACATCCACTAACAAAAGCATTATTAAAAAATAGTGCAATTAGCATAGAAGATAATAGAATAAATGTAAAGTTGGCAATGAAAGGAAAGATGGTATTAGAAGCAAGAGGATTTGAAAAAATATTATCTTCTAAATTAGCGGATTTATATCATAAAAATTATGTAGTTTCTTACCAAGAAGAAATTACACAAGAAATGATAGAACAATATCAAGAACATGCTAGAGAATTAGAAAAACAAGCAATTATGTTAGCACAAAAAGAAGCGATGGAACAAGCTGAAGAAAAAAGACAAGAAAAAGAAAAGAAGATACAAGGTGAATCTGCACCAATACCAGATGCACCAATGCCTACTGATGCAGATATTCCTTTTGAACCAGAACAAGAAGAAAATTCACCTTTGATTTATGGTAGAAGTTTGAAAATCAAAGAGGAATTATCTAAAGTAATAGATTTGTCGGTTGATAGTGGAAAAGTTTTATTAGATGGAGAAATTTTAAATACAGATTCGAGAGAATTGAAATCAGGTAAATTCTTAGTAACATTTGATTTATATGATGGTTCAAGTACAATTACTTGTAAAGCTTTTGTTGAAGCAGATAAGCATGATGCGGTTATAAAAAGGTTAAAATCAGCCAGTGGAGTTAAAGTAAATGGAACAGCACAATTTGATCCATTTGCGAAAGAATTAGGCGTAATTGCAAATGTAATTATTGAATCAACTGGAATTAAAAGAGAAGTTAGAAAAGATGAAGCAAAAGTTAAAAGAGTTGAACTTCACATGCATACTCAAATGAGCCAAATGGATGGTATGACAGCTGCAAAAGACTTATTGAAACGAGCTGTAAAATGGGGAATGAAGTCAATTGCTATAACAGACCATGGAGTTGTACAAGCATTTCCTGATGCACACAAATACCTAGAAAAAGACCACCCTGATTTGAAAGTTATATATGGAGTTGAAGCATATTTGGCACCAGATAAAACACCATGTGTTTCATTTTCAAAAAATCAACCTTTAGATGATACTACATATTGCGTTTTGGACTTAGAAACAACAGGTTTCTCATTTAGAACAGAAAAAATCACAGAAATTGGTATAATGAAGGTTAGAAATGGAGAAGTTATTGATGAACTTAGTACATTTGTAAACCCAGAAAAACCAATACCACAAAGAGTAGTAGAAGTTACTAATATTACTGACGATATGGTAAAAGATGCTCCTAAAATTGAAGAAATATTACCAAAAGTTATAGAATTTGTTGGAGATAGTGTTCTTGTAGCACACAATGCAGACTTTGATATAGGATTTTTGAAATATAACTGCACATTATTAGGATTAAAACTAGGAAATACATATTTAGATACACTAAGATTAGCAAAAGATTTATTCCCAGAATATAAAAAGTATAAGTTGGGAATTATTGCAGAAAATTTAGGAATAAAAGTAGATGTAGCACATAGAGCATTAGATGATGTTGATACAACAGTAAAAGTATTAAATGTAATGTTTGATATGCTTAGAGAAAAAGGTGTTAAAACTTTAGATGATATAGATGAAAAGTTAAGCGGAAAAGCAGATTATAAATCACTTCCAACATATCATGCTATTATATTGGCAAAAGACTATGTTGGACTTAGAAATTTATATAAATTAATATCTATTTCGCACTTACATTATTTTTATAAAAAACCTCGTATATTAAAATCATTGTATAAAAAATATTCTGAAGGTTTAATACTTGGAAGTGCTTGTGAGCAAGGAGAAATATATAGAGCCATAATTGCTGGTAAAACAGATGAAGAAATAGAAGAAATAGCAGCAGATTATGATTATTTAGAGATTCAACCTCTTGGAAATAATATGTTTATGGTTAGAAATGAAACAGTAAAAAGCGTAGAAGACTTAAAAGATATTAACCGTAAAATAGTTGCTCTTGGTGAAAAACTACAAAAACCAGTTGTAGCAACATGTGATGTTCATTTTATGGACCCACAAGATGAAATTTATCGTAGAATATTGATGGCTGGACAAGGGTATGATGACGCAGATGACCAAGCACCATTATATTTAAGAACAACTGAAGAAATGCTAAAAGAATTCGACTATTTAGGAGAAGAAAAAGCGTATGAAGTTGTTGTAACTAATACAAACAAAATATCTGATATGTGTGAGAAAATAAGCCCAATTTCACCTGAAAAGTGTCCGCCACACATTGATGGATGTGAAGAAACAATAAAAAATATAGCATATAGTAAAGCACATGAATTATATGGAGATCCATTACCAGAAATAGTACAAGCAAGACTAGATAAAGAATTACATTCTATTATTACAAATGGGTTCTCAGTTATGTACATTATTGCACAAAAGTTAGTATGGAAATCTAATGAGGATGGATATATAGTAGGTTCAAGAGGTTCTGTTGGTTCATCTTTTGTTGCAAATATGACAGGTATTACAGAAGTAAATTCACTTCCACCACATTATAGATGTCCTAAATGTAAATATTCAGATTTTACAGATTATGGAGTGAAAAATGGATTTGACTTACCTGATAAGACTTGTCCAAATTGTGGAGAAAAATTAGCAAAAGATGGAATGGATATTCCATTTGAAACTTTCTTAGGATTTGATGGAGATAAAGAGCCTGATATTGACTTAAACTTCTCAGGAGAATATCAAGCAAAGGCTCATAGATATACAGAAGTAATATTTGGAAAAGGAACAACATTTAAGGCTGGTACAGTTGGTACAGTAGCTGATAAAACAGCTTATGGATATGTAAAAAAATATTATGAAGAAAAAGGTATACCTATTAGTAATGCAGAAGTTGTAAGACTTTCACAAGGGTGCACAGGAATTAAAAGGACAACTGGCCAACATCCAGGTGGAATTATAGTTGTACCAAAAGGCAGAGAAATATATGAATTCACACCAGTACAACATCCGGCAGATGACCCTAATTCAGATATTATAACAACACACTTTGATTATCACTCAATTGACCAAAACTTATTAAAACTAGATATACTAGGCCATGATGACCCTACAATGATTCGTATGCTTTTTGATTTAACTGGAATTGACCCAACTAAAGTACCTTTGGACGACAAAGATACTATGTCAATATTTAGTTCAACAAAAGTATTAGGTGTAACACCAGAACAAATACATTCAGAGGTGGGAACGTTTGGAATACCAGAGTTTGGAACTAAGTTCGTAAGAGGAATGTTAGTTGATACAAAACCAACAACATTTAATGAGTTAATAAGTATATCAGGACTTTCACATGGTACTGATGTATGGTTAAATAATGGACAAGAACTTGTTAACCAAGGAATTGTTACATTAAGTGAGGCAATAGGTTGTAGAGATGATATTATGCTTTATTTAATAAAAAAAGGATTGCCACCAAAGCCAGCATTCAAAATAATGGAGTTTGTTCGTAAAGGAAAAGCTTCAAAAGATCCGGAAAAATGGAAAGAACATGAAGCAATGATGAGAGAATACAACATACCTGAATGGTATATTGGTTCTTGCCAAAAAATTAAGTACATGTTCCCTAAAGCACATGCTGCAGCTTATGTTACAAATGCCTTCCGTATTGCATGGTTTAAAGTACATAAACCAGCAGCATATTACACAGCATTTTATACAATTCGTGCAGACGAGTTTGATAGTGATATTATGTGTTATGGTGTAGAAAAAGTAAAAAATAAAATGAAAGAAATTGACTTACAAGGAAATAGTGCTTCAACTAAAGATAAGAATATGTATGCAATCTTAGAGTTAGTATTAGAAATGTATGAAAGAGGAATTACATTCTTGCCAATTGATTTGTATAAGAGTCATGCAACAAAATTTATAATGGAATCAGATACAGAGATAAGACCTCCATTAAACAGCATTCCTGGACTAGGAACTGTAGCTGCAGAAGGAATAGATACTGCGAAGAAAGATGGAAAATTTATGTCTATAGATGATATGAAGATTCGTTCAAAAATTGGTACTTCTGTTATTGAAATGTTACAAAAAGTTGGATGCTTGAAGGGTATGAGTCAGAGTAACCAATTAAGCCTTTTCGGGTGAATTTTAAAAATAATTGGCATCTTACTGCGTCAAAAAGTATTCAAAACGCGGTTACAACCAAAAGGTTGCGCCCTTGCTTTTTGAATACTTCTTTCCTTGTAATATACTAATTCTTTTTAAAATTCAAAATGTTTAGTTAATTAGGTGTGATAACTGAGAGGAGAGAGCCGTGAAATTAGAAGAGCTAATTGATGTTAAGTATATAGTTATTTATTTGATTGCAATAAATTTGATTACATTTTTTGCGATGTGGCTTGATAAATGGAAAGCTAAAAGAGGCAAGTGGAGAATACCAGAAAATACTTTGCTAGTGTTAGTTTTAATGGGCGGTGGTATAGGAGGTATTGCCGGAATGTATACATTTCGACATAAAACTCAGAAGGCTAAATTTGAAATTGGTTTTCCTGTAATTTTAATATGTGAAATTCTTTTAATAATATTGATTTGTACGTAAAGTAAAAGCAATGTATTTCTAAAAACATAGAAATATGTTGCTTTTTATTTCGAAGTTGAAAGAATTAAATACAAATGGAATATACTGGAAACGCATAAAAAACAATTTGACAATATACGACAAATAAATTGTTACCATAAAATAATAACGCATAAAAAGTAAAAGTTATCCACAAAAAAACACAACTATTTACAGTTATTCACAAAGTTTTCAACATTTTCCACAACACTGTGGAAAATGTTTTCTGTAAACTCATTGAAATAATTATGTAACACATATTGTCTTTTTGTAATAATATAGTCGAACTTTATAATATAATGTAGAAAAATATACAAATTTTGATTTACTTTAATATTATGTAACACTTGACACATTCGAACTTATGTTTTATAATTAATGCGTTATTGATGAATAATAATTTATGCATAGTACAGTATATATAGGGGGCTTTTAAATGCAAAATAGCATTATTATTAAGGGTGCAAAAGAACATAATTTAAAAGATATAAATATAGAAATTCCAAGAGATAAATTAGTGGTAATTACAGGGCTTTCAGGCTCTGGTAAATCTTCATTAGCATTTGATACTTTGTATGCAGAAGGTCAAAGAAGATATGTAGAAAGTTTATCATCTTATGCTAGACAATTTTTAGGGCTAATGGAAAAACCAGATGTTGAATCAATTGAAGGCTTATCACCAGCAATTTCAATAGATCAAAAAACTACATCTAGAAATCCACGTTCAACAGTTGGAACAGTTACAGAAATATATGATTATATTCGTTTATTATATGCACGTATAGGTGTACCATATTGTCCAAACTGTGGTAAGAAAATTGAAAAACAAACTATTGATCAAATTATAGATAGTGTTATGAGTTTAGAAGAAGGTACTAGAATTCAAGTTTTAGCACCTGTTGTTCGTGGAAAAAAAGGTGAATATACAAAACTATTACAAGACTTTCAAAAAGAAGGTTTTGTTCGTGTACGTGTTGATGGTGAAGTTTATGAATTAACAGACGACATAGAAATTGATAGAAAGAAGAAACATAATATAGAGCTAGTAGTTGATAGATTAGTTGTAAAAGAGGAAATCAGAACACGACTAACAGAATCGGTCGAAACTGCTTTAAAATATGCAAATAACTTAGTTGTAATAGATATTCCAGGGGATAAGGAAATTTTATATAGTCAAAACTATGCTTGTCCAGATTGTAATATAAGCATAGAAGAACTAACACCAAGAATGTTTTCTTTTAATAATCCATTTGGGGCTTGTCCAACTTGTACAGGTATTGGTTACTTAATGAAAATGGACGAAGATTTGATTGTACCTGACAAAAACAAAACTTTATATGATGGAATCAAAGCTTTTGGAGCCAGCACTATGAAAAAAGGCGATACAATGGCAAAAATGTATTTTGAAAGTATCGCTAAACATTATGGAGTAGAAATAAAAGATGTACCTATTAAAAAATTGCCAAGATGGTTCTTAGAGAAAATCTTATATGGTACAGGTGATGAAGCAATTGATTTTGAATATACATCTTATGCCGGAACAAGAAAATTTACAAGTCCATTTGAAGGTGTTTTGCCAACATTAGATAGAAGGTATAATGAAACAAAATCTCAAGGTATGAGAGACTTTTATGAAATGTACATGAGTGAAAGTGCATGTCAAACTTGTCATGGAGCAAGACTAAAAAAAGAGAGCTTATCTGTAAAAGTTGGAGATAAGAATATAAATGAATTAACAGATATGTCTATTGATAAAATAAAAGATTTTTTAAATTCATTACAATTAAACAACAAAGACAAAATGATTGCAGATCAAATACTAAAAGAATTAAATAAACGTTTACAATTTTTACTTGATGTTGGGTTAGAGTATTTAACATTATCTAGAAGTGCAGGAAGTTTATCAGGTGGTGAAGCACAACGTATTCGTTTAGCCACTCAAATTGGTTCAGGACTAACAGGAGTGTTATATATATTAGACGAACCAAGTATTGGGTTACATCAAAGAGATAATGAAAAGCTATTAGCAACACTTAGAAAATTAAGAGATTTAGGAAATACTGTTTTAGTTGTTGAGCATGATGAAGATACTATGTATGCAGCAGACCAAATTATAGATATTGGACCAGGTGCAGGGGTGCATGGTGGAAAAGTAATTGCACAAGGTACTGCTGAAGAAATTAAATTAGTTCCAGAATCTATTACAGGACAATATTTAAGTGGTAAAAAACAAATTTTAGTACCTAAAAAAAGAAGAAAATCTAATGGTAAGGCAATTGAAGTCAAAGGAGCAACAGAACATAACTTGAAAAACATAAATGTAAAATTTCCATTAGGACAATTTATTTGTGTTACAGGTGTTTCAGGTTCAGGAAAGAGTACACTTGTTAATGAAATATTATATAAAACTGTAGCTAAAGAAATATATGGTTCAAATGAAAAACCAGGAAAATGCAAAGAAATAAAAGGACTAGAAAATGTTGATAAAATTATAAATATTGATCAATCACCAATAGGAAGAACTCCTCGTTCAAACCCAGCAACATATACAGGAGTGTTTGATGTTATTAGAGACATTTTTGCAGCAACACAAGAGGCTAAAATGAGAGGATATGACAAAGGAAGATTTAGTTTTAATGTTGCAGGTGGTAGATGTGAGGCATGTTCGGGAGATGGTGTTTTAAAAATTGAAATGCATTTTTTACCAGATATATATGTACCATGTGAAGTATGTAAAGGAAAGAGGTATAATAGAGAAACACTTGAAGTTAAATATAAAGGTAAAACTATTAGTGATGTTCTTGATATGACTGTGGAAGAAGCTTTGAAGTTTTTTGAAAACATACCTAAAATCAAATCAAAAATTCAAACTTTATATGATGTTGGACTTGGATATATCAAGTTAGGACAACCTTCAACTACTTTATCAGGTGGAGAAGCACAACGTGTTAAACTAGCAACAGAATTATCTAAAAAGGCAACAGGAAAAACATTATATATTTTAGATGAGCCTACAACAGGACTTCATATTGCAGATGTTCATAAATTAATTGATATTTTACAAAGGTTAGTTGATACAGGAAATAGTATAATTGTAATCGAACACAATTTAGACCTTATAAAAACAGCTGATTACATTATAGACTTAGGACCAGAAGGCGGAGATGCAGGAGGAAGACTGCTGTTTGCCGGTACACCGTCTGAGATGAAAATGTGTGAGAAATCTGTCACGGCAGAATATTTATAATTGTGAAAGATTTGCAGAAACAGAAATATTTACCAAATAGATAAAAGAGAAGGAGACGAAAGCTATGAAACTAATGATTGCATCAGATATCCACGGATCCGCATATTATTGTCTGGAAATGCTGGATGCGATGAAAAAAGAATGCCCGGACAGACTGTTACTTCTGGGTGACATCCTGTATCATGGACCAAGAAATGATCTTCCGCTGGAATACGAACCCAAAAAGGTAATCAAAATGTTAAATGAAGTCAAAGAGAAATTATTCTGTGTACGCGGAAACTGTGATACAGAGGTAGACCAGATGGTACTGGATTTTCCGATCATGGCAGACTATGCAGTGATCCCGTGCGGAAGCCGCCTCATCTACGCCACCCACGGTCATCATCACAACGTC
>OLNV01000137.1_pt1 | contig 58753 bp, 47 predicted proteins | sample 1672891 | NCBI WGS metagenome assembly OLNV01 (sample SAMEA3136734, study PRJEB25190) | human gut metagenome | biome: human gut; feature: human-associated habitat; material: faeces | place: Austria | collected 2013 | reverse complement strand
GGGAACAGTTTTGCTCTTTGCCCGAAGAAACACGAATTTCTTATGGTCTGCGGACAGCATACCCGGAACGCGATGCAGAACATTATCAGGAAAAGCCACATACAAAGGACGAGACACATCGGCTGGAAGTTCACAATTTAAGTTTTGCCTACAAGAAAGGGCCGGATATTTTCCACAATGTCAGCTTTGAAGCTCATGCAGGAGATGTGATCGGTATTCTGGGCCATAACGGAGCTGGAAAAACAACCCTCTTATCTATTCTAACGGGTCTGCTAAAGCAGCAGCGTGGCGAGGTCTGCTTTGACGGTAAAAAACTTACACCACGCCAGCGGCGGGCACTTTCCTATCTTGTCATGCAAGATACGGATTATCAGCTTTTTGCCAGCAGTGTGGAGGAAGAACTATCCCTTGGTATGAAGGATGATTGCAAAGAAAAAGTGGATGAAACGCTGAAAGCACTGGAACTATCAGATTACCGTGAACGGCATCCGGCATCCCTTTCAGGTGGTCAAAAGCAGAGGGTTACTATCGGTGCGGCAATCGTAAAGGGCAGCCCAGTGATCTACTTTGACGAGCCTACCAGTGGTTTGGACTACGATTCTATGGTGCGTGTCAGCAAACTGATCGAACAACTTTCAAGCTCTGGTGTGATCGTGTTTGTGGTGTCACACGATTTTGAATTTATTGTTCGTACCTGTACGGAGGTGGTTCAGTTGGATGATGACGGGGCTATTCAAAATCAAAGGCTTTCACCAGAAATTTTGAAAACGCTGTCCGAAAAATATTTTAACTGATAAGGAGGTTGGAATTATGTTTCAAAAAGTATTTGAGTATGCAGGGCCTCATAAGAAGGGGCTTTATGCAGCAACGGCCATCGTGCTGGTCAGCGTCCTGATGGGTGTCTTGCCCTTTGTGCTGGCTTATCAGGTGATCGCGCCGCTGGTCATGGGTGAATCTATTGAAGCATCCTTTATCATTTTGCGCGTGGTTCTTGTCTTGGCGTGTCTGGTGCTGCAAGCCCTTTTCTATGGCTGGGGACTGAATCTTTCTCACAAAGCCGCTTACGACACGCTGCTCCGTCTGCGGACGGCACTTCAAAAACGGTTTGAAAAGCTGCCCCTCGGTGTCATTCAGGATAAAGGCACCGGCACAGTCAAAAAGCTGTTCGTGGATGATGTAGACAGTCTGGAAGTTTTGCTGGCTCACTCCATGCCGGAGGGAATTGCAAACCTGATGATCCCTATTGCGGTTTATGTGGCAATGTTCTTTGTGGATTGGAAACTGGCGCTTCTGTCGCTGGCATCCATTCCGATCAGTCTGATTGCCATGATGACGATGTATTCCGTTGGCATGAAGAAAATGGGGCCTTACTACATGGCCGGACAAAAGATGAACAATACCATTATTGAGTACATTAACGGTATGGAAGTTGTCAAGGTATTCAATAAGGACGTAGATTCCTATGAGCGGTTCCGCAAAGATGTATCAGATTATCGGGACTATACTCTGGCGTGGTACAAGGCGGCGTGGCCGTGGATGGCAATTTACAGCAGTCTGCTTCCATGCACCATTATTCTGACTTTGCCTGTTGGCGCATGGTTCGTTCTCTCTGGCTGGTCTACTCTGCCTAATTTGATCTTGGTACTGTGTCTTTCTTTAAGTATTGGTATGCCGCTGCTGAAATCTCTCGGTTTCCTGCCTACCATGCCCCAGCTTAACTATAAAATTTCTGCATTGGAGCAGGTGTTGGATGCGCCGGAGCTCCAGCAGACAGAAGATGCGTTCCACGGGAAAGATGACACCATTACTTATGACCATGTTTCTTTCGCTTATCAGACCACACAGCCCGGCCCGGATGGAAAGCCTGTTGTAATTGAGGATGAAGTTCTCCATGACATTTCCTTTACGGCAAAAGCTGGACAGAAAACAGCCCTTGTTGGTGAATCTGGCTCCGGCAAGAGTACATTAGCGAAACTGCTGATTCACTACTATGACCCACAGAAAGGCAGTATTTCCATCGGTGGGCAGAAACTATGCGATATGAGTCTTGAAGCACTCAACAGCCGTATCTCCTATGTGGCACAGGATCAATACCTGTTCAATACCTCTCTGCTCGAAAACATTCGGCTTGGTCGGCTGAACGCAACGGATGAAGAAGTGGTGGAGGCCGCAAAGAAAGCTCAGTGTATGGAGTTCCTTGATAAACTTCCGCAGGGTATTCATTCGATGGCTGGTGATGCAGGAAAAATGCTCTCCGGCGGTCAGCGCCAGCGTATTTCTCTGGCAAGGGCAATCTTAAAGGATGCTCCTATTGTGGTGCTTGACGAGGCAACTGCCTATGCCGATCCTGAAAACGAAGAAAAGATGGAGGCCGCCATTGCAGAGCTTGTAAAAGGTAAGACCCTTGTGGTTATTGCACACAAATTACCAGCCATTATGAACGCAGATCAGATTTGTGTTATGGATCACGGAAAACTGGTTGCAACGGGCAGACATCAAGAGCTGATCCAGTCCTGCCCTGAATATCAAAAGTTGTGGAAAGCGGCACAAGACAGCGCCGAGTGGAAAGTACACACTGCAAAGGAGGGAAATAAATGTTTGCTTTGTTTTCAAGAATATTGAAACTTTCCGGCCGTTATAAGAGCCGTATTCAGGGCGCATTTGTTTGTGCGTTTCTGGAATCCATTCTGTCCAAAATGCCGATTTTTCTGGCCTTTGTGGTTTTGAGTGGATTTGCAAACAAGACCATTACCGGGCAGACTTGCCTTTATGTGGGACTTGGCCTTGCCGCTATTGTGCTGGTTCAGATGCTCGTCCATTATCTTAGTGACAGCCTGCAAAGTGCAGCGGGATATTTGATGTTCGCTGACAAGCGTATCGAATTGGGCGGCCATCTGCGGAAACTTCCGATGGGATATTTCACTTCCGGCAATATTGGCAAGATCAGTTCTGTCCTCAGTACCGACATGGTGTTCATTGAAGAAGTCGCTATGAGTACGCTGGGAAACATGATGAGCTATCTGCTGTCCTCGCTGGTTTTGCTGGCGTTCATGTTTTATCTGAATTGGCAGCTTGGCTTGATCGCTGCGATAGTTACTATTTTGGCATGGCTGGTATCTAAGGGAATGAACAAAGTTTCCCTACGAGAAGCAGCAGGCCGTCAGGAGCAGAGTGAACGGCTGACCGATGCGGTGCTGTCTTTTGTGGAGGGCATTGGTGTTATTAAGAGCTATAACCTGCTTGGAGAAAAATCCGAAGAACTGTCCGGCAATTTCAAGCGTTCCAGAAATACATCGCTTGACTTTGAACGAAAAATGACCCCGTGGACAATGGGGCTGAATATCCTTTACGGTATTGGTATTGCGGCAATTTTCGGTCTGTCTATTGTGTTGGAACAGAGCGGTGCGCTTTCTTTGGCTTATGTGTTGGGTGTTCTGCTATTTGTATTTGATCTTTTTGGCCCGTTGAAGGCTCTCTATGGAGAAGCATCCAGACTAACCGTTATGAACGCTGCCCTTGATCGTATTGAAGCGGTATTGGATGAACCGGAACTTTCCGACAACGGAAAGCAGCATATTCCGGCTCAGGCACAGCCGGGACAGCCGGAAGTCCTGTTCAACGATGTTACATTTGCTTATCAGGATAAAGAGGTTCTGCATCATATCAGTTTTGCCATGAAGAAAAATTCTATGACAGCGCTGGTTGGACCGTCCGGTAGCGGTAAGTCCACCATTGCAAACTTGCTGGCGCGACTTTGGGATGTAAAATCCGGCAATGTGACGATAAGGGGCGTGGATATTCGCGATGTACCTCTGTCGGAATTGATGGATCAGATCAGCATGGTATTCCAGCGCGTGTATCTGTTTCAGGACACCATTTACAACAATATCATCATGGGAAAGCCGGATGCCACGGAAGAAGAAGTCTATGAGGCTACCAGAAAAGCCCGCTGCTATGATTTCATTATGGCTTTGCCCGACGGATTCCAAACGGTGGTTGGTGAGGGCGGTGCAACACTTTCCGGCGGCGAAAAACAGCGTATTTCGATTGCCCGCTGTATTCTGAAAGACGCGCCTATTGTCATTCTGGATGAAGCTACCGCAAGTGTAGATACGGACAATGAAAGCTATATTCAGGAGGCTATTTCCGAATTGGTGAAGGGAAAGACCCTGCTTGTTATCGCTCACCGCCTAAATACCATCCAGAACGCCGATCAGATTTTAGTTATAGACAACGGCCAGATTGCACAGCAAGGAACCCATGAGGAACTTTTGAAACAGCCTGGTATCTATCAGGATTTTGTCAATATCCGAAAGAGTGCGGCTGGCTGGAGTCTTGCTTAATGACGAAAGGAGCTGCCTATGAAACTTCATACTGCCGGAGAGGATTATTTGGAGGCCGTGCTTATACTTCAAAAGAAGCTCGGTATGGTGCGTTCCGTGGATGTTGCTCGGTACATGGAGGTTTCAAAACCCAGCGTTTGTTACGCAGTAGGAACTTTACGAGAGGGCAGCTTTTTGACAACAGACGAAAACCATTATCTACACCTGACCGATCTTGGCCAGGAGGTGGCTGAAAAAATCTACGAGCGCCATTGTTTTTTAACGAAGCAACTTATATCTATAGGCGTTGATCCTGAAACGGCGGAGGCTGATGCCTGCCGGATTGAACATGATATTAGCGCAGAAACCTATGAACGGCTGAAAGAATTAGTCACGAAAGAATAATTAGATAGCGTATGAACCTGCCCCGACTACGGGGAAAGAAAAAAACCGTTGGTTGGGGCAGGTGATTTTGCGCGCCTATTTTAAGTTATTACCCTAACGGCGGTTTTGAGAAATCAGAGCCGCCGTTTCTTTGCGTTTACACAAACCAATGACGACTTGCAGGGACACGGTAGCCGATGGGAGGTTATTTTGCCGTGTCCTTTTCTCTTTTTCGCAGCATTCATGATCTGCACCAGCTAAAAAAAGCGTAGCCCCTCCATTGGAGCAGTCCGGCTTTGAAAGTGAAATTAAACAGTACATAACCGATAATATATTTTCGTGCGCTTGTGCGGCCTTGTGTCGCGCAGGCGCATTTTGCTTTCCAGACTTCGAGACAAAGTGTCCCGAGGTGCGGTGCCGTTCTCCGCCGTTACTCCATTTCGTTTCCGACCAACCCCGAACAAACTGAAATGGAGGATTTTACGATGACTACTATCAATTTGAAAGATATTTATTATTGGTACACGCAGGATCAGCTTATCGAAGTTTCTGACGAGGTGGCCGAGGTATTCAAGGCCGATGCCCGCTATGAGATGGCCTATCAGCGGCGGCTCTCCCGGCACAAGGCGCAGTATTCTCTGGACTGCGATGACGGGATTGAGTATTCCGCTTGCCTGCATGAGCCGACCCCGCAGGAGCTCCTTGAACGAATGGAAACCTTTCTTCGTCTGTGGAACGCTCTCAATTCTCTGCCGGAGATTCAGGGCCGCAGAATTGACGCACATATCATTCTTGGCAAGTCGATTAAGGAAATTGCCGAGGCCGAGGGCGTACATGAGGAGTCTATTCGCCAGTCGATCAAGCGTGGCCTTGAACGCATGAAAAAAACTTTTTGATTCTTTCATCTTAACCCACTTGGAATTGATGAAAAAATGTCTCGGTTTATGAGAGGAGGTTTTCTTCCTAACGCAAGGGAATAACGGCAGCCCTGAGTAAGTACAGGGAGCCAGACGGTGGGTGCGCGGTGACATCTCCTAAAAGAGATTGAACGAACAACACCAACACTGTAAATGGGCCCGGTCATCCCAAGTCCATGATCCGGCGCTGAACAGGTTGGCTACCTGTTCCTCCGGGCTTGTCGCTTTACTTGCGTTGAGAGCGCCGCACAGAAAATAACGATTGTCTTTGGACAGGCCAAGTAAATATGTACGGCGCTCTCTAATATTCAAAAACTATAATAAACCTCGAGACAAAGTGTCCCAAGGTGGAGTAAGGCAACAGGCCAGCATCCCGGTGGTGCTGGCCTGTTGCGTTTCCCCACCAAACAGCGGGGGGCGTTCTATCAATCTGCGAAGGAGGTTTACCGTGAAATTAACTACACAGGAACTTGAACAAATGAGAAGCGTTGACATTGGCGCGGTGGCTGCCGAGTCCCTGCCTGATGTGAGCGGTATGACCTTTGACAATGCGCTTTCCCGAAAGGAGCGCATCTCTCGATTTTTGCAGACTGTCAAAAATCCATACTGTTTTTGCATCGGTGGTGTTGGCGTGAAAATTGAATTTGCTGAAAGCGGGCCATCTCTCCAAGATAAGCTGACGGATTTCCTGCTGCGGCAAAGAAGCGGGCTGTAACTTCGGTTACAGCTCGTTTTGCTTCTTCGAGACAAAGTGTCCCGAAGCGGAGGCATCCTTGTTGTCCTCCCCGGACAGAGTTATAATATAAGTGTAATGTGATAGGGAAGGAGGAACAATGGCACGAGCAAAGAACAGAGGGTATCAGCAGAGTTTCTCTCCCTCTTACACAATCCGCCGCTGGCGGCTGGGCATCTATATCCGGCTTTCAAAGGAAGATTTGAAAAAAGGAAAAGACGATAGCAACAGCGTAAAGAACCAGCGTGACCTACTGAATGATTTTTACCGACGCAACATTGACGAGTTTGAAAGCATCACGGAATATGTGGATGATGGTCATACTGGAACGGACGCCAACCGTGAAGATTTTCAACGGCTCTTGGCGGATGTCATGAGTGGTAAAATCAACTGCGTTATAGTAAAAGACCTGTCCCGCTTCGCACGAAATTATAGCGATGCCGGAAGTTTGATCGATAACCTGTTTGTTCAAATGGGTGTTCGCTTTATCAGCCTTGCTGAGAATGTGGACAGCTACAAGAACCCCGACAGCGTTTCAAATATCATCGTTCCCATTACAAACGTGATGAACGATAATTACTGCTATCAGACTTCCAAAAAGATCCGGCAGGTATTTGATTACAAACGGCGCAACGGCCAGTATATCGGAGCATTTGCTCCTTACGGCTATGTAAAGCACCCAAAGGACAAGCACAGGCTGATTGTTGATCCCGATGCTGCTGAAAATGTCAAACTCATTTTCACAATGCTTATTCAAGGATCATCAAAACGTGCTATCGCGTTGTACCTGAACGAACACGGCGTACCGAGCCCCTCGGCTTACAAGGTACAAAAGGGCTTGCCTGTTTCGACAAGAGGGTATGACGATCCTATGTGGGGAGCCCGCATGATCCACTCCATTCTTACCAATCCGACCTACACCGGGGACTTAGCTCAAGGCCGGAGCCGGGTAAAAAGCTACAAGGTACACCAGATTGAAGCTGTTCCCCGTGAGGAATGGGTGGAAGTGGCTGGAACACATGAGGCTATTATCGACTATGAAACTTTCGATAAGGTGCAGGCTCTCTTACAGCGTGATACCCGTACTTCCCCGAAAGGCCGTGAGGTACATTTATTCAGCGGCTTTCTGAAATGTGCCGATTGCGGGCGGGCCATTACTCGATGCGTTGGCAAGAACAACAATGTATATTATTCTTGCTCAACCTATAAGAACCGTTCCCGGACAGCCTGCACCATGCACTCAATCAAGCATGAACGGCTGGAGGCTGCTGTTCTGTTCGCCGTACAGCATCAGGTACATTTGGCTGTTTCCTACTCGGAAATTGTCACGCAGATCAATTCTGCTCCAATCAAAAAAAGCCAGTCTTACCGACTGGACGATCTGATAGCTGCAAAAGAGCGGGAACTGACAAAGATAACACGCTACAAGCAATCTCTTTATCAGGACTGGAAAGACGGTGAAATCACCCAGCAGGAATACCGGGATATGAAGGCCGACTATGAACGGCAGACTTCTGATATTTCCGCAGTGCTCACTCGTCTGAACGCTGAACGCGCAGAACTGGCAAACGGTGTAGACAACGAGCATCCTGCACTGGTAGCCTTTATGAAGTATCAGAACATTGAAGCCCTCAACCGTGAAATCTTGGTTGAACTTGTGGACTATATCAAGGTCTATGAAAACGGCAATATCAGTGTGAAATTCAAATTTGCTGACGAGCTCCGCAAGATTGCCGAGTACATTGAAATCAACACTACGGAAGATACCGCAGTAGCGGGCTAATCCCCGCTACAAACCCCTTTGACAGTGTGTTTTCCTAATAGGCGCTAATCATATTATGAACACCCCTTTCATCAAAGCCCATGAAATTAATTTTATTACTGTCCTATTTTTAACAGCAACGGCAATAACGCAATCCCCACATCACAGCTCTTATCTGCCAGCCACGTCAAAACAGGCTTTACCTTTTCCCATTTTGACTTCTTGCTGTCTTTGGACTTTACCACTTCTTCAATCTCAAAAATTTTATCCAGCACTTCCTGTGTCTGTTCATTTGTGAGTGAAGTCATTTCTTCTACTTCTTTGCGTACCTGCTCAAATGTAATGTTCACATTCACGCTGTTAGTCACATTGACGACCTGAGAATTGGAAACTTCCGGCTTGGGCAACTGTACCGCATTCATCTGGTACTTATATGTTTCCAATTTTGCCTTCATCATCTTCAAATTAGATAACACATACTTTTGAGGATTCTGGGCCAAATGTCCATAAGCAATATGTGTTCCATCACTTGTAGAGCACCACAAACCATCACACCACTTGTTGATGCAAGCTTGATACCTTGCATCAATCTGACGATGTAGTTCAAATAACTCTTCTGCACTTAAGTTTCGAACATTGTCTAGTCTTTTAATGTCAGCACACACCATATCATAAAATTCTTTTGGCATATCCATGGTATCACACCTCCACTTCCCCACTCATGAACTTTGGCAACAGTAAATCTCTCGCTGTTTTTAATCTATCATTTTGCTTTTCCAAATTTTTAATTTTCTGATATTGTGGTTCTGCAATCTTCGCAAACACATCTTGCAATTTCTTTTCCGGCTCAATTACTTCAATATTGGAAAGCACATTTCGATTTAATGTCGGGATGGCGCCCCCATTATTTAGCGATGCAAAGTCCACTGTTTGTAGCAAGCTGTAAACAAAAAATATATTATGTCCCTTGTAATTGCTTATGTAAAGTGATGTATTATGTGGCCAAAAATCATCCCAAACCAATTGGTATTTTCCCAAACTTCCAGAACGACCTGTTACAATACCTGGCCCTTTAATTTTGAACTCGTTGTGATAGCCGATTATCGAGGTTGAACCAATAACTGGATATCGTCCAGCTTTCATCTCGTTTTTTGTTAAATCATATCCTCGATGAAACGTCAATATCCCATTGATATTTGTCCTGCTCCACCCCTCCGGCACACCGTCCACAATTTTCGTGTTTTCATGCCCCGGAAATCGCAAATCCACAAACCACTCTTTATAAAGCCGTTGGGCAGCTTCTTCCAGCAATTTGATTTGTTTCTGGTTGTTTTCAATCAGGTCGTCGTAAGCAGAGAGAATATCAGCGATATGTTTTTGACTTTCCAATGATGGAACATCAATTTTTATATTTCTCAATGAACCTAAACTTACTGTACGCTGAGCAGCTCCAATTGCAACTGCGTCAGCTTTTGCATAAAAGTCTCTGCTCAACATTGTATAAAACAGGAATCCACTGTCAACAATATCTTCTTTTGGACGTAAAATCGCAATATGTCGCTGAAAAAAAAAATGGTCTTTCTTCCTTTATCAGAACAGGAATTCCAAATGAACCGACCACAGAATAAAGTACGTCTCCTTTACGAACTTTTCTCTTTTCATCCAAAGACTGATAATATTCTTTTGGAACAAACATCGTGTCAGAGAAATCCAGCTGATTCATTGAATTTATATTTGAAATCGTCACAAATGGAATGCCCTGTTGTGCCTTCGGTGGAGGTTGATGGTCTCCATCTGAGATACTATAACAGCAATCTTCAAGTCTCACCTTTTCCCACTTCATACCCCCATCTCCTCCAGATTCTTCGAGATGGTTTCCATCAGGCGGTTGGACTCTGCCTGCAATTCCAGCAGTTCCTTGTGGATCTCCTTCATCCGCTGGGCAAAATCCACGCCGTCATCCTCCACGGGTGCAACGCCCACATAGGCACCTGGCGTCAGGGATGCGCCTTTCTCGTTGAGGATGGTGTCGCGGCTAGCCACCTTGCACAGACCGGGGATATCCTGATAAGCGCCCTCGCCAAACTTTTCGGTGAGCCAGACGGCCTCCTTGGCAACGGTCAGCTTCTCGTTGAGGGCTTCCAGCTCCTTGTCGAACTTTTCCTGCGTGGTCTTGCGCTCCTTGCGGGGTGCTGCCTCCACAGCGGCTTTGGCTTCTTCCCGCTTGGCCTGCACGTTTTGTTCCAGTGCGGCCTGAATCTCTGCAAAGGGGCGGTCGTCCGCCAGTTCTGCGTGATACTCCGCCAGAAGCACCTTGTACTTGTCCACCTCGCCACGATAGAGCCAGACAATGGCGTTGAGGTTCTTCAGCTGCCAGTCGCTCCACTCGTTCTGAGTGCGGTCCACCACAGTATAATAGTTGCGGGCGTCGATGAACAGTACGGTGTCCAGCAGATGTTCCGGCTTGCCCTTATCCAAAAACCACAGCGAACAGGGCAGGCTCTTGGTGTAGAAGAAGTTGTTGCCCACGCTCATCATCACGTCTACATGGCCGGTCTGGATAAGTTTTTCACGGATGTCCTTGTCTTTGCCCTGACTGTCGGTAGCCGAGGACGCCATCACAAAACCCGCACGGCCATGCTCGTTCAGGTAGGAGTAGAAATAGGACACCCACAGATAATTTGCGTTGCCGATCTCCTTGGCCTTGTTCACACCGGGCAGGCCAAAGGGCAACCGCCCGGCACTCTGCGCCGACTCCGACTTGACCTTGTCCACGTTAAACGGCGGATTTGCCATCACATAGTCGCAACAGCCGTTCAGGTTGTGGGCATCGTGATAGAAGGTATTGGCTTCATCGCCGGACTTGATCACGCCGGTCAGACCATGCACGGCCATATTCATCAGGCAGAGCTTGGCGTTGTACTCCACCTTTTCCTGTCCGTAGAAGGTCATGGTGTTGTTGGCGATCATGCCCGCATGGTTTACAAAGTCGCCGGTCTGCACAAACATACCGCCGCTGCCGCAAGCCGGGTCCAACAGAACGCCGTGGGCAGGCTCCAGCACATTGACGATCATCTTCACCAGCGATTTCGGCGTAAAGAACACGCCGTCGTCCTGTGCCACATTCTTGGCAAACTTATTCAAAAAGTACTCGTAGATACGGCCGATCACATCGCCGCCCACATCGTCCAACGCATCATTGTTGAAGATGCGCAGCAGTTCCCCCAGCAGCTCATCCGAGAAGATGGTGTAGTCCTTCGGCAGAACGCCCTGCAGCTGCTCGCTCTGCTGCTCCACCAGTTCCATGGCGTTGTTCACCACTTCGCCCAGACTGTTCAGAGGATTGCCCTCAATGCCGGTCAGCCCCTGCTCCGGGATGTTGGCAGGCAAATTGACTAAGTAATTGTACTGCGCCTCCTTGGGCAGAAACAGTGCACTCTTTTCGGCAAAGTCGCTTTGCTCCACCGGCAGCACCCGACCGCCGCGCACGGGACGGTCTTTCAGGATCTCCTGCTCTACCAGTTTGAAGCGGCTGTACGCATACCGCAGAAAAATCAGTCCCAACACCGGCATACAGTATTGGTTTGAGGTGAGTTTAGAGCCTGCACGCAGTAGATCTGCCGACTCCCACAGGTCAGCTTCCAGTTTTTTGACGTTCACGTTGTTGGCCACGAGGGGATTCCTCCTGTTGTTTGGATTTTCATTTTCTATTGTATCACATTTTTCTGCAATGTTCATCTTTAATCATCGCTATTTTCTTTTTTGACTGGAAAAAGTTGTTTTACCAATGGCTGACAATGTGTTAGAACCATAGACTTTCTCATTTGGAGACGCCAAGCCTGCATCCAACGGATGCAGTTCACGGGTTTGGGTGTCCCCAACAAGTATTTTGCAGAGCAAAATTCGCGTTTGCGGAGCGCAGCGCAGCAATGAAAGCCCCAGTGGGGCTTTTAAGCGACAGAATGGTCTGCGACAGCAGATGGAGGTGCCTCGCCCCGACAAGTTCGCAGATGTATATACGTCTGCATTGCTTGCGGGTGCTATGAAGCCTCTCAAGGTGCTTTTCAAATTTGAAAATCATTTTGCAATCAGGACCGTCTGCTTTCAAGTTCAACTTGAAGCGGACGGTTATTTTTCTACACAAAAATTTTCGAGTTTGCAACCGCAGCAAGTAGGGCGAGTTAGTACCAACTTGCAATTTTTGAATCCGATTTTACAAATCCAGCTTCAAAACACTTGTTGGGCTTCGCCCAAACCCGATGTTCAGCACAAGAATACGCTAGTTCCGCACCTTAACGGACGCTGAATAAGCAAATTTCTTGGAGAAAAATTCGTTTCGGAAAAATCAGCGTTGATTCATCCAATATCACATCAAACCTGACCTATTACTTCCGGTTTTGAAGGTAAAAAGCGGAAGTAATAGGTCCTAAAAAATCGAGTGCCTTTATGGTATGCTCTATCCAGAACATTTTCCAAGAAGCGGAAGCATTCCTTCCGGTTTTTCCTTGGGATCCTCCTAAAATCCACTGAAAACCGGAAGGAATGCTTCCTAAATATTTCTGCTTCATTGTGATATGCTTTCTACAAGCCTTCATCGAACCTTGAAAACCGCATGACCGTCTGCATGTGATACCCGGCCATGACCTCGCAAGATCGAGCCGGAAAACGCCGCCGGAAGGGGGCAGGAAACCCATGCAGGGAGAACGGCAGAAATACCAATAGATTTTTGAAAGGAGATTTTGCCTATGAAGAAAAACAAGTTTGAATTTATCATTGATTCTGAATTTCAATCTCAGATTCCTGCATTGACCGATGAAGAATTTCAGCAACTGGAAGAAAACATCCTTTCAGAGGGCGAAGTCCTGTCTCCCCTGATCGTCTGGGGCAACATTCTTGTTGATGGCCACAATCGCTATAAGATTCTCCAGCAGCACCCGGAAATTCCTTATACCACCCGTTCGATTTCCTGTACCTGCGAAACCCGTGAAGATGTTCTGGCATGGATCTGCAAACATCAGCTGGGTCGTCGGAATCTGACACCCGAACAGAAAAAGTTCCTGATTGGAAAGCAGTATCACTCTGAAAAATCCACTCGTGGGGGAAACCATGGCAATCAGTACACGCAGGTGGCAAACTGTCAAATTGACAATTTGCCATCGGTAGAAAACACGACCGAACGAATCGCCAAAGAAAATAATGTAAGTCCCTCTTTTGTAATTCGTGCCGAGCAGTTCATGAAAACCGTTGAGCTGATGGAAAAATACTGCCCCGGCATTCAGGAAGAAATCTTATCCGGCAAACTTAAGCTATCCCAGCGAGAGGCTACCATTATCCGTGGAACTCCCACAGAAGCATTGCCCACCGTGGTATCAACGTGGCGAGAGGAAAAGTTAAACGGTAAACCAGACGATAGTGCAGACACCTATGAAAATTTAGAATTGCTTTCCAAGGTCACCGAACGCAATTTCTCTAGTGCTGCCACATCGAAGATCCAAACGGCTGATCCACTCTCAGAGAATCGACCTTTTATTTCATCGGGAAAGCGCAGCACCGAACTCCAGACCATTCGTGAGCTAGGAGAAAAGATGGCAACGGTTGATCATGTCGCCGATGCCGAAGGAATGTTCAGTGAAATCAACAGTGCCTCTGATAGCTTTATTTTCCGTCTCGAACAATGCTTTGCTCTGTATCCCGACTTTCTGACAAATGTAGAGATTGAAGCAAAAGTTATTGCTGCTTTGCAAAAGGCAGAAAGCTATATTGTGCATCTGAAAGAGCAGCATCGGCAGCATCTTCTGAAGACTACCAACAGCCAGTAAAATGCTTTCCAAAAATTTGTTTGATGAAAAGACACTGGAGGTGAATTCTATTTCCGACTACCTGACTGTCACTACGCCCCTGCCACAATATCTACCCTATCCCCGCTTTCTGCTGGATACCAACCTGAGCCACACAGCAAAACTACTCTACACCCTGCTGCTTGACCGAGCAACGCTTTCTCAAAAGAACAACTGGATCGATGCACAGGATCGCATTTATGTAGTCTATCCGCTTTCTCATCTGTCAAAAGACTTGAGATGCAGCATTTCCAGTGTAACGCGCTCTTTCTCCGAGCTGGAAAACGCACAGCTCGTGGAACGTATCCGCAGTGGATTTTCCAAGCCCAGCCGTATTCTGCTCAAGGTTCCGCATACTACGCAGAATTGCGCAGTCACAGTATACAAAAATGCCAAGGATGACTGTGCAGAAACGAGTAGTATGATTGCGCAGAAATGCACACCTAACCAACGTAATAAGAGCAACCTGAAAGATAGCCACCTGATAAGAACAACAGACGCTCATTTGACCTTTGGAGAATATCAAAATGTCTTTTTAACAGCAAAGGAGTACAGGCGACTCAAAGCTGATTTCTCCGGGCTGGATGATCTAATCGAACAGCTTTCGGCTTATATCCAGTCCACAGATAAGAAGTACGCCGACCATGCCGCCACCCTGCGTATCTGGGCAAAGCGGCAGAAAACAGAACGAAAATCGACGCCGGGCATCCCGGACTACACCTTCAAGGAAGGAGAAAGCCTATAAAGACGATCAAAAAAGTTCTGGAACAATCCGTTTCCAGTATTCCCGAAAATGCAGCGGACTATCCCGGTGAGAATGGCCTGCTCTATTGCGGCAAGTGCAGAACCCCAAAAGAAGCCTTCTTTGCCAAGGGTCTTGTCCTGATGGGGAAGAACAAGCATCCGGTAGAATGTGCCTGCCATAAAGCCGAACGGGAGCAGCAGGAAGCAGCTATTAAGGCGCAGAAACACCTCGACCTTGTGCGGCGGCTGAAAGCAGACGGCTTTTCTGATTCCGCTCTGCTGGACTGGACATTTGCAAACGACAACGGACGCAGCCCACAGATGCACCATGCACACCGCTATGTAGAGCAGTGGCAGACCATGCGCTCAGAGAACATTGGGCTTCTGTTCTGGGGCGGTGTCGGCACAGGCAAGAGTTTCCTTGCCGGGTGTATTGCGAACGCTCCGATAGCTCAGGAAGTGCCTGTGCGCATGACGAACTTCGCACACATCCTGAACGAGCTGAACAACAGCTTTTCCGGGCGGAATGAGGTGGTAGACAGGTTGTGCCGCTATCCACTTCTCATCATTGATGATTTTGGCATGGAGCGCAGCACAGAGTATGCGCTGGAACAAATCTACAACATTGTAGACAGTCGCTACCGCAGCCGAAAGCCTTTGATCGTCACGACCAACCTGACACTGGACGAGATCCGGCATCCGCAGGATACCGCGCATGCCCGAATCTATGACCGCCTGTTAGAAATGTGCGTTCCGATTTCATGCATTGGCGTAAGTTTCCGCAAAGAAACCGCACAGGAGAAGCTGGAACGGCTGAAAGAATTGATTGGATGAGTTTGAAAGGAAGTTTGATAAAATCGCTGGTACACACTGTCCAGCTACAAGGAAATAGAGCCGCCTATTGAAAAAATATCCTGCTAGCGAAAAAGATATCTTTCCTGTTTCCGCCTGCACATCCAACTTTGATGAATGGAGTGCCTTGGCGAGCTTTCTGGCCGATGTGATCGAAAAATATGCAGAAATTTTAATCCCAGAAATCGAAACCGGGCAAATTGCTGTTGATGAACTTCTTGCAGCATGATATAATGTTCTTGTAATTGCTGTCCAAACACATGGTGAGATTCTCTCACCATGTTCCATATTTTGAACGAGGTACGAAAATGAATCGTCCAGATGACTCTCCTAAAAATTCCATCCTCATTTACACCACGGAAGATGGACTGACCAAAATCGATACTACCTTTGACGGTGACACTGTCTGGCTTTCCATTGACCAGATGGCTGAGTTGTTCCAACGTGACAAATCCACAATTTCCCGTCACATCAAAAACATTTTTGCAGAGGGTGAGCTTGAACGAGATTCAGTTGTTGCAAAATTTGCAACAACTGCCGCAGACGGAAAGACCTATCAGGTCGAATTCTACAATCTTGACGTCATTATTTCTGTTGGTTATCGTGTCAAATCCAAACGAGGCACACAGTTCCGTATCTGGGCAACTGGCATCCTGAAGGAATATATGCGCAAGGGATTTGCGCTGGATGACGAACGCCTGAAAAATCTGGGCGGCGGTGGATATTTCAAAGAGCTGTTAGAACGCATCCGTGACATCCGTGCTTCCGAAAAAGTGTTTTATCGTCAGGTTCTGGAAATCTATGCAACCAGCATTGACTACGACCCAAAAGCAGAAATCTCCGTCCAGTTCTTCAAAAAAGTCCAGAATAAAATTCATTATGCCATCCACGGTCAGACTGCCGCCGAGGTCATTTACAACCGTGCAGATGCCGAAAAGGAATTTATGGGTCTGACTACTTTTGCAGGAAATCAGCCCACCTTACGAGAAGCTACCATTGCCAAAAACTATCTGAACGAGAAAGAGCTTCGCGCCATGGGACAGCTTGTTTCCGGTTATCTGGATTTCGCAGAGCGTCAGGCAGAGCGCGAACAGCCCATGACCATGCAGGATTGGGCCAATCACCTTGACCGCATTCTGACAATGAGCGGTGAGCAGTTGCTTGTCGGAAACGGCACTGTGACGCACAAGCAGGCCGTGGACAAAGCCACCACTGAATATCGGAAATACAAGGCTAAAACGCTCAGCGACGTGGAACAAGACTACCTGGATTCCATCCAGTTCTTAGAGCAGAAAATCGACAAGAAATAACGGTAGCCGTGAGGATTTCTTATGTCACAGGGAAAGACAAAAGTTTATATTTACACTCGTGTATCTACCACCATGCAAATCGATGACTATTCGCTGGATGCACAGAAAGCTCGCATGAAAGCCTATGCAGACTTCAACAATTACCAGATCGTTGGCGAATATGAGGATGCAGGCAAATCGGGAAAATCTATTGAAGGCCGTGCTTCCTTTTGCAAGATGATGGATGACATCAAATCCGGCAAGGATGGTGTTGCCTATGTGCTGGTGTTCAAGCTCTCCCGGTTTGGCCGCAATACTGCCGATGTACTGTCTACCTTGCAGGTAATGCAGGATTTTGGTGTGAACCTGATTTGCGTGGAGGACGGCATTGATTCTTCTAAAGACGCTGGCAAACTGATGATCTCCGTTCTGTCCGCTGTCGCTGAAATCGAACGTGAGAACATCCGTGTCCAAACCATGGAAGGCCGCATTCAGAAGGCACGGGAAGGTCGCTGGAACGGCGGTTTTGCGCCTTATGGCTATCGTTTGGTTGACGGTGTGCTGCAAATCAATGAGGATGAATCCCCTGCCATTCGCACGATTTTTGAGCAATATGTAAACACGGACACAGGTGCAAATGGTCTTTCCAAATATCTGGAGACCCACGGCTTTCAGAAACTTGCTCGTCAAAATGGCACCTCTCCCCTTTTCAGTGCAACATTGATTCGTGCCATCCTGAAGAACCCCGTCTACTGCGGAAAAATCGCCTTTGGTCGCCGCAAACTCGAAAAGATCCACGGCACCCGGAACGAATATCATCAGGTTCCACAGGAGAATTATTTGCTGGTGGACGGCCTGCACAAGGGCATCGTATCAGAAGAATTGTGGAACGCCGCACAGGTCAAGCTGTTGGCGCAGTCTAAACGATACGAACCAGTCAACCGCAGCAAGACGGAACAGGCGCATTTATTATCCGCCCTTATCAAGTGCCCCATTTGCGGTGCTGGAATGTACAGCAACAAATGCACCAAACGAAAGAAAGATGGCACACCCTATAAATCTTTCTCTTATTACAGTTGCAAGCATCGCAAGATGCAGCGTGGGCAAAAATGCGATTTCAACAAGCAAATTCAGGAAGAAGTTCTGGACAACGCCGTGGTGGAGGTTATCATCAAACTGGTCAGCAATCCAAAGTTTGCCGCCATGATGCAGGAAAAGATCAACAGCAAAGTAGACACCACTGCCATTGAACAGGAAATCGCAGCCGCCGAAAAGCAACTGCGCCAGTATTACTCCGTCAAATCCAAACTCATGGATGAAATCGACACCCTTGACCCGGATGACCGGCACTACATCATGCGCAAATCCGACCTTGACGAACGGCTCTACAAGATGTACGATAAAATCGAGGGTACCGAGAATCAGCTTGTGACGGCTCGTGCCAAGAAACAGGCCATCGAAGCAGACAAAATCACCGGCGACAACATTTACAAGGTTCTCGTCTGCTTTGAAAAGCTCTACAATGTGATGAATCCTGTCGAACGCAAAAAGCTGATGGAGCACCTGATTTCCGAAATTCAGATCTACCCGGAGCGTCAGCCCAACGGCCAGTGGCTCAAGTCCATCAAATTCCGACTGCCTATCATCGAAAATGGCGCGGATTTGTGTTTGGACAATGGAAGTCACGTGGAGGTTGTGAGTTGTTATACCAAAACGATGTAACAAACGCAACCCTCAAGCCATTGCGAATGTATCACGGCATTAACCCGCATGAAACCTTGATTTCTAGCACTTTCAAGGTTTGAAGAGCAGTAATTTTCCACCTTTGAACCGGCTCCGGATCTGCCAGAATAATCTTCACCGTCTCATAGAACTGCGAACAAGAAAACCGCCCTGCCGTATAGCTACGACAGAGCGGTTTTCTGCTGTATGGACTCGAAGGGAGTCGAACCCTCGACCTTTCGGATGCGAACCGAACGCTCATCCCAACTGAGCTACGAGCCCTCAACTGTCCTCTGACCACTAGAGCCAGAGGACATCGTTCATTTTGACTTTATTATTTTACTGCTTCTGGAATCATTTGTCAAGAGTTTCTACCTTCCGGCGAAGCAGACTCATGGGGGGCAGCTCCGGGGTGGGGATGGTGTACTTTTCCATGGCGTGGGGGGTGGATTCCACGCTCTCCCCTGCCTCGTTTTTGATCCACTCCGGGTGCAGCGGGATGCTGCGCCCATCCGGGCAGAGCACCTCCAACGTATCCCCAAGGCTCCATTTGCCGCGCTGCTGGCAGGAGGCAACACCATTCTCCCAGCTTTCCACAGTGCCCACAAACTCCCACTCACGGATATAAGTAGCGCTGTCGGTTGCCTGACGGGCCTGGTCGCGGCCAAAGTAAAAGCCCGGGGAGTAGTGCCGGTGGCTGGTACGGGTCAGCTCGGCCAGAACATCATCGCTCAGCTCAAAGTTATCGTTGAGCGGGTCGGCCAGATACTGATCCAAAGCCTTGCGGTAGGCGGCGGTGACGCTGGCGACATAGTAGAACGTCTTGGCGCGGCCCTCGATCTTCAGGCTGTCCACACCTGCCTTGCAGATGAGGTCGATGAAGGGGGCGGTGCACAGATCGTTTGCATTGAGGATATAGCTGCCGTTCTCATTTTCGCCGATCTCATACAGCTGGCCCGGGCGGGTCTCCTCGCTCAGGTAATACTTCCAGCGGCAGGGCTGGGCGCACTGGCCCCGGTTGGCATCCCGGCCTGCCATGTAATTGGAGAGCAGGCACCGGCCCGAAATGCTCATGCACATGGCTCCATGGACAAACGCCTCGATCTCCAGCTCCGGCGGGGTCTTATCGCGCAGGGTGGCGATATCCTGCAGGCTCATCTCACGAGCAAGCACCACACGCTTTGCACCCATGTTGTAAGCGGCACGCGCAGCGGCCCAGTTGGTGATGCCGGTCTGGGTGGACATGTGGACATCGATCTCCGGGGCGAACTGCTTACAGGCTTCCAGCACGCCCAGATCGGCCACGATAAAGGCATCCACACCGGCGGTGGCAGCAGCCTTGATGGCTTCGGGCAGACGGTCAGCTTCCTCATTGGTGGGCAGCGTGTTCATGGTCAGATAGACCTTGCGGCCACGGGCATGGGCATAGATCACACCCTCGGCCAGCTGCTCCGGCGTAAAATTGGCAGGTGCCGACCGCATACCGAACTCCGGCAGGCTGCAATAAACAGCGTCTGCTCCATAGTTGATGGCATAACGCAGGCGCTCCAAGTCGCCTGCCGGGGCCAGCAGTTCCGGGATCTGTAACATAAAATCGTCCTCTCTTTTTAACACCCTCTCTATCATCGCTGACGCGATGCCGCCTCATCGGATCGGTTTCTGCAAACCTGACTCCGGAGCCGCAATTGGCACTCCCCTTTGGGAGAGCTTTCAGCATAGCGGACTGAGAGGGACTTACTTCTTCAAACTCTGATTGACCTCAGCCGCTTTCCGGCAGTTGGCCTGATGTTCAGCATAGGTCTTGGCGTAATAGTAGTGACCGGAAAGGTCCGTAACAAAGAAATAGCAGTCCCGGACTTCCTCATCGCACTGAGGTGCCAGAGCAGCCTGGATCGCGGCAAGGCCCGGGTTCGAGATGGGCCCGGCGGGCAGGCCGGTGCAGGTGTAGGTATCGTAGGCATTCCGGATGTTCTCGGGGATATCCTCCCAGCCGCCATAATACGGAGCCACCCAGTTCCAGAGGTAGTTGTTGTCCGCATCGCTCTGGACATAGCTGGAGGTGTTGCTCTGGAGCTTGGGGTAGGGCGAACCCTCAGCCAGACGGTTGCGGAACACCTGCGCCACATTGGAATCCTGATCGTTGCCCGCTTCCTCTTGCACAAAAGAGGCCAGTGTAATGACCTCGGGCAGGGTCAGCTCCTGCTTTTCCAGTTCCTTGTACATCTCGTCCGTAAACTGCTTATCGAAGTGTGCATAGAACGTTGCGACGTAATGATGCACGGTATCGTCCGTCAAAAACTCATAGGTGTCCGGAAAGAGGTAGCCCTCACACTTCATAAAGCGGTCGGGGGCATCGTCCGGGACATACTGCCAGAAGGTGTACTCACTGAAATCTCCGGTGTTGGCTTCTTCCAAAAACTCCTCGGCAGTACACAGACCGGCTTCCTCCATTTTCCGGGCAATGGCAATGGCAGTGGTTCCCTCCGGGAAGGTCAGACGCACCGAATCCGCCTTGGCATACGCAGACAGCTCTGCGATCAGGCCATCGTAGGAATATCCGCCGGTTTGCAGCGTAAAATCACCGTACTGCAGTTTTCCGGCGGCACCCTTGTGCCCCACATACCAGCGGAACAGATAGGCCGAACGGATCACTCCAGCCTCCTTCAGCTCCTTTGCGATGGCAGCAACGCCGCTGCCCTGGGGGATGCTGACGGTCACCTCTGCACCGGGCTTTCCTCCATTGCCGTTGATCTCGTTATACGCAAACACGCCTGCCGCACCGACTGTCAGTACCAGCAGCAACAGCACGGCCAACAGGATCTTCAGCGCACTGCCTTTTTTCTTTTTCTGGTGTTTCTCTGCCATATCCACGTTCCTTTCAATCCATCATCAGGCGCATGTAGCTCTCCGAAACATCAAAAGGTTCTCCTTCAAAGCGGATGAGGCCATACTCCTGCCGGGTTCCCTCGCCCAGGAACAGATTCTGGGCAGCCCCCACCGTGATGACAGCCTTTTCCACAATGACCTCTTTCTCCCGGGCGGCTTCCATCAGCACCTCGGCAGCACGGTCATTTTCCGCCATCATCTCCACAAAGTAAAGGGTATCCTCCCTGCGGAAATAGATGCCGTAGCCCTGCTCACTGGATACGATGGTCGCACCACGGGAATACAGGTCCCGCAGAACTTCCCCCATCTGCTCCGGCGGCAGCTGAACGGTGTCGGGCCAGTATTTTGCCCGCAGCTCGCAGAGTTTTTTTGCCGTCACGGAATCGAATTCCGCCTGGCTCCACAGGTTGCGCTCCACCTCCCGGGGCAGGCAGCGCAGGGCAAAGGCTTTTTGGAAGCCTTTATCCTGCAGCAGCGTTGATTGTTCCGGGCTGGCGGGCACTGCCACCACAAAGCCTGCGCCCCGCAGTTTCTGCTGGGCGCACAGGGTATCCACCAGGCCCGCAAGGAGCAGGCTGCCCTGCCCGCACAGACCGAACAGATAGCTGCCCGGGCGGCCCTGCAGGGTCACCGGCACAGCCAGTGCCACAGCCTCAATGTGGTCGTTTTCCTCCGCGACGTAGACATTCTGCACCCCGGCAAAGCGCTCCACAGCGCCACGGACAAACTCCTCCGTGTCGCCGCGCTGGGCCTGCCACAGGGCCAGCACCTCCGCCCAATCGGACGGCTGCATCAAACGGTACATGATATAGGATGCCTCCTTTTGTTTCAAATAACAGCGAGAGCAAGCGTTCTGACCTCTCCCTGAATATCCTCAATGCTCCGCATCTTCTCCCCTGCCGTGCAGTGGACGGTATCCCAGCCGAGGTGAGCGGCACAGTATTCTGCCGCCCGGCGGCTGCGGGCCAGATATTCGGTGTCCTTTTCATGGACATCCTTCTTGGTCTCGTCGCCATGGTAGCGGGCAGTCATCAGCCGCTGGCTCACCGCCGGGTCAACCTGCAGATAGATCACCTTATCCGGTGCAGGCAGGCCCAGCAAGTGGTATTCATAGTCAAAGAGCCACTGCAGGAATGTGTCCCACTGCTCCGGCGGGAGCTTCGAGCACTGATGCACGGCATTGGAGGTGGTGTAGCGGTCAGCGATCAGGATGCCACCTTCCTCGTAGAACTTGCCCCAATCCGACTTATACCCCGCATAGCGGTCCACCGCATAAAAGCTGGATGCCGCGTAGGCGTTGACATCGTCAGGCTTGTCGCCAAACTGCCCGGCCAGATACATCTTGACCAGCGCACTGGAATCACTGTCATAATCCGGGAAGGTGATCTCTCTTACCAGATGATTCGTCACCGTCAGGTGCTTTGCCAGCAGCTTGGCCTGCGTGCCCTTGCCGCTGCCGTCCAGCCCTTCCAGAACGATCAGCTTGCCTTTGCTCATACACCTGCCTCCTGCTTGATGGCCTCATACTTTGCGCGGACTTCGGCAGTTCTGCCGCAGCACATCTTGCCCTCAGGGCAGGGGCCGCTGACACAGGCCGGGCCGGCCTTAGCAAAGATATGGGGTGCCACCGGGTAGACCAGCCGGAACATCTCCTCAGCCAGCTGACGGATCTCCCACTGAGCGCGGGAGCAGCAGCGCAGATGGAAGAAATTCTGCAGACTGCGGGCGTTCATGGTCACGACCATCTTCGTCTCGCAGGCGTTGGGCAGCACAAAACGGGCATCCTCGTTGGCCTGTTTGGAGGCCTTGGCGCGGGCCTGCTTTTCGGGCATCCCCTCCGCCATCAGGCGGGCAGTGTGGCCGTCCTCCAGCTTTTTTGCAAGGTCCAGGTAGCGCTTCGCATCCTCATCCATGCTCTCAAGAAAGGCTGCCTTTGCCTCAGGGATGGCCTCGATCTCCGGCGGGATGACATAATGGAAGTCGTCCAGCCGGACATACCGCTGGCTCTGGACACTGAAGGATGCGATGCGGTGCCGGGTGATCTGGGCCAGCAGGGTGCGGCTCACACCCTCAATGCCAAAGGTGAAGCTGGCATGTTCAATGGGGCTGGCATGGCCCAGGTCGCTGAGCATGGTCAGGAACTTGGCCGTTTTCTCCTCGGTCAGGCCGTCCAGCAGGTCAGTGATATGGGCATCGGAGTAGCAGAGCTTGGCCGCTGCCGCCACCACCTTTTCCGGTTCCGGGGTATGTGCGATCAATCGAACGGTCATCATAGTTTTCTCATTCCTCCGTGATTTTCGTCAGCGGCGCAAAATTTGCCATGGTTTTCTTCACGCCGACCTTTTCAAAGTTGATCTCCACGATCTGGTCTCCTGCAGCGGCCTTGACCGCCAGCACCTTGCCCCGGCCAAAGACCTTGTGCTCCACAATGTCGCCCACCTCGTAATGCTTTGGGCCGGTGGATGCCGGGCGGGAAGCTGCCGGGCTCCCCGGAAAGCTCACGGGTTTGGACGCTGCCTTGGAGGCCGCGGGGCGGCCATAGCCCGCGCCAAAACCGGAGGAGCCGGACGCGCGCGGGGCGCTGCTTCCGCTGCCAAACCCGGAAGCACTGCTGCCACGGCCTGCATAACCGGAGCCGAAACCGCCGCGCTCAGAGGCATTGTATTCCCGGTTGAGGTAGCTGCCGCCGGTGCGGCCGCCGAAGCCGCTGGAATTGCGGCCCCAGCCGGACGCGCCGGAGTAGCCCGAGGCCCCGCCGGGGACGGTATCACTGTAACCGGAACCCCAGCCCATGGAAGAACGGCGTTCCAGCGCCGGGCTGCGGGTCTCTTCTATATACTCAGGCTCGATCTCGCGCAGGAAGCGGCTGGGCTCGTTGCGCTGGGTGCGGCCGTAGAGCATCCGGGAGACACTGTTGGAGATATACAGCTCCTTCTTGGCACGGGTGATGCCGACATAGGCCAGACGGCGCTCTTCCTCCAGATCTGCCTCGGAGTATTTGCTCATCTCGCTGGGGAACACCCCCTCCTCCATGCCAATGAGGAACACATAGGGAAATTCCAGACCCTTTGCAGAATGGATGGTCATCAGGACCACCTGATCAGCGCTCTCGTTGTAGCTGTCAATGTCGCTGATGAGGGCGATATCCTCCAGATAACCTTCCAGTGAGGCCTCCTCGCCGTGCTGGTCGCAGTAGTTTTTGACGTTGTTGACCAGCTGGCCCAGGTTCTGCAGGCGGTCTGCCGCATCCTCGTGGCCCTTGGCCGCATCGGCTTCCAGCATGGCCTTGTAGCCGGTCACCTCAATGACATCCTGGGCAAATTCGTCCAGTGTCCTGGTTTCCAGCGATTCCTGCAGTTTTTCGTAGATCTGCCAGAATTTCAGCAGCGGCATCATGGCGCGGCTGAGTTTGGCGTATGCATCCGCGTGGGAGATGACTTCCAGCATACTGATTCCCTGCTGGGCGGCAAGGTCAGCAATCACATCAACAGTGGTGTTGCCGATCTTCCGGGCAGGCTCGTTGATGATGCGGCGCAGGCGCACATCATCCCGGGCGTTCGCCACGATGGACATATAGGAGTGAATGTCCTTGACCTCTTTGCGGTCGTTGAAGCGCTGGCCGCCCACGATCTTATGGGGAATGCCCGCGCGGGTAAAGTAGCTTTCGATGGGGGCCGACTGGGCATTCATGCGGTAGAGCACCGCATGGTCCGCCAGATGCCCGCCCTCTTTCAGGTGCTCACCGATGACATCTGCAATGTGCATGGCTTCGTCCTGCTCATTCTCTGCAGTGTAGACCTGCACCTTGTCGCCCTCGTCGTTCCGGGTCCACAGGGTCTTGCCCTTGCGCTCGGTGTTGTGCTGGATGACGCAGTTGGCAGCATTCAGGATATTTGAGGTGGAGCGGTAATTCTGCTCCAGACGGATGGTCTTGGTGCCGGGGAAGATGCGCTCAAAGTTCAGAATGTTCTCAATGGTGGCACCGCGGAAACGGTAGATGCTCTGGTCATCGTCACCGACAACGCAGATGTTCTTTTCCGGGCCGGTGAGCAGGCTGACCAGCCGGAACTGGGCCACGCTGGTATCCTGATACTCGTCCACCAGCAGGTAGCGGTACTTGTTCTGGTAGAACTCCCGCACATCCTCGTGCTCCGCCAGCAGCTGCACGGTCTGGTAGATCAGGTCGTCGAAGTCGAAGGCTCCTGCCTCCCTGAGCTTTTTTTCGTAGGCGGCGTAGACTTTGGCGGCAATGGCTCCCTTGGTGTCCCGGGCCGGGGTGCGCAACGCCTCCTCCGGGCTGACCAGCTGATCCTTCCAGCGGCTCATCTGGTTGATGGCGCTCTTGATCGGGAAGAACTTATCGTCGATGCTCAGTTCCTTATAGACCGCCTTCATCACACGCTGGGAATCATCGGTATCATAGATGGTAAAGCTGCGGGGGTAGCCGATGGATTCTGCCCAGCGGCGCAAGATGCGCACACAGGCCGAGTGGAAGGTGGAGGCAAACACCTCGTCCCCCTCTTCGCCGCCCAGCATATTGCGCAGGCGCTCCTTGAGCTCCCCTGCCGCCTTGTTGGTAAAGGTGATGGCCATCACGTTCCAGCTGCGGACAGCGTTCTGCCGCAGCATCCCGTCCAGCCAGGCGGGCGCATCGGTGCCGGTCATAATTGCCGTTTTCAGAGCCTTGACATCATCCTCGGTCACCTCACGGGGGGTCCAGCTGGAACCGTGGGCCGAGCCAAACCGGATCAGGTTTGCGATGCGGTTGACCAGAACAGTGGTCTTGCCGCTGCCTGCACCGGCCAGAATGAGCAGCGGGCCGTCGGTGGTAAATACCGCCTGCCGCTGCATATCGTTCAGGCGGCCAAACTGCTTTTCAATATAGGTATCGCGCAGAGCGCAGAATTCCTGTTGGAGACTTGCTGCCATTGTTTCACCTGTTCTTCTATAAAATCACTTACTTTATAAGTATATCACAATTCAAGAGGGTTGTACATAAAAAACCGCCCTTCCTGTACAGCACAGGAGGGGCGGCAGTGTTCAGATAAAGCTTAGCCGAAGATGTTGATCAGGATACCGGCAGCAACAGCGGAGCCGATAACGCCAGCGACGTTGGGGCCCATGGCGTGCATCAGCAGGAAGTTGGAGGGGTTCTCGCTCTGGCCGACCTTCTGAGAAACACGGGCGGCCATTGGAACAGCGGAAACACCAGCAGAGCCGATCAGGGGGTTGACCTGACCGCCGGTCAGGGCGTACATCACCTTGCCGCACAGAACGCCTGCAGCGGTACCAAAGGAGAAGGCGATCAGACCCAGCACAATGATGAACAGGGTGCGGCTGTTCAGGAAGGTGTTTGCAGAGGTGGTGCAGCCAACAGACAGAGCCAGGAAAATGGTGATGATGTTCATCAGTTCATTGCCGGCAGTCTTCTGGATACGATCCACAACACCGGACTCTTTCATCAGGTTGCCCAGCATCAGCATACCGACCAGAACGGCAGCATCGGGAACGATCAGAGAAACAATGATGGTGACCATGATGGGGAAGATGATCCTCTCGGTCTTGGACACGGTGCGCAGCTGCTTCATCACGACTGTGCGCTCTTTCTTGGTGGTGAGCGCCTTCATAATGGGCGGCTGGATCACGGGCACCAGAGCCATGTAGCTGTACGCCGCAACGGCAATGCTGCCCAGCAGCTCAGGTGCCAGACGGGAGGTAACAAAGATGGCAGTAGGGCCGTCTGCACCGCCGATGATGGAGATTGCAGCGGACTGCTTCTGGGTGAAGTCCACAATGCCGGTAGCAGCCAGCAGACGAGCGCCCATGTAAGTACCAAAGATACCGAACTGAGCGGCAGCGCCCAGCAGCAGGCTCTTGGGGTTGGAGATCAGGGGGGCGAAGTCGGTCATGGTGCCGATGCCCAGGAAGATCAGCGGGGGGTAAATGCCCAGCTTGACACCCATGTAAAGCATATCGGCCAGACCGCCGTTGTTCAGGATCTCGACCCACATCGGGTGCTCAAGACCATCACCAACGAAGTACTGCATATGGATAATGCCGCTGCCGGGCAGGTTGGCAAGGATCATGCCGAATGCCATGGGCAGCAGGATCAGGGGCTCAAATTCCTTCACGATGGCCAGGTACAGCAGGAAGCAGCCCACGCAGATCATGATCGCGTAGAGGTAGCCGCCCGGCTCACCGAACCGTGCAAAGCCGGAACTCTGGAAAATACCGACCAGAGTATCGATAAACTGTGTCATGTTTTTCCTCCTGTGTTAAAAAGGTGCGGTGGTGTCGTTGACACCAGCCTTGCTCCAGCCATTTGCAGCACGGCGCACGGCCTTCAGGGTGTACTTGCCATTGCCCATGGCATGGATGGCAGCCATAATTGCGGCAACCACATCGCCGGGGATGCCTTCCTCCACCACAGGGGCGGGAGCAGCCTGCTGTACGGGGGCAGCAGGCTTTGCGGCAGCCTTGGGAGCAGCAGGCTCCTTGGCTGCCTTCTTCTTGGCGGCCATACCGTCGAAGATCTTGCCTTCCAGCATGATGATGAGCATCAGCAGGACGAGGATGGCAAACACCAGCACGATACCGGTAATGGTGATAACCACATCAGAACCCAGATTCATGGTCTTCCTCCTAATAATAATTTACTCCGCACTCCGGAGCAGGCCCCGGCGCGCAAAAAGCGATTTGAAAATATTATACAATATTTCCCGACCTGATTCAACAAGTATGAACAAAATTTTGTTGCAACTTTTCCAATTTCTTAACAAGCCGGGTCAGGGCCCCGGTTAACGGCGGCCCATGCGGGGGGTCGCATCCAGGAAGCCGGTCTCCAGCTTATCGTTCAGGCCCAGGCTCATAGCAGTGCCCAATGCCACGCAGTTCACGGGATCGGGCGAGACGGTCACATCCACCTTGAGCTCCTGGCTCAGGTATTCGGGCAGGCCGTGCAGCTGTGCGCCGCCGCCGGTCAGCACCACACCATTGCGGAAGATATCGCCTGCCAGCTCGGGCGGGGTCTTTTCCAGCACCTGATGGGCAGCAGTGCCGATCTGCTCACTCAACAGCATCACAGGCTCGTAGAGGTCGCTGGTGGAAACATTCACCTTGATGGGCAGGCCGGTCAGCAGGCTGCGGCCCTTGACCTCCATCGTCTCGTCAAAATCAGCCTTCTGGGGGCAGCAGGCGACGTTCTTTTTCAGCTGCTCTGCGGTACGCTGGCCGATGGCAATGCTGAACTTGTTGCGGACATGCTTCAGGATCTCGTCATCATAGTGGTTGCCCGCCACACGGACACTGGTGGCCTTGACCTTGCCGCCCAGAGACAGGACAGCGATATCGGTGGTGCCGCCGCCGATATCAATGATCATCCGGCCATCGGGCTGGGTGATGTCGATGCCGGAACCCAGTGCAGCGGCAATGGGTTCATCGATCAGGTAGACCTGACGGGCACCGGCGGCCATCACGGCCTCCACCACGGCATCGCTCTCAATGCCGGTGATGGCAGCGGGCACGCAGACAGCCACCCGGGGCTTGACCATGTGGGAGCTGTACACCTGATTCACAAACCGGCAGATCAGCTCCCGGGTCATAGTGTGGTCGCTGATGACGCCGTCCTTCAGCGGGAAAATGGCGGAAATATAGTTGGGGGTGCGGCCTACCATGGCCAGGGCCTTGTCGCCCACCTCCAGCACGGAGTTCTTGCGGGTATCCATTGCCACCACGCTGGGCTGGTTGAGCACGACCCCCTGCCCTGCCTGTGCAATGATAATGGTCGTTGTGCCCAGATCGATGCCGATGTCATTCTGTGCCATAATGAAATGTTCCTTTCTCTGCTCCCCTGTTTTCTATCGTAAATGCCCGTTCGGGCGGGAAATCAAATCAATTTATATTGTAGCATAAGCCAGTAAAAAAGTATAGACCAAACCTCTCCTACTAGGAGAGGCAAGCCAGCAGCCTGGCTCCCCTATTAGGGGAGCTGGCGCAAAGCGCCTGAGAGGTTATTCCGCCGCCATCTGTTCCGGCGGCAGATTCTCTTTCAGCAATTCGCACAGGCCGCTGTACCGCAGGTTCTGCCGGACATTGGACATCATCCGGTTCACCACATCCCGCCGCCCGGCCACGATGCACAATTTGCGGGCGCGGGTCACGCCGGTGTAGAAGAGGTTGCGGTAGCAGAGCCTTGGCGGCACCTGCGCCACCGGCAGCACCACCGCCGGGAACTCGCTGCCCTGGCTCTTGTGCACCGTGATGGCGTAGGCGATCTCCAGCTCGTTCAGATTTTCCGCCGGGTAGAGCAGGCGGCGGTCATCCATCCGCACCACCATGGAGCGGTCGCGCATGTTGATGGATTCCACAATGCCGATATCACCGTTATAGGCTCCCACGCCCTGCTCCCCGCCAATGCGGTTCCAGACGATCTCGTAGTTGTTCCGCACCTGCATCACCTTATCGCCCACCCGGAACACCCGGGAGGCGCTCTGGAGCTGGGGCTTGCCCTTCTGCTCCGGGTTGAGCAGGTTCTGCAGCTCCACATTCAGCGCCTGGGTGCCGGTGGGGCCCAGCTTGGTGGGGCAGAGCACCTGGATATCCCGGACAGGGTCAAACCCATAGCTCCGGGGCAGACGGGTGGTGACAAGATCGCACACCAGTTTCTGTGCCGCATCGCCGTCCGATTCCAGAAAGAAGAAATCGTCTGTCTTACCGCCCTTCTGCAGCGGCTCACTGCTGATGATGTGGTGGGCGTTCTCCACAATAAGGCTGCGTCTGGCCTGCCGGAAGATCTCGTTCAGGCAGACGGTGGGCACCAGCCCGGAGCGGATGACCTCACCCAGAATGTTGCCGGGCCCCACGCTGGGCAGCTGGTCGGCATCGCCCACCATAATAATGCGGCAGCTGTACCGCAGGGCTGCAATGAGCGCCTGAAACAGCTTCACATCCACCATACTCATCTCATCCAGAATGACCACATCGCATTTGAGCAGGTTCTTGTCATTGTGGATGAAGCTGACCACGCCGCCGGAGTAGTCCACCTCCAGCAGACGGTGGATGGTAGAGGCCTTGCGGCCGGTCAGTTCACTCAGCCGTTTGGCCGCACGGCCCGTGGGAGCACAAAGCGCCACCCGGTCGGCCTGATGTTCCAGCAGCTGCAGAATGGCGTTGACCGTGGTGGTCTTACCGGTGCCGGGGCCGCCGGTCAGCACAAGGCAGTTTTCGGTCATGGCCTTGCGGATGGCTTCCCGCTGCAGGGGCGCATAGGCAAAGCCCTGGGTCAGCTCCAGCACCTGAATGTTTTTATCAAGGTCCCGCACCGTCTGCTTTTCCCGCTTCGCCAGCAGGGCCAGCCGGTCGGCAATGGCCTGTTCTGCTTCCTGCAGGTCAGGCAGATAGATATACGGCACCGCCTCCAGCATCTTTACGCCAAGCTGCCCGGTCTCAATGCAGTGGTCCAGCGCACGGGCCAGCTTTTCGGGCGGCTGCTGGATGAAGTGGGATGCCGTGTCCAGCAGCTGCGCACGGGGCAGGCAGGTGTGGCCGTTGCCCGCGTTGTGGCGCAGGGTGCGCAGAAGCGCTGCTTCCAGCCGCTGGGTGCAGTCCCCTTCCATGTGGTAATACTGTGCAATGCTGTCCGCATGGCGGAAATCCAGCTGCAGGGGTTCCCCACAGAGCAGATAAGGATTCTGGGAGATGGCCTGCATGGCACTGGGGCCAAAGACGCGGAACACCTCCATGGCGCGGCGGGGGCTGATCTCGAACTGAGCCAGATAGGCGATCAGTTCCCGCATTCCGAACATCCGCTTGAACTCCTGCTGGATGCGGTCAGCTTTGTCCGCCGAGATGCCGGGGATCAGGGTAAGCTGGGCAGGGTCGTTGGCGATCACCTCCAGCGCCGCCGCGCCGAATTTGTCGATGATCTTATTGGCCGTGCGCGCCCCGATGTAAGGCAGGGAGCCGCTGGCAAGGAAGGCGTACACCGCTTCCAGATCCTTCGGCATATCGGTCTCGCACTCCTGGGCGTGGAACTGGCGGCCATAGGTAGCGTGGTTCTCATATTTACCGCGGCAGACCACGCTCTCGCCCGCATGGAGCTCGCCCACGATCCCGCACACCACGGTGACCGTGCCGCCGCCGGAAATTTCAAACACCGTGTAGCCGTTATCCGGGTTCTCGTAGATAATGTCCTCCACCGTTCCCTCGATCTGTTCCAGCTCCATGCTCCTCACCCCCTTGTGACATAATTATTTATAGTATAATCGTTTTGGTGTTATTTGTAAAGGAATTGGGCCGGCCCTGCTCTTTACAATCTCTCAGCTTTGGCGTTGCGTGAGGCTTTTCCTCTTTGCCAAGGCCTCCCCTACTAGGCAACAAAAGAGCCGCCCTTCTGCGGTTTCGCAAAAGAGCGGCTCAATTTTTACAAGTTTGCGTGCGGTCTTGCTTTTTCCCGTTTCAGCTTCCGGAACACAACGATATACGCCGGGATCAGGAAGAAGCAGGCAAAGAACCAGGCCACCGGGTTTGCAATACAGGCGGCAAAATAGCCCCACAGCGGCACGAACAGGAAGCCCACCATAGCACGGGCAATCATCTCTGCCACACCGGCAAACATGGCCAGGCTGGAATAACCCAGACCCTGAATGGTGTAGCGGTAAATGATAAGGACTGCCAGCGGGATATAGAACACGCTGTTCCAGAAGATGAAGCTCTGGGCGTTGGCCATGATCTCGGTCTGGCTGCTCTCAAGGAACAGGCCGATCAAAGCCTTATCCAGCACACGCAGGATCAGGAAGGATGCCACACTGTACACACAGCCGATGCCCAGGGCAGTGTTCACGCCCTTGTTCACACGGTTCAGGTCGTGGGCACCCATGTTCTGGCTGGCGTAGGTGGTCATGGCCGTGCCAATACTCTCCAGCGGGACGGACAGGAACTGTGCCGCCTTGCCGCCTGCAGTCTGTGCTGCCACGATGTCACTGCCCAGACCATTGACTGCACCCTGCAGCACAACGGAACCGATGGCCGTGATGCTGCACTGCAGACCCATGGGGATGCCCATGCCGCACAGCTTGACACAGTGCTGTCTGCTCAGGTGGCTTTCTTCTTTGTTCCAGCGCAGCTCATTATAATGCTTGAGGATGTACCACAGGCTGCCCAGACCGGCCACTGCCTGGCTGAACACGGTGGCGAATGCTGCACCGAACACACCCATCTTGAAGGTAATGATGCAGAGCAGATCCAGCCCGATGTTCAGAAAGCTTGCCACCAGCAGGAAGTACAGGGGCCGCTTGCTGTCGCCCAGAGCGCGCATCAGGGCGCTGGTCATGTTATACAGCAGCGTAAACGGGATGCCGATAAAGATGGTACGGATGTAGATGTCCGCCAGATCGATGATGTTGTCCGGGGTATTGGTCCAGACCAGAATGGAACGGGTCATGGCCACTGTGACCACGGTAAGCACTGCGGCAAAAAAGACACTCAGCCAGACGGCATTGGCGGTGTAGCGGCGCATCTCCACATAGTCTTTTGCCCCGAATGTCCACGAGATGGGGATGGAGAAGCCGCAGGCAATGCCATTGACAAAGCCCAGCACCAGATAGTTCAGACCGCCCACACTGCCGACCGCCGCCAGGGCTTCCACGCCCACAAAGCGGCCCACGATGATGGTATCTGCCAGATTATAGAACTGCTGGAACAGGCTGCCCAGCATCAGCGGCACCGCAAAGGCAAGGATCAGCTTGAGTGGGCTGCCCTGCGTCATATCTTTCGTCATACGCACGTTCCTCCTTGGGAAAGCATCACAGACCTTATAACACGAATTTTTTCCGACAAAAACGCCCTGCCGCGCAATGGACAGGACGTTTTTGTTCATGTGGGTATTATATCAGGTTGCGATGAATTTTCAAGAGGTTTTTTCAAATTTTTCAGTACTTCCCGGCCAGATGCTTCAGCAGCTGGAACAGAATGCTCCAGAACCCCGTTCCGGCATTGCCCGAAGGCGGGGTCTCCTCATCCGGAATGCTCAGCGGTGTATCATCCTCCGAGATGATCGCCGCAGCCACACCATATTCGTCCTGAGCAGCCCCCTCATCCGAAGAGGAAGCCACCTGAACCACTGCCACACTTTCGGTTTCCGCAGCCTCTGCGCCACCGGCAGCCAGTGCGGGCAGACCCGCCGTAAGGACAACCCCTGCGATCAGTGCTGATGCAACACCACGTTGGAATGCATATTTCAACTTCATTTTTTGTTAAGCCTCCTCCAATTGGGAATGGGTCTGATTCGTGTTTCAATTATAGCACAAAATCCAAAATGATTATCACTGGTTTTTGCATAAAGCGTTATTTTTTCGCAGATGTGAAAAAGTTTCAGATTTCTATTCAAAAAATGCAATGTAGTTATGCAGCCCAAACCTGCTCTGTACAGCAAAACCGCCCCGGCGTGCGTTTCTGCACGCCGGAGCGGTTCGGGTCATTCCACATTTTGGACGATTTTCTCAAACGCCTGTTGCAGCGGCGCTTCGATTCCCTGCGCCGCATAGATCGTTGCGATCATCAACTCGTCCGGATCTACCGCAGTGAAATCCAAATCATACCCCGCATTTTCTGCTAACTGTGACAAAAAGACGCGCTGTGTCCGCCCATTGCCCTCCCGAAATGGGTGCAGCTCGTTGGTTCGTTGATAAAGATCCACCAATGCAGCGATAAAATCATTTCTTGCAAGCCCACAAAGAAGATTATTCTGCGCAAGACGCTTAAAAATCGCCGCACTCACCCGTGGGATTTCCTCCACCGGGCAAAACTGCGTTCCTTTTTTGGACAAATTGACCATCCGTACCTGTCCCGCCCAATCATACAACTCACCGAATAAATGTCGATGGATTGCTTTATAGTGCTCAAAATCAAATGCTGCACATCGGGGGTTCTCTGACCATTGTATCATTTTGGCCGTTACCAGAACCGATTCTACCGCATTCAGCTCTTTTTGCGTATGCAGATCAAATTTATTGACCAGGACTGTCGTTCCCGGATAGCAGCCGTCCTGAGCCGCTTCGATGGTATAAGGCATTCGTCACCTCCGGGACAGCTCCTGCTTTTTCTGACGTTTCAATGCTTCTCTTACAAGGGTTGCAGTGTCGATTTTTCCATCCAGATAACGCAGGCAATCTCTCTTTTCCTGCTCTGAGATCTCCAGCCCCTCCATCCGGGCCGATGCCACTGCGTTTGCAAGTGCTCGTTTCCGTGCTGCTGTCATTTTTCCGCCCCCCTGTTTTTATCAGTATACCAAAAGACACCCACAGAGTGCAAGAGATAAAACCGCCCCGGCGTGCGTTTCTGCACGCCGGAGCGGTTCGGGTCATTCTGAATAATGTGCGAGGAACTGTCTGGTACGCTCCTCCCGGGGGTGGTCGATGAGCTGTTTGGCCGGGCCCTCCTCCACGACCACGCCGCCATCCATGAACAGGATGCGGTCGGCCACATCGCGGGCAAAGTGCATCTCATGGGTGACAATGATCATCGTGGTCTTGCGGTCAGCAAGATCACGCAGGACCTTCAGCACCTCGCCGGTCAGCTCCGGGTCCAGGGCGCTGGTGGGCTCATCAAAGCAGAGGATATCCGGGTGAAGCGCCAGCGCGCGGGCAATGGCCACACGCTGCTGCTGGCCGCCGGAGAGCTGATGCGGGTAGTGGCCGGCCCGCTCCGAAAGGCCCATCTGCGCCAGCAGTTCTCTCGCCTGCTGTTCCAGCTCCGCGTGGATGGCCTTTTTATTCGCCTGATACTCCGGGCGTTCCTTTGCCAGCAGTTCTCCTGCCAGCATCACGTTCTGTAAGGCCGTGTACTGCGGGAACAGATTGAAGTTCTGGAACACCAGACCGAAATGGAGCCGCTTTTTGCGGATCTCACTTTCCTTCTGGGTGGCAGGGTCGGCGGCATCCCACATGGTCTCGCCGTTCACCTTGATAACACCCGTGTCAGGCCGTTCCAGAAAGTTCAGGCAGCGCAGCAGAGTTGTTTTGCCGGAACCGGACGAGCCGATGATCGCCAGCGCTTCCCCCTGTTCCAGATCCAGGGAGATGTCCTTCAACACATGGGTCTCGCCAAAATTTTTCCCGATACCGGAAGCTTCGAGCAACGCCATAATCTATCTGCCTCCTTAGCAGCGGAAATAATCGAGCTTTTTTTCAGCCCAGTTGAACAGGATGGTCAGTGCGCCCACAAACACCAGGAAGAAGAGCGCAGTGGAGAACAGCGGCCAGATCAGGCCCTTTGCGCTGTACTCCTTGGCCATCATAATGATTTCCTTGTTGGCAATGGTGTTTGCCAGCGAGGTATCCTTGACCAGTGTGATGATCTCGTTGCCCATGGGGGGCAGGATGCGCTTGACGACCTGAAGCAAGGTCACCTTGAAAAAGATCTGTGTTTTGGTCATGCCAAGCACCTGCCCGGCCTCAGTCTGCCCCTTGGGCACTGCTTCAATGCCGCCGCGGTAGATCTCAGAAAAATAACAGGCATAGTTGATGACAAAAGCCACCACCGCCGCCACCATCCGTCCGCCGGAGCCGGAGGGCCAGGGGTTGTTCATGCCCAGCAGGCCGGGGCCCAGATAGATCACAATAATCTGCAGCATCAGCGGGGTGCCGCGGATGATCCAGACAAAGGTCTTGACCAGCCCGGCCAGCGGCTTGCAGCGGCTCATGGAGCCAAACGAGACCACCAGCCCCAGCGGCAGTGCAAACAACAGTGTCAGGGCAAAGAGCTCACAATTGAGCAGGAACGCGCCGGACAGGCGCATAAGAATCACAGACACAAAAACACACCTTTTTTATTCAGAATCCATATTCCCCTTCCATCACAGCCGGTGAAAGTTCCCTCTGCTCGGGAGCCTTTCACACATCGGCAACAAAAAGCCTCCCTCACCGAGGGAGGTTGCATCGCATAGCGATGACGGAAGGAGCTTTTCAACAAATTCAGTCAGCCAGTGCCAGATCGTACTTATCGGCCAGTGCCTGCATGGCACCATCGGCCTTCAGTGCATCAAAGGCCTCATCCACAGCGGCGGCAGTATCACTGCCCTTGCGGAATGCCACGCCGTACTCCTCGGCGTTCAGCTCGTCCACGATCTTCAGGTCGGCATAGTCAGTGCCCTCACCGATCATGGCGTTGGCCAGGGTCAGGTCAAGTACAGCGGCATCGGCAGTGCCTGCGGCAACTTCCATCAGGCAGTCGGTCTGAACGCTCTTGGAAACGTAATCAGCCTGTGCCAGGTTCTCGTCTCCCTCAATGGCGGCCTCACCGGCGGAACCAGCCTCGGCGACCACGGTCTTACCCACCAGGTCAGCGGTAGAGGTATAATCGGTGCCATCTTTCACAACGACCACCTGTGCATTCTTTGCATAAGCCTTGGTGGTAGCGGCGTTCTGCATGATGTCATCGGTCAGGGTCATGCCGTTCCAGATGCAGTCGATGCTCTTGGCATCCAGCTCCACGACCTTGGTATCCCAGTTGATCTCCACAAACTCCGGCTCCACGCCCAGCTTTTCGCAGACAGCAGTGGCCAGCTCGGTATCAAAACCGGTGAAGTTGCCATCGGCATCGGTGTAGTTCATGGGCTCGTAAACAGTGTAGCCAATGACCAGCTTCCCCTTGCCCTTGATGTAATCCAGGTCGCTGCCTGCAGTCTGGGATGCGGCAGCACTGCCGGAAGCAGAGGCCGAGGCAGATGCGGCAGTGGAAGTGGAAGCGGCACCGCCGCAGGCGGCAAGGCTCAGTGCCATGGCACCGGCCAGAAATGCGGATACAAGACGTTTCATATACGGTTCCTCCCTCAGTGGCAAGCAGCTTTGTTTTATTGCTTTACCATGCTAAATTGCTAAACTGTGGTTATAGAATAGCGCGTTTTCTGCCATTTGGCAAGGGGGAAAACTGATTTTTCGCAGTTTGCTCAAATCTTTACCGCTTTACCACGGCAAAGCGGGCAATTTGACAAAACAAAAACGCCGCGTCGGCAGCTGCCAGACGCGGCGAGAGGGTTTCTCTCTGAAAACGCAGCAGAATGCCACCGTCCCCCTATCCGGGAGAGCCGGTGCGCGATTGCGAGACCGAAAAGGGTTTCCTCCTCAGCTCAGGGCATCCAGCGCCGCCTTTTGCAGATCGGTGATGTCGATGGTACACAGAGCCTTCAGGTCGGCATCGCCGCCGGAAAGCCCAGCGATCTCGGTGCGGGTCTTGCCCTTGAGGGCATCGCAGAAGCCCTCGCTGTGCTCGTACCACTCCTTGCCCAGCGCCGATGCGCCGCGCATCCCATAGTCCTCGCCCAGCTCCAGCTTGGTCTTGACGAGGTCCGGAGCTGTCACACCGCCGTCTGACACCACCGTCAGGGCCGGCTCAGCCATATCCGCAATGGCGCTGGTCACACGGCGATCCGCATCGGTGGTCAGTGCCACGATGCTCACATCCACCTGCGCATTCACATCCTTGTCATCGGTGGCGGTGATGTCCGAAGTCCCGTTCACCGCTTCGATGCCCAGCGCGGCCCTGTCGCCCTTGGCGGCACCCAGTGCCCTGGCATTGGCGCAGGCCCGGGTCACGGCATCCCGGTAGCGATCCACAGCAATGGTGCAACCGCTCAGCAGGTCGGCATCCGTGGCCTTACCATCCTTATCCACTTTGAGCATGGAGACCTGTTCCGGGGTCATGCCGATCAGGTAACTGGCAAAGGCATCTACCTGTTCCGCCCAGCCCTTTTTCAGGGAAGAGACCTCGGCCAGCGGGTAATCGTCCCCCTTCTGACGCTTGGTGCGCCAGTCGGTGGGCAGGGTCACATGGCCGGTGCTGTCCGCCGAAACAGACACTTCCAACTCGTCCAGCAGAACACTCTCCAGTTTGCCCTCGCCATCCAGCAGGACAGCGGCCGCTGCCAGTTCAATTTTCCCTGCCCTGTCCTGATCGGTGGCCTCTGTCACCACACCCAGACCGGTTTTCCATGCCGCTGTCTGGGTCTGTGCGGAGGATGTGCCGCTGCTTCCGTTCATGCTGCCGGAGCTGCCCGACCCGGCGTTCGTTTTGCCGCAGGCGGTCAGCAGCAGCGCCGCCGCCATGGCACAGCTCCAAAGAGCCCGATGGTTCTGATTCATAGATACGCTCCCTTTCCACACGGCCCGTTGGGCCTTTGCCCCATAGTATGTCCAGAAGAGCGTAAAATTACGCAGCCGTTCACATCAACGGGCTCAGCAGCCGCAGCACGCCGTCCAGTGCTGTGCCCGGCAGATTGGTGCGACAGTCGGACCGCATGATCTCCCGGCACTGCGGCAGGGTGCGCTCCACATCCTTCCGCAGTGCGGCGATCTGGCTGTTATGGTAGAGCAGTGTTCCGCACTCAAAATGGAGAAACAGGCTCCGGTAATCCATATTGATGCTGCCCACCACGGCCACACGGTCATCGCTGACATAGCACTTGGCGTGGAGGAAACCGGGCGTGAATTCATAAATGCGTACGCCCGCCCTGAGCAGGGGCAGATAGTAGGAGCGGCTGAGCCGGAACACCAGCTTCTTGTCCGGGATCCCGGGCAGGATGAGCCGCACGTCCACCCCGCGCTTGGCCGCACTTTTCAGAGCATCCAGCATCTCCTCGCCCACGGCCAGGTAGGGCGTGTAGATATAAACATATCTCTGGGCCTGAGAGAGGATGTCCAGATAGACCGTCTCGGCCAGCGGTTCCTCATCCAGCGGGCTGTCCGCGTAGGGCTGCACCACGCCATCCTGCACTGCGGGCAGGCGGGTGGGCGCAAAGGCGGTGTAATCGGTCTCCTGCGGGCGGAAGGCGTTCCATACATTGAGGAACATCACGGTAAAGTTCCAGACAGCGGTTCCTTCCAACCGGATGGCCGCATCCTTCCAGTAGCCAAAGCGCTGCTCGGCATTGATATACTCATCCGCCAGATTCACGCCGCCGGTGTAGGCCACATTGCCGTCAACCACCACGATCTTGCGGTGGTCGCGGTGGTTCATCACCAGCGAGACCAGCGGCACCACCGGGTTGAAAGGGATGCAGCGGATATGTGCCTTCTCCATGCGGATGACAAAATCACTGGGCAGGCCCAGCAGGCTGCCAAAATCATCGTAGATCAGCCGCACATCCACGCCCTGGGCGGCCTTGCGGCGGAGGATCTGCTCCACACCGTCCCACATTTTGCCGGAGCGGAGGATAAAAAATTCCAGAAAGATAAATTTTTCCGCCTTGTCCAGATCCGCCAGCAGCTGGGGATACATCTCCTCCCCGCAGGAAAAGTAGTGAGCAGCGGTATCCCTCCAGGCCGGATACGGCCCGAACTTTGCCACGTAGCGGCTCAGGTTCCGGCTGGAGATATCCAGCGCATCGGTCTGGCCCTCGGGCTGGGCAAGCTCGGTCTGATGGGCCTGTTCCACCTTCTGCATCCGCTCCCGCAGATACTTGGCGGGGGCCTTGTTGCCAAAAGCCAGATAAAGCGCGCCGCCCAGCAGGGGCAGAAGGCCGATCAGAACGATCCAGCCGATCTTATAAGCGCTGTTTTCATCCTTGCGCACCAGATACAGCACGATCAGGATGCTCAGCGCCTTCAGGGCACCGTTCAGCCAGACCCGCCCCGCCGTAAACGACCAGAACGCCCAGAGCAGCCAGAGCACCTGTAAAGCCACCAGCACCACTGTGATCGTGACACGGTTGAAGATGCGGCTGAAAAACTTGACGATAGGCAATCTGAACATGTGGTATCCCTCCCCTGCCGCCCACGGCGATTTTTGATGCTGTTAGTATAGCGCAGAGCGGAAGATTTTGCAAACAAAAAAGCGCCCACAACGGCTTTCCCCGCTATGAGCGCCTATTCAATCGTGGCAGAATTTTTTCCGAGGGTTGTCCGCTTATGCTTCCGCGTCCTCATAACCAACCAGCAGGCCGCCCAGCTCTGCATAATAGCTGCACAGACCGCCGCATTCGCTGATGTCCACCTTTGCTCCATCAAACACAGCCTTTACCATGTGCTTCAGGCGCTCGGCGGCGGCGGGATTGCCGCAGTGAGAGATATGGAGCCTGCCGTTGGTGTAGCCGTGCTCCTTGAGTTCCAGCACGATGCGCTCCAGCGCACCATGCTCACCACGGGTCTTGCAGAGAACATCCAGCTCCCCGGCCTCACTTGCCTGTCCGATGACCCGGATGCCCAGCATCCGCGCCACAGCAGCAACAGCAGGCTTCACGCGGCCATTGCGGGCCAGATTGGCCAGCGATTCCAGTGAGAAGAGCAGATGGGTGTGCTTGTGGTAGCGGAGCATCTCTTCACAGATCTCGTCAAACTCCTTGCCCTCAGCCAGCAGATCCCGCAGATGCTCGGCCAGCAGGCGCTGCTCCGGGCCGGTGGAAAGGCTGTCCAGCACAAACACCCGCTTGCCGGGGTTCTCCTGCTGGTATTCCTCGGCGGCCAGCTGGGCGGCATTGTAGCTGCCGGACAGAGTGCCCGTGATGGTGATGGCATACACCTCGTCGGCTCCCTCGTAGGCGGCCAGCCAATCGCTGACGTTGGGGCAGGAAGTCGAGGTCTTGCCCTTATAGGTACGCAGGGTCTGGGCCATGCCCAAGGCATCCATTGTGCCGTTGTCCAGATATTCGGCATCGTCGGTGATGATCTTCAGGGGAACGCATTCAAAATCCACGCCCTGCAAGGTGTACAGGCTGGCGGAGGAATCCACAACAATCTTGGTGTTCATAAGCATTTATCTCCATTCCGGCGGCAGAGGATGCCGCAGTTTTTCCTGTTGTTTGAATCACTATATCAGTTTTTCAAAAACCTGTCAACTGTTTTCTTGAATTATTTCAAAAGTTTTTAATTTCCTGTTGACCGCATTTCCAAAACATGGTATACTGTCCGCATGAAATTAGAATCAAACCGCCGCGTTGCGGCCTGCGCCGCAGGGTTTGCCCTGCCCCGGTATGCAGAACTCCCCACCGTAGGGCTTTATCTGGATCAGAGTGTACAGTTTGTCAACGGGTGTTTCCGCACATTTCAGGGGGTGGAGCTCACCGCTTCCATGGTGAGCAACTACGTTAAGAAAGGGATCATCAGCCACCCCATCAAAAAGAAGTATACCCGGGATCAGCTGGCCTGCTTGATCTACATCGTGGTTTCTAAAAACGTCCTGTCCATGGAAAATATCGACAGCTTGTTCAAGATGCAGCAGGCGCATTATACCTCCGCGCAGGCGTATGATACCTTTTGCGATGAGCTGGAGAATTACCTGCCCTATGTGTTCGGCCTGACCAAAAGCTTTTCCGAGCTGGAGCCGGATGTTGATGATGCACGCAAGCTCCTGCGCAGCACCATCATCTCGGCTGTGAACAAGATCTATCTGGACTGCGTTTTCACCGACCTGCGGCAGGAGCAGGCCCTCTGGCCCGATATCCTGCCGGATCTGGCATAACAACAAAAATGACCCTCTCCGTCATGCTTTGCAAAGCAATGACGGAGAGGGTCATTTTTTTCTTAAAATGTAAGTGCAGGGCTGATCTCATTGCGGCGCTGGGCCTGCACGATGCAGTCCTTTTCCGGCACGACACCTGCCGCACCCAGGGTGTTGAACATGGTCTGCAAAGCAAGCGCTGGGGTGTTGTTCTCCTGCGAGAGATGGCAGAGAGCAAACTTCTTGCATCCCTCCTGGATCAGCTCCAGCAGCTTTGCCGAGCACTCATCGTTGGAGAGGTGGCCCCGGTTGGACTCGATGCGGGAGCGCAGGTAGTAAGGATACCGCCCGCTGCGGAGCATGTGGAGGTCGTAGTTGCTTTCCAGCGCCACCAGGTCACAGCCGCTCAGGGCCTGATGCACCGGCGGGGTCAGGACTCCCAGGTCGGTGGCAATGGTCATGGTCTTGTTGTCCGGGGTGTGGATGCGGTAGCCCACGCAGGGCACGTCGTGGCTTGTGGGGAACATCGTCACGCCGAAATCTCCCACATCCTCTTCCCCGCCGGACAGGGTGCGCAGCTCACAGCTGGCGGGCACGATACCGTTTGCATCCAGAAAATCCAGCGTATCGTCTGCGCCATACACCGGCAGCGGATTCTTTTTGAGGAAGGTAGCCAGCCCCTTGACGTGGTCAGAGTGCTCATGGGTGACCAAAATGCCCGCACAATCGCTGATGTTCAGACCCAGTTCCTTGAGTGCCGCCGAGGTGGTGCGCACACCCTTTCCCATATCGATGATGATGTACCTTTCCCCCGTGCGCACCACGCTGCAATTGCCGGAGGAGCCAGAGTATAACGAGATAAATTCAGACATTTCAAACCTCAAGAAACGAACCTCTCCGTCATGGCTTCACAAAAGCTCCCTGTCAGGGGAACTTCTGCAAAGCAGACTGAGAGGTTCTGAATGATCACATTGCCGATTCCAGTGCAGCGGGCATCCGCTCCACCTTGCTGATCTCTGCGCCCAGGCCGCGCAGCTTTTCCACGATGTTCTCGTAGCCGCGCTCAATGTGGCCGATCTCCTCGATCTCGCTGGTGCCGTCTGCCATCAGGGCAGCCACGACCATGGCCGCACCGGCACGCAGGTCAGAAGCGCGCAGGGGGGCGGGGTTCAGCTTGTCCACACCCTCAAACACGGCCACCTGACCGTCCACCTGCACCACTGCGCCCATCTTGCGCAGCTCGTCCACATAGCGGAAGCGGTTATCCCACACGCTCTCGGTGATGGTGGAGGTACCCTTTGCCACGCTGAGCAGCACCCCCATCAGAGGCTGCATATCGGTGGGGAAGCCCGGGTGGGGCATGGTGTTGATCTTCAGCGGCAGGATATCGCCCTTGCGGGAGACGCGGACGGAATCATCGAATTCCTCCACATCCACACCGGCACGGCGGAGCTTTGCCGTGATGGGTTCCAGATGCTTGGGGGTGACATTTTTGATCAGAACGTCGCCGCCGGTGGCAGCAGCGGCAACCATGTAGCTGCCCGCCTCGATCTGGTCAGGGATGATGCTGTAAGTGCAGCCGTGCATCTTTTCCACGCCGCGCACCTTGATCACATCGGTGCCGGCACCGCGCACATCCGCGCCGCACATATTCAGGAAGTTTGCCAGATCAACGACATGGGGCTCCTTGGCGCAGTTTTCCAGAATGGTCTGGCCCTGTGCCATCACAGCGGAGAGCATACCGTTCATGGTAGCGCCCACGCTGACCTTATCAAAGAAGATATGGGCACCGTTCAGTTCCTTGGCGCGGACAGTGATCATGCCGTAGTCCACGCTGTCCTCTGCACCCAGTGCGCTGAACACCTTGAGGTGCTGGTCGATGGGGCGGGGGCCCAGATTGCAGCCGCCGGGCATGGCCACCTGTGCCTTGCCAAAGCGGGAGAGCAGTGCACCCAGGAAGTAGTAGCTGGCACGCATCTGGCGGGACAGATCGTCCGGGACGTTGGTGCTGTTCAGGTGGGTGGTGTCGATCTCGTAGGTATTGCGGTTCAGCATCTTGATGCTGGCACCCAGGGTGCTCAGGATCTTCAGGCTGACTGCCACATCACTGATGTCCGGCAGGTTTTCGATCACACAGACATCTGCCGCCAGAATGGTGGCAGGCAGAATGCCCACAGCCGCATTTTTTGCACCGGAAATGGTAACTTCGCCATGCAGGGGCTTGCCGCCCGTAATAACAAACTTTTCCAATTTTATAATCTCCTTGTCGCAGGCCCGCCAGCGGCAGGGCCACTCAGGGTTCTTGCTTGATCTCTCCGCGCACCGCTGGGCACACACCCTCACGATACAACTATCTTATTATACACAACTTCGGGCAAAAAGCAAAGCCCCCTTTTCCCCTGCCCGATTATTTTCTGTTTTGCCCAGAATCTGCGGAGATATTCGACATTTTTGTTTCTTATTTCAAAAATTTTACAATCAGCGCCCCTTACCAGACGCAATCCTCACTGCAGGTCTCCTTGATCCAGCCCAGTTGATAGGCCTTGACCAGCTGCTTCAGGTCGTGTACCCGCTCCCGCAGGTTCTCGCCCTCGTCCGTCTCTTCCACCAGAATGCGGTGGTTCTCCGTTTCCAGTATGTTCTTCTGCGACACGATGTCGATGTTTTCGTTCACGGCCTTTTCGGCACTGACAAAGGGCTGATGGGTCCGCAGGGACATGGTGCGGCTGGAGTACACCAGCGTGTACCCTGCAATGCCGGTCTTTTCATGGTAGGCGCGGCAGAACCCGCCGTCAATGACGACCAGACGGCCCCCGCCCTTGATGGGGCTTTCGCCGCTCTTCTCCCGCACTGGCACATGGCCGTTGACGATGTGGCTGGTGCCGGGCAGACCGAATTCCGCCAGGATGCGGCGGCAGGCGGCCTCTTCATTGTACCATGTATAATAGGGGTCCTTGACTTCCTCGTGGGTGGCGGGGTCGGCAATATACAGCCGCTCAAAGGTGGTCATGGCGCTGCGGCCGAACAACGGCGACAGCTTGCCGCACCACAGATACCACAAAAAGTCTTGACCGCTCCGCCGGGCAGCGCTGCCCTCGGGAGCAAAGTAGCCGCAGCGTGCCCGCTCGTCACAGTAGTCCATCAAGCCGCGGCCCGAGTAGTTATGTCCCTCGAACCGCTCCACGGCAAAGCTGCCGTTTTTGGTCATGGGTACCACACCGTGGTAGAGCAGGTTGCCGTTCTCGATGTGGTAAACACTGCCCTTGGCGTACAAAAATTCCACATGCTGCTGCAAACGCTCGCTCTGCCGGAAGGATTCCACCAGCTTGCGGAGCACCAGCCGCTCATCATCATTCAGGGCGGCGGGGTCTGCCGGGTCCACGGTGGGGAAGCTGGTGTCCCGCAGGGGGTATGCCTGCCCGTTCAGGGTCACTGTTCCCTTTTTCCAATCGATGTGCCGCAGGAAATCCCGACCCTGCATCTTGAAATCCGGGTTGCGGTCGATGACCTTGCACTCCATCTTGAGCATCAGAATGGTCACGGCCTTGTGCATCACGGCACAGCGGTGGAGCATTCCCTCGGTGTAAGGGCCGCGCGCCGCGTCGGTGTGGGGCATCCAGAGGGTCAGGTCGTCATTTCCGTAGAACTGCTCGGCCATCCGCTGCAGGTGCCGCAGGTTGATGCCGTAGCAGTCCTCAAGCATGGCATGGTTGTGGTAGGCCAGTGTCGTTTTGAGCACAGTGCAGACGCAGATGGGACTTCCGGCGGCGGCACCCATCCAGACCACGTCATGGTTGCCCCACTGGATATCCACATGGTGGTGGCGCATGAGCCGGTCCAGTATGATATCAGGCCGGGGGCCGCGGTCAAACAGGTCACCCACGATGTGCAGCTTGTCCACAGCCAGCCGCTTGATGAGCTCACACAGCCGGACAATGAACCGGTCGGCGCGGCCATTTTCGATGATGCTGCCCACGATCTGCCCGTAATAAAGGTCCTTGTCGTGGTCCTCAAAGTGGGCATGGAGCAGCTCATCCAGAATATACCCGCAGCTGGACGGCAGGCAGGAGCGCACATGCTCCCGGGTATGCTTGGAGGACACCAACCGGCAGATATCAATAAGCTGAAGCAGGGTCTCTGTGTACCAATGGTCAAGCGCTTCCTCATCCGTGCACTCGGCTTTGAGTTGGGGCAGCTTCTCGTTGGGGTAATAGATGAGCGTTGCCAGCTCGGCACGGGTCTGTTCCGGCACACTCTCCCCCAGCACGATGTCCACCTTTTCCCGGATGACACCCGAAGCCGAGTTCAGGATGTGGACAAAGGCTTCGTTTTCACCGTGCAGGTCGCTCATAAAATGTTCGGTGCCCTTGGGCAGCTTGAGCAGGGCCTGGGTGCTGATGATCTCACTGGCAGCGGCCGCCTGCGAGGGGTAATCCCGTGCCAGCAGGGAGAGATATTTCAAATGATCCCGGATCTCCTCGTTTTCGGTGCGCATGACATCCTCCGTCTGATATGTAGTATTTTTGCATGATATATAATATTCTATCATAGTATACCACATTCCATGTCATAAATGGTATAATAAACAAGAGTAATTCTGTCAAATCTTTTGCAAAGGACTTGGATATTATGCCCAAAACCATTTCTGTTGCTGTGCCGGAAGCCTGCACTCTCTGCCCCCGGCAGTGCAAAGCCGACCGGGCCGCCGGGCAGACGGGCTTCTGCGGGGCGGGCCGTACCCTGAAAGCGGCCCGCGCTGCCCTGCACTTCTGGGAGGAGCCCTGCATCAGCGGCACCCGGGGCAGCGGCACGGTGTTTTTCTCCGGCTGCACCCTCAAGTGCTGCTTCTGCCAGAACTACCCCATCAGCGCCGAGGGGCTGGGCAGGGAGATCACCGTGGAGCGCCTGGCCGAGATCTTTTTGGACCTGCAGGCGCAGGGAGCCCACAACATCAACCTTGTCACGCCTGGGCAGTGGCAGCCCTGGATCATCGCCGCCCTCGACCTGGCCCGGGCGCAGGGGCTGCATCTGCCCATCGTCTGCAATACCGGCGGATACGAGACCGTGGAGAGCGTGCACGCCTGGCGCGGTTTCATCGACATCTGGCTGGCCGACCTGAAATATGTTTCTCCTGCCCTTTCGGCAGAGCTTTCCGCCGCGCCGGACTATTTTGCACAGGCCAGGCCCGCCATTGAAGCCATGATGACTCAGGCCGGGCACCCTGTTTTTGACAGCGAGGGCATCCTGCAGCGGGGCGTGATCCTGCGCCACCTTGCCCTGCCCGGCCATGTGGACGACAGCTTTGCCGTACTCGATCAGATGGCGGCTTGGAACAAGGCCGACCCCGGGTGCTTCCTGCCCAGCGTGATGAGCCAGTACACCCCCTTCTATCAGGCGGCAGACCACGGTATCGGGCGGCGCATCACCACCTACGAATACCGCCGGGTGGTCAACTACGCCATGGATCTGGGCCTCAGCTCTGGCTATATGCAGCAGAAGAGCAGTGCAAAGGAAGAGTATACGCCCAGCTTTGACCTGACGGGGGTGTGAACCCCACCGTCATCCCTGCGGGATTCTTTCGTCAAAACAACCAAAATTTCTTTTTCTTTTTCTCTCGGCCGAAACAGCATTTGCTTGCTATCCGATGCGCTGTGCGGTATAATGGATACAACAATGTGTTCTCACATGAAATGGATCCCAGAAACGACTTTTTAGGAGGAGCGTTATGGAACACTACAATCCCATCCTCGGCAGCGAGCCCAACGGCCAGAGATTTATCACCTGCGGCGAGATCATGCTCCGTCTGACCCCGCCGAACTATGAAAAGATCCGCATGGCATCCAGCTTTGAAGCCAGCTACGGCGGCAGCGAGGCCAACATTGCACTGGCCCTGGCCAACCTGGGTGTGGACAGCACCTTCTTCAGCGTAGTGCCCAACAACAGCCTGGGCAAGAGCGCGGTGCGCTGGCTGCGCTCCAACGATGTGCATTGCACCCCCATGATCCTGACCGAGCCCAACGAGACCCCCTCCAACCGGCTGGGTACTTATTATCTGGAGACTGGCTACGGCATCCGCGCTTCCAAGGTCATTTATGACCGCAAGCACAGTGCCATTACCGAGTATGACTTCTCCCAGGTCGATCTGGACGCTCTGCTGGACGGCTACGACTGGCTGCACCTGAGCGGCATTACCCCGGCACTGGGTCCCAACTGCCGCGGCCTCATCATCGATATGCTCAAGGTGGCCAAAAAGAAGGGCCTGACCGTCAGCTTTGACGGCAACTTCCGCTCTACCCTGTGGAGCTGGGAGGAAGCCCGCGATTTCTGCACCGAGTGTCTGCCTTATGTTGACGTTCTGCTGGGCATTGAGCCCTACCACCTGTGGAAGGACGACAACGATCACAGCAAGGGCGACTGGAAGGACGGCGTGCCCCTGCAGCCCAGCTACGAGCAGCAGGACGAGATCTTCCAGCATTTCATTGCCCGCTATCCCAACCTCAAGTGCATTGCCCGCCATGTGCGCTATGCCCACAGCGGCAGCGAGAACAGCCTCAAGGCTTTTATGTGGTACGACGGCCACACCTTTGAGAGCAAGCTCTACACCTTTAATATTTTGGATCGCGTGGGCGGCGGCGATGCCTTTGCCAGCGGCCTGATCTACGCCATGCTCCACGACTACCGCGCCATGGACATGATCAACTTTGCCGTGGCAAGCAGCGCCATCAAGCACACCATCCACGGCGATGCCAACATCACCGATGATGTCAGCTCCATCCGCAACCTGATGAACATGAACTACGACATCAAGCGGTAACATTCCTTTATACGCAAAGATCCCCTCCGATACTCACACACCGGAGGGGATCTTCTTATTATGCTTCAATCTTACAGAAACACATCCAGCATCTTTTCCAGCGGGGTGCGGGTGTCAAGCTCCAACCCGGCTTTCTGTTTCAGCATCAGGATGCGGCGGACGCTCTCGTTGAGGCGTTCCTCGCTGATGGTTCCATTTTGCACAGCCTCCAGTACACCGTCAAAGGCTTCCGGCAGGTCGGGCGGCATCAGCAGAAGATCTGCCCCGGCGTTCAGCGCCGCTACAGCCGCTTCTGCTGCAGAATAGTGGTCACGAATGGCTTGCATGGACAGCGAATCGGTGCAGATGACCCCAGTAAAGCCCAGCTCCCCCCGCAGACGCTCGGTCAGCATAGTGTAGGAGAGCGACGCAGGCAGGCCGTCCTGCGTTGCATTGGGGGTAGTGATGTGGGCGGTCATTACTACGTCGGCCCCAGCTGCGATTCCAGCCGCAAAAGGCTTCAGCTCCGTCTCCCGCATCTCTGCCCAAGTCTTGGTGCTGCTGGCCGTGCCGTAGTGGCTGTCCTCTGCGGTATCTCCGTGGCCCGGGAAATGCTTGAGTGTGCAGAGTATGCCCGCATCGTGAAACCCTTGTACAGCGGAGGCCACCATCTGTGCCGCCACTGCCGGATCCGACGAAAATGCTCGGTTCCCGATCACGGTATTGGCCGGATTGGTGTTCACATCTGCCACTGGAGCAAAGTCAAGATTCAGGCCGTAGGTTTTGAGGTAGCCTCCGATGATCTGCCCCATGGCACGGGCATTGGCCGGGTCCCCTGTTGTACCTACTGCCTGGGCACTCTGGTATTGGGGCAGATCAAAGCCGGAAGCATTGGCCAACCGGGCCACGCTGCCGCCCTCCTCGTCCACGGCGGTCAACAGACCGGTCCCGGATGCTGCCTGAAAATCTGCCAGAAGCTTTTTCAACTGCTCCGGGCTTTTCACATTCTGCCGAAACACCACAATGCCGCCCACCGGATACTTTTTCAGCCCCTGCCGTTCTGCCCAGGTCAGCCTTGTGCTATCAGACTGTCCACTGGGGTCCAGTGCCTCGACCCGCACCACAAACAGCTGCCCCACCTTTTCCCGCAGAGACATGGCAGCAAGCCGCTCCTCTACCGGGTCAATCTGGGCTGCTGCCGAGGCCGTTCCCGTCAGCAGCAGAGCCGCAGACAACAGCACAGCAGCTGCCCGCCGGATGATTTTTCGCACGAGAGACACCTCCTCTTTCTCTCAGTGTAGCACACCCTGCAAAGGTGCACAAGATGCAAAGATCCCCTCCGGTACGCACACACCGGAGGGGATTTTCCATATCAGAAATGCATCAGGAAAGGATCATGCGGTCGTTGGCGAACTCGCCGCCGGACGCGATCTGGAACTTGGCCAGCAGGTCGGAGACATGCAGGTTCTTCTTCTCTTCCCCGGAGACATCATAGATGATGTGGCCCTCGTGCATCATGATCAGGCGGTTGCCGTACTTGATGGCATCCTTCATGTTGTGGGTGATCATCATGGTGGTCAGGTGGTTCTCCTCCACAATCTTGGCCGAGAGGGTCAGCACCTTGAGCGCCGTCTTGGGGTCCAGAGCGGCGGTGTGCTCATCCAGCAGCAGGAGCTTGGGCTTGTTCATGGTAGCCATGAGCAGGGTCAGTGCCTGACGCTGACCGCCGGACAGCAGGCCCACGCGGGCGGTCAGGCGGTCCTCCAAGCCCAGGTCCAGGCTCTTGAGCAGTTCACGGTAGCGCTCCCGTTCGGCCTTGGTGATGCCGATCCTCAGGCCGCGCCGCTTACCGCGCCGAGCGGCCAGGGCAAGGTTTTCCTCGATCTGCATGGTGGCGGCGGTGCCGGTCATGGGGTCCTGGAACACGCGGCCGATGTAGGCGGCGCGCTGGTGCTCCCCCAGTTTGGTCACGTCGGTGCCGTCAATGATGATCTTGCCGCTGTCCACAGGCCACACACCGGCCACAGCGTTCAGCATGGTGGATTTGCCCGCACCGTTGCCGCCGATGACGGTGACAAAATCACCTTCGTTCAATTTCAGGTTCAGACCATTCAGGGCCGTTTTCTCGTTGACGGTACCGGCGTTGAAGGTCTTGGAAACATTCTGGATCTCAAGCATTTTTTGCATCCTCCTTCTGTGCCTTCTTTGCCGCGGGCTTTGCGAAATACTTGCTCTTCCAATAGGGCACGGCCAGGAACACGGCCACCACGGAGGCGCTCAACAGCTTGAGCAGGTTTGCGTCAAAGCCGAGGGTCAGCACCAGCTGGATGACGATGTAGTAGATGATGGCACCCAGCGAAACGGACACCAGCTTGAGGGCAAAGTTGTGGAAGATGCGGCTGAACAGGGCCTCGCCGATGATGACAGCGGCCAGACCGATGACGATGGCACCACGGCCCATGCTGACATCGGCAAAGCCCTGATACTGGCTCAGCAGTGCGCCGGACAGGGCCACCAGACCGTTGGAGACAGCCAGACCCAGCACCACATTGAAGCTGGTGTTGATGCCCTGGGCACGGCTCATGGCGGGGTTGGAACCGGTGGCGCGGATGCCGCAGCCCAGCTCGGTGCCAAAGAACCAGTACAGCACGCCGATGACCACGGCGCTGACCAGAATGACCATGATGATTGGGTTGTGCAGGGCAAGCTCCTTGACCCAGCGCAGGGAGATCAGCAGGTCGTACTTGTCCACGTTGATGGACTGGTTGGCCTTGCCCATGATCTTCAGGTTGATGGAGTAGAGGGCCAGCTGGGTCAAGATACCAGCCAGAATGGCCGGGATGCCCATAAAGGTGTGGAGCAGGCCGGTGGCAAGGCCGGTGGCCAGACCGGCCAGCAGGGCGATGAAGAGCGCCGCCCAGACGTTCATGCCGGAGAGCAGGCACATAACGCAGACCGCGCCGCCGGTACCAAAGGAACCGTCTACGGTCAGGTCAGCCACATCCAGGATGCGGTAGGTCAGGTACACACCAATGGCCATGATGCCCCAGATGAGGCCCTGCGCACAGGCACCGGGCAAGGCACCGGGCAGGTTGGCAAGTCTTGCAAGAATATCCAAAACGTTTTCCTCCTGTAACTACACTTTTTTCTGATACGGGAAAGCGGAGAAGAGTCAAAATTCGCTCTTCTCCGCTGATTTTATTGTAAAGCCTCTTCGTTACTGCAGCGTGAACTCTGCGCCCCTATCAGGGGAGCTTTCTGCAAAACAGACTGAGCGCCTGTTATTCCTCAATGGCCTCGTAACCCTCGGGAACGGTCATGCCCAGGTCATCGCAGATGGTCTTGTTGTACTTCTTGGTCACGTTGGTGTACTCAACGGGCGTGGTGGAGATATCGGCCTCACCGGTCAGGACCTTGGCAGCCATCTCACCGGTGGTGTAGCCCAGATCGTAGTAGCTGATGGACAGGGTCGCCACGCCGCAGCCGGAGCAGATACCCTCCTCACCGGCGAACACGGGCTTCTTGGCCGGGCGGCAGATGCCGTCGATGATGCCGGTGTTGGCAGCGCAGGTGTTGTCGGTGGGGACATACACTGCGTCGTTCTCGTCGGCAGCCTTCTGGCAGACAGAGGCCAGATCGTTGGAATCAGAGAAAGCGTACTGGGTGGCGGTAACGCCCTTGGCCTCAAGGTACTTCTGGACCTCGTCCACCTGATACTGGCTGTTTGCCTCGGCAGAGCAGTAGAGCAGGCCCACCTTGGTGGCCTCGGGCAGCCACTCGGTGATCATATCCGCCTGCTGATCCAGCGGAGCCAGATCAGAGGTGCCGGAGACATTGCCGCCCACGGTGCCATCGAAATCGGTCAGGCCCAGAGCAACACCGTACTCGGTGACGGAGGTGCCCAGAATGGGGATGCTGTTGGTGGCAGCCTGTGCGGCCTGCAGGGCGGGGGTAGCGTTTGCCATGATCAGGTCAACGCCTGCGGAAACAAAGCCGTTGGCGATGGTGGCGCAGGTTGCGGAATCGTTCTGGGCGTTCTGGAAGTCAAAGGTGACATTCTCGCCGAACTGTGCGGTCAGGGCATCCTCAAAGCCCTGGGTGGCGGCATCCAGAGCGGCGTGCTCCACCAGCTGGCAGATGCCAACGGTATACTTCTGGCCGTCAGCCGCTGCGGAAGAAGCCGTAGCAGAGGAAGCGGTGGAAGAAGCAGCCGTGGAGCTGGAGGAACCGCCGCAGGCAGTCAGGGCAGCAGCTGCGCCGCAGACAGCGGCGGCAGACAGGAACGAACGACGAGAAATTTTACGCATGATATTACTCCCTCAATTCTACTTTCGCGGCAACAGGACACCGCATGAAAGTCAGTATTCAAGCGGCCTGTCGCATCGCGCTGCCGCTTTACACTCGTGAAGTATATCACACTTTCCGCTCTAAAACAACCGGGGAACAGCCCGAATTATCAATCAAAGTAATTTTATCTATCACTTTTTTCGATGGTTCTGTGCCGCATCTGCATTCCTTCGAGCTTTTTCAGCTCACCGTCCAGCCAGAGCAGATTTTCTTCCAGCTGGGGGCGGTACTCTTTTGCAAAGTCGTACCGGTAATACAGCGCCTTCCACAGCTTTTCCTGCATCCGCCGGGCAAACACCGGCTCAAACAGAGCGTCCAGCCGCTCCACGGTATCTTCCAGTTCCATGCACACCTGCGCCCAGCGCACATCGGTGGCCTCCCGGGCGGGCACATCGTAACGGGCCAGATAATCCCCCACCCTTGCCGCAATGACCTGCCCGCCGCACTGGGTGGGCTGCAAAAAGTAGGATACCTGCCCGTCCTTCGTGATCTCCTGCGCCAGCGGGTAAAGGGCGCAGACCAGCGGCTCGGCATCGTGGATGGCACAGTGGTTCCCGGTGAGGAAGGGGCAGTTGCCGCGCTCCTCCTTCAGCGGGGCCAGCCGCAGCACCGGCAGGTGGCTGACCCGCCCGATGCTTCCCCGACAGAACGCCCGGGCCACGGTGCGGGGCGGCAGGCGCAGGCGGGCCGCAATGCGCCACAGGTCAAAGCCCGACAGCACGATATCCTCCCGCCCCCGGCAGCAGCCGCCGCAGCCCGCGCAGGCAAACGAAAACGCCTCGTCCCGGGCAAGCAGGGGCGCGGTGCGGGTAAAATCAGTGCGGCCGCAGAGATCGACCTGTGAATCCTTGAGCATGATGGTTCTCCTGTTCTGTGAATGGTTTTGTTCCATTGTACCACAAAGCCGGGCACAGAAAAAGGGAGCGCATCCGCTCCCCTGTTCAGGACCCCCGGCTCACACGGCGGTAGACCGTTACGGCATCCTCGATGTGGTAGGGCGCGGTGCTGTGGTCTCCCCCTGCCCCGGCCGTGACCAGAATGTATTCCCTGCCCTTCACCTCGGCCAGACTGGCAAGGCAGAGCCCTGCCTTCCCGGTGTAACCGGTCTTACCGCCCAGGATCCGGCCACTGTGCAGCTCTGTGCCGTCCAGCTGGCTCAGCAGGGTGCTGTGCATCGTGAACCCCTGCGGGTGGCAGTTGGTGGCCGGAACGGTATACCGCTCCGTGGTAAACAGCTTGCGGAAGGTCTCGTTCTGCAGGGCTGCTTCCGTCAGCCGGGCCATATCCCGCACGGTGGAAACATGTTCTGGGTCGTGCAGACCGGTGGGGTTGCAGAAATGCGTGGCGGTCATCCCCAGCTCTGCCGCTTTCTGGTTCATCCGGGCCACAAAAGCTTCCTCGCTGCCGCTCACCTCCCGGGCCAGCGCTTCGCAGCACTCGGCCCCCGAGGGCAGCATGGCCCCGTACAGCAGATCCCGCACCGTGGCCGTTTCCCCGGACTGAAACCCCGCCAGCGAGGCATTCTGGGCCTGCAGAGCTGGAAAGATCTCCTCGGGCAGGGTCACGGGCGTGTCGAGGTCCGGGTTTGCTTCTATGGCCAGCAACGCCGTCATCATCTTGGTCATGGAAGCCGGATAGATCGTGCTGTCGGCATCCTTTTCGGCCAGCACCTCCCCGCTGTCGGCCCGCAGTAAAATGGCATGGGGACTGTTCAGCCCATCCAGCGTGAGCCGCCGGGGCCACAACAGCAGAAGCAGGGTCGCCAGCACCAGCAGCCAGAACAGCCGCCGGAAGGCTCTGCGCCGGTGCTTCCGGCGGCGCGGTGAAGTTTTCATTCTCGTTCTCATCCCTTTTTGCAAAATCAAAAGCGCTTTCATCCCCTAATACGGGACGAGAGCGCCTTTTTCTGCAAAAAGTGGGGCCGCCCCACAAAAATTTGTGCAGCGGCCCCAAGTCAGTTTAGTTTTTTACCATTTTACGTCATTTACAGGAACGTGTTCAGTGCTGTGCCTTATGGAACATGCTCTTGCGCTTACGCTCCAGCAGATAACCGGCAGCCAGCAGAACACCGCCTGCACGCACCAGAACATCTGCCATCCAGTTGGTGGTACCGGTCTGGATCAGCTTGCCGCTCTCCGGGCGGGCATCCTGTACCGGCGGGTTCACGGGGGTCTCCGGGGCGGGCGTGGTCTTAGCGGCTGCCTGCTCCACGGCGGGAGTGGTGGGCCGTGCATCCTGCACTGCCGGGGTAGTCGGCGTAGTGGGAGCCGGAGGAGTAGGCTCGGAATCCTCAGGCGTTTCCGTTTCCGGGTTCGTGGGGATCACAGGGTCGGTCACTTCCCGCAGAGCGCCGTAAATGGTCACGGTGTACCGTGCGGAGTCGGTGCCGTCGATGTCGCCGGTGACCTTCACGTTGGAATCCGGGCCAAAAGCATCCAGCACGCCCGCTGCTGCGGTGGTGTTGGGGTTGTTCTGGCTCTCATAGCCCCAGACGATGGTATAGGTCTTGCCCTCATACTCGTACTCGGTGCCATAGACCATATCATAAGCGCTGGGAGCACCCTCTGCCTGTTTTTCGTAGTTGCCCCAGATGAGCTTGGTGTTGCCCTCTGCATCGGTGGTCTTGGTGAAGTTCAGGCTCTTACCGTTCACCACCATATCCCGCAGAATAACGACCTGATCGCCATTCTCAGCGGTCTGGTAGGCAGTGTCGAAATTGTATCCGGCCTGCTTCAGCTCTTCCAGCACCTTGCCGATGATCTCCGGGTCGTGGGAACCGTCCACATCCAGCATATAGTTCAGTGCGGCGGCGGGCACCCACACGGAGAGATACTGCTTCCCGGTCTCCTTGTTCAGGTCAGAGAGGTAGGTGTAGGTCTGACCTTTATAGGAAAGGGCATCGAAGTTTGCGTGGGTATCATCCTTGGTCAGCAGGAAATTGGTCAGCTTGTCGCCCTGATCGTTCACCGGCCACAGGGTGTTGTCGGCCTTGTAGTCATAGGTCAGCGTACCGCCGGTAACGATGAGGTTCTGACCCTTGTCACTCTTAGTGCCTACGATAGAGTTTACATCCACATGGGAGCCGTTCTTGATGGTAGTGGTAGATTTTGAGCCATTAGAATAGATACCTTTGAGGAAATTGCCCTCGGTGATAAGAGTGCCGTTATCCATGGTAAGAGTTGCACCGTTACCGAGAACAATAGCACTTGCACCTGTTGTAGCCTGCGAAAGGTGCAACTTGCTATTTTGATCAACCAGAATACTGCTTGGATTCTTGCTTAGGTTAACACGCAGAGCATGAGCATAACCCTTCATTTGCAGATTATATTCGCTCTCTCCGGTAACATGCAGTTTGGTCGCACCACTCTGACCGCCAACAAACATCATACCAACACTGCCTATGGAGGTAACCTTGCTCTTACCGCTGATTTCTACTTCATCAAAACCAGCGTAGATGCCTGTGGGAGCTTCCAATTTGACCTCGCTCTTGTTGGTAACGGTCAGTTTTCCCTTTCCGTTACTCTCGGGGCCGTAGATGGCAGTACCATTCTGAGCACTGACGCTTCCGGTGGAGTTGTCAAATGTGATGTTGGTACCGCCTTCGGGAGCAACGGAGATACCCATGCCATTACCGCTGATATTCACCTCGGAATTATCGAAGGTGATGTCCCCGGCACCGCCCTCATAGTCGATGCCACGGCCATTGCTGTCGATGTTCAGCGTGCTGTCTTCTACGGTCAGGCTGGAACCGGTTCCGCCATAGATTGCAGAGCTTTGTGTTCCCTTGATCTCCAGTGTGCTGTCACCTGTTACCGTGATGTCATCGGTACTGTCAATGCCATAACCATTGTTGCCGTAGACTAAACCTTCCTGATCATTATCGATCTTGTAAGCACCGCTGCCCACCGTGTCAATGGTCAGGCTGGAGTTGTCCTCTATGGCCAGGTCACCCCGCTGTACGATACCGCGTCCACCCTGCGTACTGGAACCTGCTTCTGTGTGCTTGATATCCACATCGGCATTGTCCGTCAAGGTCACATCAGAATCGTTAGAGATCACCATTCCGGTAGAAGTATGATCAATGTTCAGAGAGCCTTGGTCGCTGGTCTCGTCTCCTTTGATGGTCAGGGACGCACCCTTGCCCTTGCTGTCATCACCTGCGTTTTCGCCGCCCACGCGGATGCCTTCCACATTGCGGTTGGGGCTGCTCGTGCCTTCTTTTTTCGCTTCTTCTGCTTCCTTGGCGGCATCCTCCAAGGCTTCCTTGCCATCAATGGTGTTTTCGCCCTTTAATGTAACGTTCACCGTGGAGTGATCTCGTGCAACAATGCCTGCGGTGTTATCTTTTTCGGTCAGATTAATTTCGGTATGATCCAGCGTCAGGTCAACGTTGGTTTTCTTGTTATCATCGTTTTCATCTTTGCCATCCAGATCCACACCGATATCAATGCCATTGCCGCCGGTGGTCAGGTTGGAATCCCTGACTGTCAGGTCAACATCTGCACCCTCGCCCACCTTGATGATGGTTTTATCTTCTTTGGTATCTGCGGGCACTTCAGTCGGGGTGTCAGTCTGGGTGCTGGTGTCGCTGGTATCTACATTCACGCCGTCAATGATGATATCCACGTCACGGTCTCCATCCTTGTTCGTGACATTTTCTTCCACAGTGACAGTATTGTCCGTTGTTGTACCTTCTGCCTGTTTGATGATGATTTGGCCATTGTCTTTGGTATCCTAATCAACATAGACATCATCTGTTTTTCCGTTGGCCGTATTTTGATAACTGAATGCGCCCTTCTCATTCTCCGCAACAGTCACATCACCGTTTTCCAGTTGATACGTCACCGCAGAAGCACTGGGGCCAACCGTGCTCACTGCAACCGCAGTGGCCAGCGACATTGCTGCCAACTTGAATTTCTTGTTTGTCATTTTCTTCTGCTCCTTTCCAGTTCATGCTCACATGATCGAAAAGTGGTGGTCAAACAGCAGGCCGATCCTTTGTCAACTGTTTTTTGCATTGGAACGCGTTTCTCCCAAAAGCATTTCCAACTCTATGATAGCACATTGTACGAAAAAATCAAGCAAAAATAGAAACTTTTGGCAATTTCTTTGCCAGCGAAAGAAAGTACCGTACAAAAACAACAAACCCCCAAGGAATTTCTTCCTCAGGGGTTTCATGCAAGTCGGCGACTACCTATTTTCACGCGCCGTTTCCAGCGAACTATCTTGGGCACGAGTGAGCTTAACTTCTGTGTTCGGAATGGGAACAGGTGGAACCTCACCGTCATCGTCACCGACCAATATGACTGGTTCAGTATAACATTTCTGTTTTACTTTGTCCAGTATTTCTTGAAGGACGTGCCTTCAAAACTGAATAATCACTGCTGACATTTTATCATTGACTTGAGAATTCAAGCGAATTGTGGTCAAGCCCTCGATCTATTAGTACACACTTGCTGAATGGATCACTCCACTTACACATCGTGCCTATCAACCTCGTAGTCTGCAAGGGATCTTACCTGATCAAATCAGTGGGATATCTTATCTTTGGGTCGGCTTCACGCTTAGATGCTTTCAGCGTTTATCCGATCCGTACGTAGTTGCCCAGCTATGCTCCTGGCGGAACAACTGGTGCGCCAGAGGTACGTCCGTCCCGGTCCTCTCGTACTAGGGACAGCTCCCATCAAATATCCTGCGCCCACGACAGATAGGGACCGAACTGTCTCACGACGTTCTGA
>OLNV01000130.1_pt1 | contig 60440 bp, 45 predicted proteins | sample 1672891 | NCBI WGS metagenome assembly OLNV01 (sample SAMEA3136734, study PRJEB25190) | human gut metagenome | biome: human gut; feature: human-associated habitat; material: faeces | place: Austria | collected 2013 | reverse complement strand
GCGAAATTCTGACGCTACGCAAGGATGACACCATCCCGGCGATAATCTCGCACGACGAATAAGATGAAGCCGGCGAATGCCGGCTTTTTTAATGCGATAATTTAATCTTATGGGTGGCGCACAATGAATACCCTTCCAGAACAGTACGCAAACACCGCTCTCCCCACCCTGCCCGGTCAACCGCAAAATCCATGTGCCTGGCCCCGTGATGAATTAACCGTCTGTGGGATAAAAGCCCATATCGATACTTTCCAGCGTTGGCTGGGTGATGCCTTTGACAATGGGATCTCCGCAGAACAGTTGATTGAGGCACGTACCGAGTTCATAGACCAGCTCCTGCAACGATTATGGATTGAAGCGGGATTCAGCCAGATTGCCGACCTGGCATTGGTTGCCGTCGGTGGTTATGGTCGTGGCGAGCTGCATCCACTTTCCGACATCGATTTACTGATTTTAAGCCGTAAAAAGCTCCCGGATGATCAGGCGCAAAAAGTGGGCGAGCTGTTAACGCTGCTCTGGGATGTGAAGCTGGAAGTCGGTCATAGCGTGCGCACGCTTGAAGAGTGCATGCTGGAAGGATTATCGGATTTAACCGTCGCCACCAATTTAATCGAATCCCGCTTATTAATTGGCGATGTAGCGCTCTTCCTCGAACTGCAAAAACATATTTTTAGCGAAGGATTCTGGCCTTCCGACAAGTTCTACGCAGCGAAAGTTGAAGAACAGAACCAGCGCCATCAGCGTTACCACGGCACCAGCTACAACCTTGAGCCAGACATCAAAAGTAGCCCTGGCGGCTTGCGCGATATCCACACGCTGCAATGGGTGGCCCGCCGTCATTTTGGCGCAACATCGCTGGATGAAATGGTCGGGTTTGGCTTCTTAACCTCAGCGGAGCGAGCGGAATTAAACGAATGTCTGCATATATTGTGGCGTATTCGCTTTGCCCTGCATCTGGTCGTCAGCCGTTACGATAATCGCCTGCTGTTTGATCGCCAGCTTAGCGTCGCCCAGCGTTTGAATTACAGTGGTGAAGGTAACGAACCGGTCGAGCGGATGATGAAGGATTACTTCCGCGTTACACGCCGCGTCAGTGAACTCAACCAGATGCTGCTGCAACTGTTCGATGAAGCCATCCTCGCCCTTCCCGCCGACGAAAAACCACGTCCAATCGACGATGAGTTTCAGCTACGCGGTACGCTAATCGACCTGCGTGATGAAACACTATTTATGCGCCAGCCGGAAGCCATCTTGCGTATGTTCTACACCATGGTGCGCAACAGTGCGATCACCGGCATTTACTCCACCACGCTGCGCCATCTGCGCCATGCCCGTCGCCATCTGCAACAACCGCTGTGTAATATTCCGGAAGCACGAAAACTGTTTTTGAGCATTCTGCGTCACCCCGGAGCGGTGCGGCGCGGGCTATTGCCAATGCATCGCCATAGCGTACTCGGCGCGTATATGCCGCAATGGTCGCATATCGTCGGGCAAATGCAGTTTGACCTGTTCCACGCCTATACGGTGGATGAACATACTATCCGCGTGATGCTGAAACTGGAGAGTTTTGCCAGTGAAGAAACGCGCCAACGCCATCCGTTGTGCGTGGACGTCTGGCCGCGCCTGCCGTCAACTGAGCTGATTTTCATCGCCGCGCTGTTTCACGATATTGCCAAAGGACGCGGCGGCGACCACTCTATTCTCGGTGCTCAGGATGTAGTGCATTTTGCCGAACTCCATGGGTTGAACTCGCGCGAGACGCAACTGGTCGCCTGGCTGGTTCGCCAGCACTTGCTGATGTCGGTAACAGCTCAGCGCCGCGATATTCAGGACCCGGAAGTGATCAAGCAGTTTGCCGAAGAAGTGCAAACAGAAAACCGACTTCGTTATCTGGTATGCCTGACAGTGGCCGATATATGCGCCACCAACGAAACGCTGTGGAATAGCTGGAAGCAAAGTCTGTTGCGCGAACTCTATTTCGCCACCGAAAAGCAGCTACGACGCGGAATGCAAAACACGCCGGATATGCGCGAACGGGTTCGCCATCACCAACTCCAGGCGCTGGCACTACTGCGCATGGATAACATCGACGAAGAGGCGCTGCACCAAATTTGGTCACGCTGTCGTGCTAACTATTTTGTCCGCCATAGCCCAAATCAACTGGCCTGGCATGCGCGCCATTTATTACAGCATGATTTAAGCAAACCGCTGGTATTGCTTAGTCCGCAGGCTACGCGTGGAGGCACCGAGATTTTTATCTGGAGCCCGGACCGCCCCTATCTGTTTGCCGCCGTCTGTGCCGAATTAGACCGCCGCAATTTAAGTGTCCACGACGCACAAATTTTCACCACTCGCGACGGTATGGCGATGGATACCTTCATCGTGCTGGAACCCGATGGCAGCCCGCTGTCCGCAGATCGCCATGAAGTTATTCGATTTGGTCTGGAGCAGGTACTGACACAAAGTAGCTGGCAGCCACCGCAGCCACGTCGCCAACCGGCCAAACTACGTCACTTTACTGTTGAAACTGAAGTGACATTTTTGCCGACCCATACCGACCGCAAATCGTTCCTTGAGCTTATCGCGCTCGACCAACCAGGACTGCTGGCGAGAGTCGGGAAAATTTTTGCCGATCTGGGAATTTCGCTTCATGGCGCCCGAATTACAACCATTGGCGAACGAGTAGAAGATTTATTCATAATTGCCACCGCTGACCGGCGTGCACTTAATAACGAGTTGCAGCAGGAAGTGCATCAGCGGTTGACAGAGGCCCTCAATCCAAACGATAAAGGGTGATGTGTTTACTGATATGAAAAGAGTTTAACAATGCAGCAGTTACAGAACATTATTGAAACCGCTTTTGAACGCCGTGCCGAGATCACGCCAGCCAATGCAGACACCGTTACCCGCGAAGCGGTAAATCAGGTGATCGCCCTGCTGGATTCCGGCGCACTGCGTGTAGCGGAAAAAATTGACGGTCAGTGGGTGACGCATCAGTGGTTGAAAAAAGCGGTGCTGCTCTCTTTCCGTATTAATGATAATCAGGTGATCGAAGGGGCAGAAAGCCGCTACTTCGACAAAGTGCCGATGAAATTCGCTAACTACGATGAAGCACGTTTCCAGAAAGAAGGCTTCCGCGTCGTGCCACCAGCGGCAGTGCGTCAGGGCGCGTTCATTGCCCGTAACACCGTGCTGATGCCGTCTTACGTCAACATCGGCGCATATGTTGATGAAGGCACGATGGTTGATACCTGGGCGACCGTCGGTTCCTGTGCGCAGATTGGTAAAAACGTCCACCTTTCCGGTGGCGTGGGTATCGGCGGCGTGCTGGAGCCGCTGCAGGCTAACCCGACCATTATTGAAGATAACTGCTTCATCGGCGCGCGCTCTGAAGTGGTTGAAGGGGTGATTGTCGAAGAAGGTTCCGTCATCTCTATGGGCGTATACATTGGTCAGAGCACCCGTATTTACGACCGTGAAACCGGCGAAATCCACTACGGTCGCGTTCCGGCAGGATCTGTGGTTGTTTCAGGCAATCTGCCGTCGAAAGATGGCAAATACAGTCTTTACTGTGCGGTTATCGTTAAGAAAGTTGACGCGAAAACTCGCGGCAAAGTCGGCATTAACGAACTGCTGCGTACCATCGACTAAAAGTATGCACACGGGCAGCACGACGCTGCCCGATTGCTTTCTGGTTCAGAATAATTCGTCCTACTCATTCTTCTTCCCCTTTTTTAAATACTTTTTCATCTTGTTTCGGACTGTCATGTAATTCGCAAAACAAAGATAAATGTGCTAATCCATCCCATGGAATATCGCCACAATAAAGCAGGTAATTTTTTGATTTTTACGCCATGATAGAAGTCTGGAAGAAAAAGGCTTTCTGCGATCACAGTCGAGCCGGGCGGGCCAGGCCAAATGCTAAAATAAGCACAATTTACTGACTCATTTTGAGGTAACGCTATGTACGACAATCTGAAAAGTCTGGGTATTACCAATCCTGAAGAAATTGATCGTTACAGCCTCCGGCAGGAAGCCAACAACGATATTCTGAAAATCTATTTCCAGAAAGACAAAGGCGAGTTTTTCGCCAAGAGCGTGAAGTTTAAATATCCGCGTCAGCGTAAAACGGTCGTCGCCGATGGTGTGGGTCAGGGTTATAAAGAAGTGCAGGAGATTAGCCCTAATCTTCGCTATATCATTGATGAGTTAGATCAAATCTGCCAGCGTGACCGCAGCGAAGTTGATCTTAAGCGTAAGATCCTCGACGACTTACGTCATCTGGAGTCAGTAGTAACCAATAAGATCAGCGAGATTGAAGCCGATCTGGAAAAACTGACGCGTAAATAATGCCATTCTTTGGGCCGGGTAAAGTCTCACCCGGCTGTAATTTTGTCATCGACCTACCGCTCTTCATCCAGTTGCAACGCCACATACAGCAGCAACCTGTCATCAAAATTGCCCAAATCCAGCCCGGTCAGTTCCGATATACGATTAAGCCGATACTCCAGAGTATTACGATGAATAAACAGCGCCTTTGACGTAGCCAGCGGTTGCACATTGTGGCGAAACCACGCCGCCAGCGTTCGTCGCAGCAAGCCGTTATTGTCCATCGCTTTCAGCCGCGCCAGCGGTCGCGCCAGTTCGTTGGCCTGCCAGTCGCCACGCAAACTGTCGAGTAACACAGGCAACATCAGATCCTGATAAAAATAGCAGCGACTTTCTGGCATTCGCTGTTTACCCACCACCATCGTCGTTTTCGCCGTACGATAAGAGCGGGCAATACTGCCCGGTCCGGTAAAATAGTTACCCAGCGAAACGCGAAAACGCAGCTGGCCGTACTCTTTCATGCGGGTAATCAGTTGTTCAACTCGCTTACGATGATCTTCTGCATCCCAGCGCCCAAAAGAGTTCAACGCCGGTTTCAACACCACCATTTCGGTCAGCGAGACAATCGCCACCAGATTATTACGCTCGGGCGTAGTCAGCGCGTTTTGCAGTTGTTGTAACTCCGCCATTGCGCTGTCCACACCAAGCTGACCGCTGTCGACCTCAACAATAGCCACCACTCGCGGTTGATTGAGATCGATCCCCAGCCGTTGCGCCCATTCCGTAAGTGCGGGAGTATTCTCCTCAGCCTGAATCAGGTTCATCACCAGTTCTTCCCGCAAACGGCTATCCTGCGCCAACAGGTGCATCAACCGCGACTGTTCCAGCATCATTTCAGCCGTCATGCAGACCAGTTCGCCATATTTACGCAGGTTCTCTGGTTCACCAGTCAGGCCAATTACGCCGACAATTTCACCTTCCAGCCGTAACGGTAGATTAATCCCCTGCCGCACACCGTGCAGATGACGTGCCACCGCGTCATCAATATCGACGACTCGTCCCTGTGAAAGTACCAGCAATGCACCTTCGTGCAATTCACCAATACGCTCACGATCGCCGCTGCCGATAATTCGCCCGCGGGCATCCATTACGTTGATATTGGTATCGATGATGCGCATGGTACGTGCCACGATATCCTGCGCCATTTTGGTATCAAGATGCCAGCCAGCCATAAGTCCTCCGTTATGCACGGCTTAGCATAAGGAAGTACGTAACGTACGGCATTGTGCAAATGCCCAAAGGATGATGAAGATGTATGGAGTTGTGGCGAAGTTCACAGATTGTAAGGAGAACCCCTTCCCGTATTCAGGAAGGGGTTGAGGGAGATTACTGCATTAACAGGTAGATGGTGCTGTCGCCGCGCTGAATGTTCAGTGCCAGCACAGACGGTTTGCTGTCGAGAACTTTACGCAGTTCAGCGATGTTTTTCACTGCCTGCTGGTTCGCGCCAATAATCACATCACCTTTTTTCAGGCCGATCTGCGCAGCCGGAGTGCCCGTTTTCACGTTGTTCACTACCACGCCCTGATCTTTGCCTTTGTTGCTCATCTCAGCGCCTTCAATGCCGTTGAAGATGGAGCTGGAATCAACCTGATTCTGGCTGCTCTGCTGCAGTTCCAGGTTCACGTTAACCTGCTTACCGTCGCGCAGTAAGCCCAGGGTCAGTTTGCTGCCCACCGGCATGGTACCCACCTGAGCACGCAGTGCGGCAAAGCTGCTGATCGGCTTACCATTCAGTGAGGTGATCACATCACCCGCTTTAATGCCCGCTTTTGCAGCGGAGGAGTTAGGCAGAACCTGGCTTACGAAAGCACCGCGCTGGGCGTCAACTTTCATCGCTTTCGCCAGTTCAGAGTTCAGCTCAGTCCCCATAATACCCAGCTCACCGCGTTTCACCTGGCCGTATTCCACCATCTGCGAGGTCAGGTTTTTCACCATGTTGCTCGGGATAGCAAAACCGATACCGATGTTGCCGCCGTCCGGTGCGAGGATCGCGGTGTTGATACCGATCAGTTCACCGTTCAGGTTAACCAGCGCACCACCGGAGTTACCACGGTTGATCGCTGCATCGGTCTGGATGAAGTTTTCGTAGTTTTCAGCATTCAGGCCGCTACGCCCCAGCGCAGAGACAATCCCGGAAGTTACCGTCTCGCCCAGACCAAACGGGTTACCAATCGCTACGGTGTAATCACCCACGCGCAGTGCATCAGAATCCGCCATCTTAATTGCGGTCAGGTTTTTCGGATTCTGGATCTGGATCAGCGCGATATCAGAGCGCGGATCTTTGCCAACCATCTTCGCGTCGAACTTACGACCATCGCTCAGCTGGACTTTAATCACCGTCGCGTTATCAACAACGTGGTTGTTGGTGACGACATAGCCTTTATCGGCATCAATGATGACGCCGGAACCCAGCGCCATGAATTTCTGTTGCTGGCCGCCGCCATTACCGCCCTGGCCCCCCTGGCAGAACGGAGAGCTCTGGAACGGAGAACCTTCCTGGCAGAACGGAGAATCATCACCGAAGAACTGCTGGAAATTACGCGGCATACGCGGCGTATTAACGGTTGTGCTACCTTCTACGTTAATGCTGACCACTGAAGGCATCACCTTTTCGAGCATCGGTGCAAGGCTTGGCATCTGCTGGGCTGTCGTTGCTGAAGAAGTCTCAGCCGCCGTTGCAGAGAGCGGAGATAACGCCAAACCTAAACTCAGAGCCAGTGCACTCAGTGCTAATGTGGTTTTTTTCATGTATTTCAGTCTCGATTAACAGATAACGCAAAATTGCTGTGTTCTTCAGATTCGTTTTATAGCGCGAAGTTCCGAACTAAAGTTTCTGCAAAAGGTAAAAATTTATTGTTCGTCTTTACAAAAGCCTGGTTATTGTTCTACGGCCATCAGACGTCGGTATTCATCCCACGCATAGAGGTCGGTCATACCGCTGATATAATCCTGCAGCAGGCGGCAACGGTAATAATATTCCCATAGCGGAAACTCAGGAGAATCTGACGGTAATTTACTGACAGCCTCGACATAGGCCAGCCGATGGCGCGTCGAGAGTTTGTGGAATAAGCGCGATTCAATAGGGAAACGTTTCACCCGTTCTTTTTCTACCAGTTCAGTAAAGTCTGATAACGACAGGCTTAATAAAGGACGATAAATCTCTAATAATCCGCTAATGACCCGATAGCCCTGCAATTCAAGCTGTTCGACATCTGGATGGCTAAACACATGTTTTACAGCGACATTTTTATAAAGCTTAAGAAGATCGCTGCATTCGCTGGCATCTTCCAATAATGCATGATTAAACGTTCCGGCGAAAATCGCAGGCAGATTATCAATAAATCGTTGTGCCGCGTAGGGTACCAGTTTATTTAGGGTGTTTACCCGTAAATACATAAAAAACTGATCTTCCGTACTGCGGCTTAAACTATTTGAGCGTGATTTTCCCCAGGCATTTTCAACCACCAGCGAAAAGAGCGAACCTTTCTCATGCTGGCCCCACGCCTCGTGCAAATGATGATAAAGCTGCTCAACGGTAAATATTCTTTTCTCTACCGCATCTTCAAGGTCTGCCACACAATAGGAGATGTCGTCGGCAGCTTCCATAATCCACGTTAATGGAAAACGACTGTAAAGCGCCAAATTAAGTTCTTTACGCAACCGGGCAATATAGGCTTCTTCAGAAAGATAATAACCCGGCTTTTTCATTAAATAGTGATGTGTCTCAGGCGTTTCACCACGCCACCACGCCGGACGAGTATATTTTAAAATACCGCCGACCTGTGCCCAGGTGAGATTCATCCGCATCAATGTATGCACCAGACGAATGCCTTGTGCATTCCCCTCAAAATGACATAAGTCCTGACGTATTTTGCGCCGCAGCTCGTTAAGCGGTTCTTCCCCGTCCCGTAAACGTAGTGCCGCCACGCTGCAGCGATCGTCAGTCAGAGGCTGGCTTTCGGCATCTTCCGGGTGCAAACGCTGGCGAAACCAGTCATTTATCGCCGCTTCGCCAAAATGACCAAACGGCGGATTGCCGATATCGTGCATAAGGCATGACATCTCAACAATACTTTCAAAGGGGCCGGTCAGTTCATCCAGGCCGTATGCTTCCAGCAATTTAAGCTCTTTCAGACGGCTTAAAATTTCTTTGGCGATGTAGCGCCCCACCTGCTGGACTTCCATCGAGTGGGTAAGACGCGTGCGCACGGCAGCATTGCGCTCCAGTGGAAAAACCTGGGTCTTTTGTTGCAGACGACGAATTGCCGGAGAGTTGATGATACGCCCGCGATCGCTCTCGAAGATACGCAGGATCTCATGTTCGGTTTTAACGCCCTGTGGTGAACGGTAACGACGATGCCAGTTTATTTTTTTTCGGAAATCAATCTGTGCCATGTCCTCTCCCGCGTGAGAAATACGCTTCCCCGTAAGCGCATGGTAAACTATGCCTTCAAATCGGGCTTATCGCGAGTAAATCTATGAAAATCGGCATCATTGGTGCAATGGAAGAAGAAGTTACGCTGCTGCGTGACAAAATCGAAAACCGTCAAACTATCAGTCTGGGCGGTTGCGAAATCTATACCGGCCAACTGAATGGAACCGAGGTTGCGCTTCTGAAATCGGGCATCGGTAAAGTCGCTGCGGCGCTGGGTGCCACTCTGCTGTTGGAACACTGCAAGCCAGATGTGATTATTAACACCGGTTCTGCCGGTGGCCTGGCACCAACGCTGAAAGTGGGCGATATCGTTGTCTCGGACGAAGCACGTTATCACGACGCGGATGTCACGGCATTTGGTTATGAATACGGTCAGTTACCAGGCTGCCCGGCAGGCTTCAAAGCTGACGATAAACTGATCGCTGCCGCTGAGGCCTGCATTGCCGAACTGAATCTTAACGCTGTACGTGGCCTGATTGTTAGCGGCGACGCTTTCATCAATGGTTCTGTTGGTCTGGCGAAAATCCGCCACAACTTCCCACAGGCCATTGCTGTAGAGATGGAAGCGACGGCAATCGCCCATGTCTGCCACAATTTCAACGTCCCGTTTGTTGTCGTACGCGCCATCTCCGACGTGGCCGATCAACAGTCTCATCTTAGCTTCGATGAGTTCCTGGCTGTTGCCGCTAAACAGTCCAGCCTGATGGTTGAGTCACTGGTGCAGAAACTGGCACATGGCTAAGTCACTGTTCAGGGCGCTAGTCGCCCTGTCTTTTCTCGTGCCGCTGTGGCTCAACGCCGCGCCGCGCGTCATCACGCTTTCTCCCGCCAACACTGAACTTGCCTTTGCCGCCGGGATCACGCCGGTTGGGGTCAGCAGCTATTCCGACTATCCTCCACAAGCGCAAAAGATTGAGCAGGTTTCCACCTGGCAGGGGATGAATCTGGAACGCATTGTGGCGCTGAAACCCGATCTGGTGATTGCCTGGCGTGGAGGTAATGCCGAGCGGCAGGTTGACCAGCTGGCTTCGCTGGGAATAAAAGTGATGTGGGTCGATGCGACAAGCATTGAACAAATTGCCAATGCGTTACGTCAACTGGCCCCCTGGAGTCCGCAACCAGACAAGGCCGAACAAGCCGCGCAATCCCTGCTGGATCAGTACGCGCAATTGAAAGCGCAATATGCTGATAAACCTAAAAAACGTGTTTTTCTGCAATTCGGCATTAATCCGCCATTTACCAGTGGAAAAGAGTCGATTCAGAACCAGGTACTCGAAGTTTGTGGCGGAGAAAACATCTTTAAAGATAGCCGGGTTCCCTGGCCGCAAGTTAGCCGCGAACAGGTGTTAGCACGCGCGCCACAGGCGATAGTCATTACAGGCGGACCGGACCAAATTCCTAAAATCAAACAATACTGGGGTGAACAGCTCAAAATTCCCGTTATTCCTCTCACGAGTGACTGGTTTGAACGTGCAAGCCCACGTATTATCCTCGCTGCACAACAGCTCTGTAATGCGCTTTCACAGGTAGATTAGCGCCTGACCTTTTCAGGTGCTCAGTGGGGATTGAACAATGCTCGTCTATTGGCTGGATATAGTCGGCACAGCGGTATTTGCCATCTCCGGCGTTTTGTTAGCCGGAAAATTGCGTATGGACCCTTTTGGTGTTCTGGTACTGGGCGTGGTTACCGCAGTAGGCGGCGGAACAATTCGCGACATGGCGCTGGATCACGGCCCGGTATTTTGGGTGAAAGATCCCACCGATCTGGTCGTTGCAATGGTCACCAGCATGCTGACCATCGTGCTGGTGCGCCAGCCAAGACGCTTACCAAAATGGATGTTGCCGGTGCTGGACGCCGTTGGTCTGGCGGTGTTTGTCGGCATTGGCGTGAATAAAGCCTTTAATGCGGAAGCCGGTCCGTTAATCGCGGTTTGTATGGGCGTCATTACTGGCGTTGGCGGCGGGATCATTCGTGATGTACTGGCCCGCGAAATCCCCATGATTTTACGTACAGAAATCTACGCAACAGCCTGTATTATCGGCGGTATTGTCCACGCTACGGCTTATTACACATTTTCCGTACCACTGGAAACAGCCAGTATGATGGGCATGGTCGTGACGCTATTGATTCGGCTGGCGGCTATTCGTTGGCATCTTAAGCTACCGACGTTTGCGCTGGATGAGAATGGGCGTTGAAGAGAGAAGATGTGCCGGATAGTTTATCCGGCACATGAACAACAGATTAGATACTAAAGGAAGAACCGCAACCGCAGGTGCTTTTCGCGTTCGGGTTGGTCACGATGAAACGAGAACCTTCCAGACCTTCGGTATAGTCAACGGAACCGCCGACCAGATATTGCAGGCTCATCGGGTCAACCACCAGGCCAACGCCCTGTTTTTCGATGGTCATATCGCCTTCGTTCACCTGATCATCAAAGGTGAAACCATACTGGAAGCCGCTGCAACCGCCACCGGTGATATACACGCGTAATTTCAGATTCGGGTTATCTTCGTCAGCGATCAGGCTTTTAACTTTGTTGGCTGCTGCGTCGGTAAACTCCAGCGGCAGTGCTACGTCATCACTCATATTTTGCTCCAAACGACATCGGCAATTGGGCAAATTCTAACCCAATAATAATCGCCATTATCTAATACCCTGGTATTTCGTTCAAGTATTCTCGCTGGCTGATGCGGCCTTGCTTCGCGCCAGTTGCTCAGCTTCCTGTTTTGCCAGCGTGCGCGCAAGAATCGCCGAGTATAGCGGTTTCCCGCCGGTAAATTGTGCTAATAGTGTTGCGCCAAGACCGGTAATAATCATTGGCAAAATGAGCTGGTAGTTATCGGTCATCTCCAGAACCAGGATGATACCCGTTAACGGCGCGCGAATAGATGCCGCCAGTAACGCCCCCATTCCGGCAATAGCAAAAGTGCCTGCTTCAAGGTGATATTGCGGAAACAGCTCAACGGCAACCATTCCGAAAGCGGTTCCCAGCACAGTACCCAGCGCCAGCATTGGGGCAAAAATACCGCCCGGCGCGCCGGAAGAGAAGCAGAGTAAGGTGGTAATGACCCGCGCGACGAAGATAAACACCAGCATTCCCATGCTGAAATTCCCTGCGGTAGCGATAGGAATCAGGTTAAAGCCGCCGCCCGAAGTTGCTGGTGACACAAACCCCAGCAATCCACACAGACCGCCAATCGCACCGCCCATCAGTACCCATTTGGTAATATTGCCGCCGTGCACACGGTGCAGCAAATCCTGCATCCCCAGCACCCATTTATTAAAAATAGGGCCGAAAATGCCAAAAATAATACCGAGGATCAGATAAAGCCACAGTGTATTAAGCGGCGCGTCAGAAAGTTTACCGACGTCAATCAACGCAACTTCATGATTAAAAATCCGGTACATAATGGTCGACATAATGACACCAATAAATACCGCTTTAATCGAAATTAACGTATAGCGAAACTGCGGACGCATCTCTTCGATAATAAACAATATACCCGCCAGCGGCGCGTTAAAGGCCGCCGCCAGCCCCGCAGCAGCACCGGTTGCCAGCAGCGTATGGCGAGCTTCGTCACCTTTCAGGCGGAAAATATCAAGCACCATGCGACCGATATTACCGCCGATCTGCACGGTTGGCCCTTCGCGCCCCAGCACCATGCCTCCGCCGAGTGTTCCCAGCCCGCCAAAGAATTTCACCGGCAACACACGCCACCAGCGAACTGGACGTTGATCTTCCAGCGCCCCTTCAATTTCCGGGATCCCCGAACCACCTGCTTCCGGCGCGTATTTGCGCACCAAAAAGTAGCCGAACATCGCCAGCACCGCCGAACAGAGAAAAGCGACGGTTAACAGAAGCGGATAATTATCAGCAGTATGTACCAGCGCCCCCATACGTTGGTTCTGCAACCAGGCGACACCTTTGTCAAAAGCAACCGCAGCCAGCCCGACAAGCGTGCCGACGACTGCCGCCATAAACAAAATGGCTAACGGGGTTTTATCGCGCTCAAGAAGTTGGCGAATCAGTTGTCTGCGTCGCAGGCGCGCGGCCTGCGGTGTTTCTAAAGAGGGAGTATCAGTTTTCATCCAATGATCACTTATTGGTCATACAAATAAGATGACGGCATTTTACTCGCACGTTCCATGAAAATCCTTTGCAAAGCGTAATGTTTCAAATGCACAAAACTTTTATACTCTAAGAAATCAGGATTGCACCAGTACAAGCAGCCTGATGTTTGACGAGTATTTAACTTGTTATGAATAACATAGAATAGCAGCCATTCACTTTTTCTACGAATCAGGAACCCTCCATGAGTAAGTCTGAAAATCTTTACAGCGCAGCGCGCGAGCTGATCCCTGGCGGTGTGAACTCCCCTGTTCGCGCCTTTACTGGCGTGGGCGGCACTCCACTGTTTATCGAAAAAGCGGACGGCGCTTATCTGTACGATGTTGATGGCAAAGCCTATATCGATTATGTCGGTTCCTGGGGGCCGATGGTGCTGGGCCATAACCATCCGGCGATCCGCAATGCCGTGATTGAAGCCGCCGAGCGTGGTTTAAGCTTTGGTGCACCAACCGAAATGGAAGTGAAAATGGCGCAACTGGTGACCGAACTGGTCCCGACCATGGATATGGTGCGCATGGTGAACTCCGGCACTGAAGCGACCATGAGCGCCATCCGCCTGGCCCGTGGTTTTACCGGTCGCGACAAAATTATTAAATTTGAAGGTTGTTACCACGGTCACGCTGACTGCCTGCTGGTGAAAGCCGGTTCTGGCGCACTCACGTTAGGCCAGCCAAATTCGCCGGGCGTTCCGGCAGATTTCGCCAAACATACCTTAACCTGTACTTATAACGATCTGGCCTCTGTACGCGCCGCGTTTGAGCAATACCCGCAAGAGATTGCCTGTATTATCGTCGAGCCGGTGGCAGGCAATATGAACTGCGTTCCACCGCTGCCAGAGTTCCTGCCAGGTCTGCGCGCGCTGTGCGACGAATTTGGCGCGTTGCTGATCATCGATGAAGTGATGACCGGTTTCCGCGTAGCGCTAGCTGGCGCACAGGATTATTACGGTGTGGAACCGGATCTCACCTGCCTCGGCAAAATCATCGGCGGTGGAATGCCGGTAGGCGCATTCGGTGGTCGTCGTGATGTAATGGATGCGCTGGCCCCGACCGGTCCGGTCTATCAGGCGGGTACGCTTTCCGGTAACCCGATTGCGATGGCTGCTGGTTTCGCCTGTCTGAATGAAGTCGCGCAGCCGGGCGTTCACGAAACGCTGGATGAGCTGACAACACGTCTGGCAGAAGGTCTGCTGGAAGCGGCAGAAGAAGCCGGAATTCCGCTGGTGGTAAACCACGTTGGCGGCATGTTCGGTATTTTCTTTACCGACGCCGGGTCCGTGACGTGCTATCAGGATGTGATGGCCTGTGACGTGGAACGCTTTAAGCGTTTCTTCCATATGATGCTGGATGAAGGTGTTTACCTGGCACCGTCAGCGTTTGAAGCGGGCTTTATGTCCGTGGCGCACAGCATGGAAGATATCAATAACACCATCGATGCTGCACGTCGGGTGTTTGCGAAGTTGTGATGATTTTGCCTCGCCCACCGGGCGAGGCATTCAATTAACGGCTCTGCTTTCTCAACAAATAGATAAAATATGGCGCGCCGATAAAGGTCGACAGCAGCCCCGCTGGGATCTGGAATGGAAACAGCACCATCCGCCCACACCAGTCAGCGAACACCAGCAGTAATCCTCCCACCAGCGCCGAAATTACGATGTGTGGCATCGTCCGTCGAAAGCCCATCATCCGCGCAATATGCGGTGCCATTAAACCAACAAAACTCAACGGTCCAATGGTCATTGTCGCAGTCGCTGTCAGGCAAGCCGCTAACAGCAGCAGCGCAATTCGCGTCGGCGTCAGCGCCATCCCCACGGCTCGTGCGGTATCACCTCCCAGCGGTAAAATGGTCAGCCAGCGGCGGCACAGCGGGGTAATCGCCAGCAAAATCACCATCACAATTCCGGTACGCCAGACCTGCGCATCGGTCGCGTTGTAGGTCGAACCGGAAATCCAGGTCAGAACTTGCGCCATTCGCGGGTCACCACTTGCCTGCAACATCATCAAAAGCATGGTGAACGCGGTACTTAACGCCATCCCCGCCAGTAACATGCGGTGTGGGGAAAATCCACCGCGTCCGGCGGCGATCATAATGATCAACAGCGTCACCGCCGCGCCGAGACTGCCTGCAGGTAACAGCCAGCCAAAGGCATTACCCGGCACCAGAAACAGCATCAACACCACGCCAAACGCCGCGCCGGAGCTAATCCCCAGCACTTCCGGGCTTGCCATCGGGTTTCCGGTCAGCCGCTGAATAATACAGCCCGCCACCGCCAGCATGACGCCCGCAAACAGCGCCGCCATAATTCGCGGCCAGCGCCAGGGCATTAAATCCTCGAGCAACGCCCCGCTCGCCCACGTCCAGCCGTGCGCATCACGGCCAAACGACAGCGCCACCACCACTGCCATCAACAGCAGCACGCCGCCCGCGAGGGCAAACGCCAGCACATGTTGGCGTTCAGCAGCGACACGATCGTTGACCTTCATATCCGGCGCGCTAATGCTGCGTAAACGCGGCAGCAGCCAAAGTAGCAGCGGCGCACCTATCAACGCAGTGACCGAACCGGTAGAAACTTCCATCCACACGCGAGTCAGCCAGAGGATGATTTGATCAGAAAGCCACAGAATTAACGCACCAATCAGCGACGCCAGCATCAATCGTGGCAACAAACGCCGCGCCCCCAGCATTTTTGCCAGCAGCGGCGCGAACAACCCGATAAAGCCGATAATCCCCACCGCATTCACCAGCAGCGCACTGATGACTATCGCCAGCGTCAGCGCCGCCAGACGCGCGAGCGACAAGGCCAGCCCGAGATTGCGCGCCACGCCATCATCAAGCCCCATCAGGGTTAACGGGCGAAGTAGCAATAACGTCAGCATCACGCCGCCCAGCAGCTGCGGCCATAAACGCTCAACGCCGCCCCAGTCGGTTTGCGTCAGCGTTCCGGTGCTCCACAGAAACATGCTTTGCAGTTGGTCATGATGGAAGATAACCAGTAACTGATTGATTGCACCGCAATAAAGGCTCACCACAAGCCCCGCGAGGATCAGCGTTACCGGCGAAAGCCGTTTCCCCCACGCGACGCCAAAGACAATTAAGCCAACCACACAAGCCCCTGCCAGTGCAGCAAACTGGCTCGCCATAGCACCTGGGATCGCCCAGAGCGTGGTGACGGTAATCCCCAGTTGCGCGCCTGTAGCAACGCCCAGCGTCGTCGGTTCCGCCAGCGGGTTACGCAGCACTTGCTGAAACAGCACGCCCACCAGCCCCAGGCCCGCGCCCACCAGCAGCGAAATCGCCAGACGCGGCAACAAGCTGTAGTGAAAAATCATCTGCTCGATGACGTCAATATCCGGCGACCAGGCGGCCTGCGCCCACTGGCTACGCGGCAGCGCCTGTGAGAAGTTCATCCAGGTCAGTGCCGTAGCGACAATCACTAACAGCGCCAGCAATAACGCAGGAAAAAGCGCAATTCGTTTACTCACGCTTTACCTCCGATGGCGTTATCCAGAATACGCACAAAGTGCATTGCCGAAAGCGTCGCGCCATAGAACCAGACCGCCGGAACGCGCTGAAAACCTCCTGCACGGACAAACGGCATGGCCTGCCACAGCGGGGTTGCCATTAGCGCATCCATGTCTTTGCTGTTGTCGTGATCAAAACAGAGCACATCAACGTCTTTATACGCTGCCAGACGATCGATACTGACGGCGGTACTGCCCCAGAAGTTGGTTTCCCCTTGCCAGGCATTTGGGATGCCGTACTCATCAAGAATTTCCTGGAACAAGCTGTTTGGACCGAAGACCAACATATGGCGCGGATCGATAAGCGTCGTCAGCAATAACGGGCGTGCACCACGCTTCACAAAGCGGGGTTTCATGCTGCGGATAAAGTCTTCATAGTGCGCTAAATGCGTTTCTGCTGCGCTTTGCAGGTTAAGTAAATCTGCCATTTCCGTCAGTGATTTACGCGCCATCGCCAGCGGCTGTTTGCCGTCACTGAAGTTAAATCCGCGACCCGGCGCAATACGTGCCAGCATTTCTGGTGAAGGGCCATATCCTGCCGACCAGACCATAAACGATGGTTTCATTTCGGTCAGCAGTTCAAGGTTAGGTTCTGTGCGCAAACCGACGTCGATCACTGAGTCCGGCAATGGCGGCTCGCTGACCCACAGGCGATAGTTGATGGTGTCCGCCACGCCGTAAGGCACGATGCCGAGCGCCAGCAGTAATTCCACCGGCAACCACTCCAGCGCCACAATACGATTGGGATCAATAGCCGCCGCGTGGGCGGTATTCATCTGCCATAACAACGGAGAAAGCGCCATCGCCGTTAACAGTCGACGGCGCGAAATAAGAGGTAAGCCGCTCATCAATAAACAAAACTCACAGGTGCAGCACCCGCCGGATGCGGCAAAATACCCATCGGGATGCCATAAATCATTTCGAGGGTTTCGCCGCGCATAATTTCCGCAGGCGTTCCCTGAGCAATCATTTCACCGCCGCGCAGGGCGACCAGATAATCACAGTAACGCGCAGCCATATTGATATCGTGCAGCACGGCAATGACCGTCAGGCCACGCTCCTGACTTAAACGATGCACCAGCGCCAGCACATCAACCTGGTGGGCGATATCCAGCGCCGAGGTCGGTTCGTCGAGCAACAGACAACGGCTATCCTGCGCCACCAGCATAGCGATCCACGCCCGCTGACGTTCGCCGCCAGAGAGACTATCAACCAGCCGATGCGCCAGCGGTTTTAAGCCAACCAGCGAGATAGCTTCCTCGACCTTTTCGCGATCTGCCGCACCAAAGCGCCCCAGCGCGCCATGCCACGGGTAACGACCAATCGCCACCAGTTCACGCACCGTCATCCCTTCTGCCGGAGGAAGCTGCTGCGGTAAATAAGCCACTTTGCGGGCGAACGCCTTGCTGCTCCAGCTTTCCAGCGGCTGGGCATCAAGAAGAATTTCGCCTTCCGACGGTGGCTGATGACGGCCAAGCATTTTGAGCAGAGTGGATTTACCAGAACCGTTGTGACCAATCAGACCAGTCACTTTCCCGGCAGGAAAGGTTAACGACAGCGGATGCAAAAGCGTGCGCCCTGGCACACGAAAGGAGATATTACGCAGTGCAAAAGTGGTATCGGAATGATTCGTGTATTCCTGCATAACAGCCAACTTGTGAAATGGGCACGGAAATCCGTGCCCCAAAAGAGAAATTAGAAACGGAAGGTTGCGGTTGCAACGACCTGACGTTCTGCGCCCCAGAAGCAGCCATAGGTGTTAAAGCAGCTGGCGACGTATTCACGATCGAACAGGTTGTTGACATGCAGCGCCACGTTGGAGCCAGCCATGCCGACTCGTGCCAGATCATAACGCACTAACGCATCCACGACCGTATAACTTCCCACTTTAAAGGAGTTAGCCGGATCACCATAGCTGGAGCCAGTATAACGACCACCGGTGCCCAGCGTCAGACCTGAAAGCGGACCGTCAAAGAAGGTATAGTCAGCCCACAGCGAAGCCATGTGTTTTGGCACCTGTGCAGGCGTATTGCCTTTGTAGGTAGTATCGGTAGTGTATTCCGCATCGGTATAGGTATAAGAACCAACTACGTTAACACTCGCCGACAGCGCCGCTTTCGCTTCGATTTCTACGCCACGAGCGCGGATCTCGCCACCTTCAACCGAGAAGAAGGAACCCTCAGGGTCCGCCATCAGGTTGTTGGTTTTAGTGAGATTATACACGGCACCAGTAACCACAATTGGACGATCTTCCGGTACATATTTCACGCCGACTTCATACTGCTTACCTTTAGACGGTGCGAAAATATTACCATCCTTCCCAACTTGCGAAGAAGGTTCAAACGATTCGCTATAGCTGAAGTAAGGTGTTACACCATTATCAAACAGGTAGTTAACACCACCACGCCAGGTAAACTGTTTGTCATCACGTTTATCGGTCGTTCCCGCTACGCGGTTAAGAGATTCTTGATCTGCCCAGTCGTAACGACCGCCTAGGGTGACCAGCACTTTATCCCACTGCGCCTGATCCTGAACATAAACGCCCGTTTGTTTCTGCTTATTCAGAATGCGGTAAGGGCCGGAGTTTGCCGGATCTTTCGCATTGAAGTCGAAATCGCTATTCACCGGATTGTACAGATCGAGCAGCGGTACGGAGTCGTCGTAACCAAACCAGGCGTTGATGTCATTACGCATACGCATAAAGTCGACACCGGTCAGCAGGGTGTGGTCGATATCGCCAGTGGCAAACTTGCTCTGCAACTGGGTATCAACGGAGAAGTTTTGCAGCTTCTCATCATCAACGACGTATTTACGTGCCAGGTAGTGACCTTTATCGGCTGGCGCTAAAGCGGCACACTGTTTGCTGTAAGCATTCGCCGGATCGGAGCAGACGCCGTAACCATAAACGCTGTTTTGCGAGGTTTTGTTTTCAGCAAAGCGCAGGTTCTGACGCACAGTAAAGGTGTCGTTAAATTCGTGATCGAAGCTATAGCCCACCATCTTCTCATTACGAGAATAGGTGTTGTTCTTCGCCCCTTCGTTAAAATCTGTCGGCAGACGCTTACCGTTCGGCAACGGCTCAACGGTTCCCTCTTTCGGCAACCAGCCGTAATAACCGGTTTCCGGCTCGTTCTGGAAGTAAGAAAGGAAGGTGAAATTGGTTTTATCATCCGGACGCCAGGTGAACGCCGGTGCAATAGCATAACGCTGCTCTTCTGAGCCTTTCTGCTGGGCATTGGCAGAACGCGCAAGACCGGTCAGGCGATAAGAGTAAACACCGTCATCATCCAACGCATCGCTAAAGTCAAAACCAGTCTGGAACAGGCTGTCAGTACCGGCTTTAAACTGAACTTCTTTCAGCGATTCAGTAGTCGGACGCTTGCTGACCATATTCAACAGACCGCCAGGACTGCTTTTACCGTAAAGCACGGAAACCGGGCCACGCATAATTTCAGCGCGTTCCAGCATATACGGGTCAATGACCGCATCGTTATAGAAGTTGCCCTGCAACTTCAGGCCATTCAGATAGTTATTCTGGCTTTGGCCTTCTGCCGCAAAACCGCGAATGATCAGGTGGTCATAGGTGTTGGATGCGCCACGCGTACCAACAGAGACACCCGGCGTGTAGCTAAGCGCTTCTTTTACCGACTTCGGCTGATGCAGCGCCATCTCTTCGGCGGTCACAACAGAAATAGACTGTGGCACTTTTTGAATCGGCGTATCGGTTTTAGTGCCGGTAGCGGACTGTCGCGCCGCAATAGTTGCAGCCGGTCCCCATGCGCTTTCTTGCGGCGCAAGTGCAGCGGTAACGGTGATAGTGTCTTCTTTCGGTTCAACCGCTGCCTGTGCATAAACAGACATGCCGCTAACCGCTGTGGCTACTACAACTGCGATTTTACGCAGTGAGTGTTTTGGCTGAGCAGTTTTGGAACGCGCCATTGGTATATCTCTGATGTAAAGTGAATGATAACGTAAACGAGAATGATTATTATAAAGATAAGATAATATTCGAAACGCTGGCGGGTTCGCAAGCGGTACGCAATCTGAGCGTTCCTGAAGGGTTAATAAACAACCAGATGAAAAGAAAGGGTTAATACTTTGGGTGGGATGTTATTTTACCGGATGGCTACTCGCCATCCGGTATGTCACGCTTAGACGTTAATTACTACCAAACATATCCTTGATCCAACCGGCTACACCGTCGCTATCTTTCTGCTCTTGCTGAGCAGGTTGCTGTTGCGGCTGTTGCTGCGGCTGAGAAGACTGATCAAACGGATTGCCTGACGGCTGCTGCTGCATCTCACTCTGCTGGCACAGCGATTGCGGATCGCTGGTCCAGACCGGCAAGACACGCATACCACCGCTGCAAACAAAGTTACCGTCGTAGTCCACGCCCATATCTGCAATATCTTCTGGCGGAACAAGATTCAGCGGCGTTGGCGTCTGGTTAGCCAGATAACGCTGATAAATCGACATTGCCCCACTGGCACCATACAGTTTGGTCGGCTGGTTGTTATCACGGCCTACCCAGGTGATGGTCACCGTGCTGCCGTCAATGCCCGCAAACCAGGTATCTACGTTATTGTTGGTAGTCCCTGTTTTCCCTGCCAGATGCAGGTTCGGGTATTTCGCCCCAAGCTGACGCCCCGTACCACGTTGTACCACCTGCTGCATGGTCCATAGTGTCAGATACGCCGCCTGCGCCGGAACAGCGCGTTCCGCCTGCGGGAAGCTCTGATACAGCACTTTGCCATCTTCCGCAATTACCGAACGCAGCGCAGAAAGCGGTGCACGGTTACCGCCGCTGGCGATAGTCTGGAATGCCTGCGCCACTTCGATTGGCGTTAAGTTCAACGCCCCCAGCAGCATCGCCGGAACCGGATGCAGCTGATCTTTCGGTACGCCCAGTTTAATCCAGGTCTCCGTAACCGCAGGCAGCCCCAGCGCCATCCCCAGATTTACCGTCGGCACGTTCATCGAACGGGTCAACGCATCCACCAGCATCACTCTGCCGCTTTCGCTATAACGACGGTCATCGTTCTGCGGTGACCAGACCTGGCCATTCGGCTGACGTAGCGCGATTGGCGCATCCGCAATCCACGTATTCAGACGATAGATTTTCGGCTGGCTTAAGGCCGTCAGATAAGTCGCTGGTTTTGCAAGGGAACCAATCGAACGACGCGCCTGCATCGCACGGTTGTAGCCCGCAAACTGCGGCTCAGAACCACCGACCATCGCACGAACTTCACCACTAAAGCGGTCGACGACCACAATCGCAGTTTCAAGATCGCTCAGCTTACGCTGTTTCTTCAGTGCCGGAATGCCTTCCACGGCGGCTTTTTCTGCCGCGTCCTGTGCCACCGAGTCAAAGGTAGTGAAGATCTTCACGCCGGAGAGATCTTTTACCTTATCGCCCAGTTTTGCCTGCAACTCCTGACGCACCAGCTGCATAAAGGCTGGCTGAGGAGAGATCACCCCACCGCGCGGCTGAACACCCAGCGGACGTGCACTCAACATGTCATAGAGTTCTTGATCAATAATCTGTTGCTGTTGCAGCAGACGCAGCACCAGATTACGTCGCTCCAGCGCCAGTTTTGGGTTACGCCACGGGTTGTAGATGGACGCCCCTTTCACCATGCCGACTAACAGCGCCTGCTGGTCGAGGCTTAGCTCTTCTACCGGGCGACCAAAGTAATACAAGCTCGCCAGCGGGAAGCCGCGGATTTCGTTGTCGCCGCTCTGACCGAGATACACCTCGTTCATATACAGCTCAAGAATACGGTCTTTGCTGTAACGCGCGTCCATGATCAGCGCCATGTAAGCTTCGTTCGCTTTACGCCAGTAAGAGCGCTCGCTGGAGAGGAACAGGTTTTTCACCAGCTGTTGCGTCAGCGTACTCGCCCCCTGCACCGTGCGACCTGCGGTCAGGTTTGCCAGCACCGCACGTCCGATGGAGTAGAGACTGATCCCATCATGCTCGTAGAAATGGCGGTCTTCTGTCGCCAGCAAAGTATCCACCAGCAAATCAGGGAAACCACTGCGCGGCACAAACAAACGCTGCTCACCGTTTGGCGAGGAGATCATGGTGATCAGGCGCGGATCAAGACGGAAGAAACCAAACTGACGGTTGTTCTCCATATTGACGATCGTCGCCAGATGATCGCCATCAAAGGTCAGACGCGCACGCACCTGCCCTTCTTTACTGTCCGGGAAATCAAACGGACGGCGAATCATCTCAATGCTGTTGGCCTGCACGGTAAATTCGCCAGGACGGGTCATTTTCGACACCTGGCGATACTGGGTTGCCTCCAGCAGCTTCACCATCTCGTTCTTGCTGATGGTCATGTCTGGTTCAAGGTTGACCATTCGGCCATAAACTGCCGCAGGCAGTTGCCAGACCTTGCCATCAATACGGCTGCGAATTTTTTGATCGAGATAAACGCCGTAAATGGCGATCAGCACGGCAAAAACGATAGCCAGTTTTAACAGCAGCCATAGCCAGCCGCGTTTGCCACGAGGCTTACGCCCTTTGCCTTTGCCCTTACCTTTGCGCGGCATCGGTTCTTCATCCTCATAGTCATCATAATCGTCGTAATCATCGTCATCTTCGTAACGACGACGGCTTACCTTTTGTTTGACCGGACGCGTCGGTTTCCCTTTGCGTCCAATTGGCTCGCGGTCATTCCCGGCCATGCTTTTTCTCCGCAATATTCAGGCGCAAAAGCCCGATTTTCTGTTCTTCTGTTGCAAGACAGAAGAAGATATCTCTCAAATTTGCTTTGGTCTTCACGAATACTTTTTCGTCCGTCGCGTCGGTGCAGTATTTGCCGGGTCGTCCGGCCAGACATGTTTGGGATAACGCCCTTTCATCTCCTTTTGCACCTCACGATACGCCCCTTTCCAGAAGGCCCCCAAATCACGCGTGATTTGCAGCGGCCTTTGGGCGGGTGAAAGCAACTCCAGCACCAGCGGCACGCGCCCCTGAGCGATCGTCGGATTGGTGGCCTCACCAAACATCTCCTGCATTCTCACCGCCAGCGCGGGCGGATTATCTTCATGATAACGAATGGCGATCCGGCTTCCCGTCGGCACAGTGTAATGCGCAGGCAATTCACTATCCAGACGTTGCTGCATTCCCCAATCAAGTAATCCGCGTAGTGCCTGATAAATGTCGAGTGATTTCAGGCCGCGTAGTGAATGTACGCCAGTCATATGTGGCAGCAGCCACGTTTCCAGCGCCGCCAATAAACTTTCATCATCAACCGCTGGCCAGTCATATTCCGGCAACCACTTTGCGGCGCATAACAAACGCAAGCGTAGCTGTTCCGCTTCCGCCGTCCAGTTGAGCACGCTTAAACCTTTATCACGAATGCCGTTAAGCATCGCCTGATGCAACTCGTCTTCCGAGGGTTTCGCCAGTGGCTGCACTTTCACCGTCAACTGACCGATTTGCAGCCGACGCCAGGCTTTCAGCGTACCTTGCGCGTCATCCCACTCCACAGTGTCAGACTGCTGTACCAGCTGCGGGCAGCGTTGTACTAACTCATCAATATCGACCGGCAGCGCCAGTAAAATCCGCGCATCCGGCGAGGCGCTGCCCTGCAATAATAACGGTGCGATCAACCATTCGTGGCGGCTTAGCGCATCGTCGGCATCGAGCATCGCCCCCATGCCGTTTGCCAGTTGATAGCGTCCATCTTGCCCACGGCGACGAGCAATGCGATCGGCATACGCCCCGGCAAGTAGCGGCGCGATAAGAGAACTGTCTGCCTCACCGCCGCGTACGTTTAAACGTTTTAACAGTTGCTGACTACGTTGCTGCCAGGCGGGTTGATTGCGCGAAAACGCCACGCCCAGGTCACAATTGCCCACCCGTGGCGGCTCTTCGAGAATAGCGGCAATTTTTGCAGCGGTAGCAGCTTCGTCGTCGCTCTTCGCTCTCACCACCATTGCTGCTAAACGCGGATCGTTACCCAGCGCCGCCATTTTTTGCCCCTGCGCACTAAGCCGTTCACCGTCCAGCGCCCCCAGCATCCGTAACAGGCGTTTCGCGGCCAGTAAATTCACTGCTGGCGGTTGATCCAGCCAGCTCATCTGCGCCGGATCGCTGCATCCCCATTGCAGTAATTCCATCAGCAAACCGGAAAGATCGCTTTGTAAGATCTCCGGTTCACTTTGCGCGGCAGCGCGTTCTGCTTGTTCTTTGGCGATTAAATGCAGGCAGATACCCGGCTCCAGACGCCCGGCGCGCCCGGCACGCTGCGTCATGGATGCCTGACTAACGCGTTGAGTAATCAACCGCGTAAGCCCCGTGCGCGGATCAAAACGCGCCACACGCTCCTGGGCACAATCCACCACCAGACGAATACCTTCGATGGTTAAACTTGTTTCAGCAATATTGGTCGCCAGCACCACTTTGCGCATCCCTTGCGGTGCCGGAAGGATCGCTTTTCGCTGATCGTTCAGCGACAACGCGCCATACAGCGGGCAGAGCAACACATCACTGCCGATGCGCGAAGCCAGTTGTTCCTGCACGCGCTGAATTTCTCCGACGCCAGGTAAAAATAACAGTAATGATCCACTTTCCTGACGCAGTATTTCGGCGGTGGCTACCGCAACGGCTTCGTCAAAACGCTGATGCGTGGGCAGTGGTAAATAACGGCGTTCAACCGGAAACGAGCGCCCTTCTGAGATGATGACGGGCGCTTCTGGCAGCATTTGCTGCAAGCGGTCGTTGTCCAGCGTAGCCGACATAATCAGCAGTTTAAGGTCATCACGCAGACCTTGTTGCACATCGAGTAACAGCGCCAACGCCAAATCCGCCTGCAAGCTGCGCTCATGAAACTCATCGAGGATCACCAATCCAACACCGCTCAGTTCCGGGTCACGTTGGATCATGCGCGTCAGCACGCCTTCGGTAACCACTTCCAGGCGGGTATTCGGCCCGACGCAGTTTTGCGCACGCATCCGGTAGCCAACGGTATCGCCTGGCTTTTCGTTAAGCAGCTCCGCCAGTCGTTGCGCAACGTTACGCGCCGCCAGACGACGCGGCTCCAGAAGGATAATTTTCCCGTTAATGCCGGGATGCGCCAGCAGTTGCAGCGGCAGCCAGGTTGATTTCCCGGCCCCGGTCGGCGCACTTAATAACACCTGCGGTGCACCATCGAGGGCAGCAAGTAACTCAGGTAAGACGGCAGCAACGGGCAACGACGACACAAAACGCTCCAGAGGGTTAACATTCTTCGCGCCACATTGTAGCATCGCGGTAATTCATAACCGAGTGCCTCACATGTCTGAACCGCAACGGCTGTTCTTAGCTATCGACTTACCTGCAGAAATCCGCGAACAGATTATCCACTGGCGCGCCACACACTTCCCACCTGACGCGGGACGTCCGGTCGCCGCCGATAATTTGCATCTGACTCTGGCATTTTTAGGCGAAGTGAGCGCCGAGAAAGAGAAGGCGCTTTCTCTTTTAGCCGGGCGGATTCGTCAACCGGGTTTCACACTCACGCTTGATGACGCCGGTCAATGGCTGCGTTCGCGTGTGGTGTGGTTAGGGATGCGTCAGCCACCACGCGGCTTAATCCAGCTGGCGAATATGCTCCGTTCACAGGCTGCCCGCAGCGGTTGTTTTCAAAGCAATCGTCCGTTTCATCCACATATTACCTTATTGCGCGACGCCAGCGAGGCGGTGACAATCCCGCCGCCAGGTTTTAACTGGTCGTATACGGTGACGGAGTTCACCCTTTATGCCTCCTCGTTTGCGCGTGGACGCACACGCTACACGCCGCTAAAACGCTGGGCGCTAACGCAATAACAAGGATTGTCGTAATGGAATTTTCTCCCCCTCTACAGCGCGCGACGCTAATTCAGCGTTACAAACGTTTTTTAGCCGATGTGATCACACCCGATGGTCGCGAATTAACGCTACACTGCCCGAATACGGGTGCGATGACCGGTTGTGCAACGCCTGGCGATACCGTCTGGTATTCGACTTCAGACAACACCAAACGGAAATACCCACACACCTGGGAATTGACTCAAAGCCAGAGCGGCGCAATTATTTGCGTCAATACGCTTTGGGCTAACAGGTTGACGAAAGAGGCTATCCTTAATGAATCAATTTCAGAACTGTCAGGCTATAGCTCGCTGAAAAGCGAAGTTAAATACGGCGCAGAACGCAGCCGTATTGACTTTATGTTGCAGGCGGATTCGCGTCCAGACTGCTATATTGAAGTGAAATCGGTTACGTTAGCGGAAAACGAACAGGGATATTTTCCCGATGCGGTCACTGAACGAGGTCAGAAACACCTTCGGGAGTTGATGAGCGTAGCGGCTGAAGGCCAGCGTGCGGTTATCTTTTTTGCCGTGCTGCATTCAGCCATTACACGGTTTTCACCCGCGCGCCACATCGATGAGAAATACGCGCAACTATTGTCAGAAGCTCAACAGAGGGGGGTAGAAATTCTGGCTTACAAAGCGGAACTTTCTGCCGAAGGCATGGCTCTTAAAAAATCATTACCGGTTACATTGTAGTAGAGTAAGTAACTGGTTAATTTACATTCTGGTCGCGTGCGCAAATACGCTTTTCCTCACACAGTTGTCAAGTGTTACGTTTAGATAATTGCTATCCGGAAAAGCATCTGCTATTTATAGCGGCCTCATTTTTCCCCCGAACATGGGGATCGATAGTGCGTGTTAAGGAGAAGCAACATGCAAGAAGGGCAAAACCGTAAAACATCGTCCCTGAGTATTCTCGCCATCGCTGGGGTGGAACCATATCAGGAGAAGCCGGGCGAAGAGTATATGAATGAAGCCCAGCTGGCGCACTTCCGTCGTATTCTGGAAGCATGGCGTAATCAACTCAGGGATGAAGTCGATCGCACCGTTACACATATGCAGGATGAAGCAGCCAACTTCCCGGACCCGGTAGACCGTGCAGCCCAGGAAGAAGAGTTCAGCCTCGAACTGCGTAACCGCGATCGCGAGCGTAAGCTGATCAAAAAGATCGAGAAAACGCTGAAAAAAGTGGAAGACGAAGATTTCGGCTACTGCGAATCCTGCGGTGTTGAAATTGGTATTCGCCGTCTGGAAGCGCGCCCGACAGCCGATCTGTGCATCGACTGCAAAACGCTGGCTGAAATTCGCGAAAAACAGATGGCTGGCTAATTACAGCCGTTCCATCACGTTTACCACAGGCGGGAAATGCTCCCGCCTTATTTTTTGTTCAAAGAGATGACAGACACACACTATATTGGCCGCTTTGCCCCCTCTCCTTCCGGCGAGCTTCATTTTGGCTCTCTGATTGCCGCGCTTGGCAGCTATTTACAGGCTCGCGCTAGGCAAGGTCGCTGGCTGGTACGCATTGAAGATATCGACCCGCCTCGTGAAGTTCCCGGTGCCGCAGAGACTATCCTGCGCCAGCTGGAACATTACGGCCTGCACTGGGACGGCGATGTTCTCTGGCAATCGCAACGTCACCACGCCTATCGCGAAGCACTCGCCTGGTTACATGAGCAAGGATTAAGTTATTACTGCACCTGCACGCGTGCGCGTATTCAAAGCATTGGCGGTATTTACGACGGTCATTGCCGGGAATTACATCATGGACCAGACAACGCCGCAGTACGTATCCGCCAGCAGCATCCGGTCACCCAGTTTACTGACCTGCTGCGAGGCATTATTCACGCCGACGAAAAACTGGCACGGGAAGATTTTATTATTCATCGCCGTGATGGTTTGTTTGCCTATAACCTGGCGGTGGTGGTGGATGATCACTTCCAGGGCGTGAGCGAAATTGTCCGGGGGGCAGATTTGATCGAACCGACAGTGCGGCAAATCTCGCTGTACCAGCTTTTTGGCTGGAAAGTGCCAGATTACATCCATTTACCGCTGGCGCTTAATCCACAAGGCGCTAAACTTTCCAAGCAGAATCATGCGCCTGCGTTGCCGAAAGGCGATCCACGCCCGGTGTTAATCGCGGCACTTCATTTTCTGGGTCAGCAGGTAGAAACACACTGGCAGGATTTCAGCGTCGAGCAAATCCTTCAGTCAGCCGTCAAAAACTGGCGGCTCACCGCAGTGCCTGAGTCGGCAATTGTAAATTCAACATTCTCAAATGCGTCATGCTGAGCTATGATTAGCCGCTATTTTTTTGTCCTGAATGATGTTTGACACTACCGAGGTGTACTATTTTTACCCGAGTCGCTAATTTTTGCCGCAAGGTGCTAAGCCGCGAGGAAAGCGAGGCTGAACAGGCAGTCGCCCGTCCACAGGTGACGGTGATCCCGCGTGAGCAGCATGCTATTTCCCGCAAAGATATCAGTGAAAATGCCCTGAAGGTAATGTACAGGCTCAATAAAGCGGGATACGAAGCCTGGCTGGTTGGCGGCGGCGTGCGCGACCTGTTACTTGGCAAAAAGCCGAAAGATTTTGACGTAACCACTAACGCCACGCCTGAACAGGTACGTAAACTGTTCCGTAACTGCCGCCTGGTGGGTCGCCGTTTCCGTCTGGCTCATGTGATGTTTGGCCCGGAGATTATCGAAGTTGCGACCTTCCGTGGACATCACGAAGGTAACGTCAGCGACCGCACGACCTCCCAACGCGGGCAAAACGGTATGTTGCTGCGCGACAACATTTTCGGCTCCATCGAAGAAGACGCCCAGCGCCGCGATTTCACTATCAACAGCCTGTATTACAGCGTAGCGGATTTTACCGTCCGTGATTACGTTGGCGGCATGAAGGATCTGAAAGACGGCGTTATCCGTCTGATTGGTAACCCGGAAACGCGCTACCGTGAAGATCCGGTACGGATGCTGCGCGCGGTACGTTTTGCCGCCAAATTGGGTATGCGTATCAGTCCTGAAACCGCAGAACCGATCCCTCGCCTCGCTACCCTGCTGAACGATATTCCACCGGCACGTCTGTTTGAAGAATCTTTGAAACTGCTGCAAGCGGGCTACGGTTACGAAACCTATAAGCTGCTGTGTGAATATCACCAGTTCCAGCCGCTGTTCCCGACCATTACCCGCTACTTCACGGAAAATGGCGACAGCCCGATGGAGCGGATCATTGAACAGGTGCTGAAGAATACCGATACGCGTATCCATAACGATATGCGCGTGAACCCGGCGTTCCTGTTTGCCGCCATGTTCTGGTACCCACTGCTGGAGACGGCACAGAAGATCGCCCAGGAAAGCGGCCTGACCTATCACGACGCTTTCGCGCTGGCGATGAACGACGTGCTGGACGAAGCCTGCCGTTCTCTGGCGATCCCGAAACGTCTGACGACGTTAACCCGCGATATCTGGCAGTTGCAGTTGCGTATGTCCCGACGTCAGGGTAAACGCGCCTGGAAACTGCTGGAGCATCCTAAGTTCCGTGCTGCTTATGACCTGTTGGCCTTGCGAGCTGAAGTTGAACGTAACGCTGAACTGCAGCGTCTTGTGAAATGGTGGGGGGAGTTCCAGGTTTCCGCGCCACCAGATCAAAAAGGGATGCTCAACGAGCTGGATGAAGAGCCGTCACCGCGTCGCCGTTCTCGTCGTCCACGCAAACGCGCACCGCGTCGTGAGGGTACCGCATGACAGTGGCGTATATTGCCATAGGCAGCAATCTGGCCTCTCCGCTGGAGCAGGTCAATGCTGCCCTGAAAGCATTAGGCGATATCCCTGAAAGCCACATTCTTGCCGTTTCTTCGTTTTACCGCACTCCACCGCTGGGGCCGCAAGATCAACCCGATTACTTAAACGCAGCCGTGGCGCTGGAAACCTCTCTTGCACCTGAAGAGTTACTCAACCACACACAACGTATTGAGTTACAACAAGGTCGCGTCCGTAAAGCGGAACGCTGGGGGCCGCGCACACTGGATCTCGACATCATGCTATTTGGTAATGAAGTAATAAATACCGAACGCCTGACCGTTCCGCACTACGATATGAAGAATCGTGGATTTATGCTGTGGCCGCTGTTTGAAATTGCGCCGGAGCTGGTGTTTCCTGATGGAACAGTATTAGGAAATTTATTAAAAATAAATAAATTTCATGAATTAAACAAATGGTGATTTAATGATTTCATGAATATAAATAAATTCCGAAAAATAGCCTTACCTCATTGCAATTAATATATCTCCTAAGCTACAACCATAATTAATATTATATAACCCGTTAACACCTTCCGCCTCACATACAATATTTTTCCCGCTTTGTACATTAAGTTTTACTTAAAGATGAATTAAGTGGATATATAAATTTAAATATGCACAATATCCCACTTGGTGATGAACAGATGTTACATTCAGTAAATCTTCACATTCATCATTAACAAACCAATCTATTTTTCTCTATCGGGGTTCTTTGTCTGAAAGCACCCGATTGTAGTTAAACTCATGGAATATAATTCAAGGATTATTATGTCTAAAAAATTAGGTTTTGCCCTGTCTGGTCTTATGCTGGCAATGGTTGCAGGTACTGCTTCTGCTGATATGGACGGTGGTCAGATTAACATCAGTGGCTTGGTTAGCGATAACACCTGTGAAACAAAAGTTGATGGCGGCAAGCAAGATGGCCTGGTTCTTCTGCAAACTGCAACGGTTGCTGAAATTACCGCTGGTGTATCTGAAACTGCTGTCGGTGCCAAAGCGAAACCGTTTAGCATTACTGTAGACTGCAGCAAAGCGACTCCGGGAGGCCAACCGACTCTGACATTCGGTTCAGTTTTCTTTGGTAACAGTCGTGGCACTTTGAATAACGATATGTCCATCACCACCCCGTCATCTGGTGTGAATATCGCCCTGCACAACATTGACGGCACCACTGTTAAACAAGTCAAAATTAATAACGCATCTGATGCTTACACTAAAGCATTAACCAATAATGTTGCAGTCTTTGACTTCAAAGCCTCCTATGTTCGTGAAGACGACTCAACACCAGCAACGGCTGGTTATGTAAGAACCAACACAGCTTACACCATCACCTACAATTAAGTTATTCGTTGGTGATTTAAATTACTACAAGGGTGCGACACCTATTGTCGCCCCCTTGTCTTGAAAACAATTCATGTCATGGATGGTATATTTTGTTAAATAAAAAGAATATTGTCGCATTATGTGTTGCCAGTAGTATGGCATTTAGTATGCCTGTTATGGCTGATATTGTTATTTCCGGTACACGCGTCATTTATAAAAGTGATCAAAAAAGCGTTAGCGTACGCCTGGAGAATAAAGGCAATAGCCACCTGTTAGTACAAAGCTGGCTGGATACCGGTGACGATAACGCTGAGCCGGGAAGCATTAATGTACCATTTACGGCAACACCTCCCGTTTCACGTATTGATGCTAAACGCGGTCAAACCATCAAATTGATGTATACCGGCAGCACCGTACTCCCCAGCGATAAAGAAAGCGTATTCTGGTTTAACGTGCTGGAAGTGCCCCCAAAACCAGATGCTTCAAAAGTAGAGAATCAGAGCCTGTTACAACTGGCTTTCCGTACCCGTATCAAGCTGTTCTATCGTCCGGCAGGATTAAACGGTAACCCGTCTGAAGCACCATTAGCCCTGAAATGGAAATGGGCTGAAGGGAAGTCTGGCCTGAGTGTATATAACCCAACGCCTTATTACGTCTCTTTCAATAACGCAGAGTTAATCGCTGGCGGTAAGTCGAACCCGCTCAATGTAAAAATGGTTGCACCGAAAAGCGAAGAGATTTTCACCATAAGCGGTTCAGGCGGGAAAGCAACGTCAGGAAAGGTACATTTCTCCGCGATTAATGATTTTGGCGGCGCAATTGAAGGCGATGTCAATTTGTAAGACCAGGGACCTTATGCAGCAGGAAGCCAATGTAATGAAAACAACGACATCGACTAAACGCCATAATCTTACGCGTATCGCAATGTATTGCTCAATTATGTATAGCGGCGCTACCATCGGAGCCGAAAGCGTTGAGTATGACCCTACCTTTTTAATGGGTGGCAACGCTTCCAGTATTGATGTTAGCCGCTATAGCGATGGCAACCCGACTTTGCCTGGTGTTTACGATGTTAGCATCTATGTTAACGAGCAACCTGTTGCTAACCTGGAGATCCCCTTTATCGCGATCCCCGATAAAAAGAATGCTCAAGCCTGTATTACCCTGAAAAATCTACTACAACTGCATATCAAGACACCCCCGGCAGACGAGGAAAATACTATCCTTCTTCCACGGGATGAAACGCTTGGCAACTGTCTTGACCTGTCGTTAGCCATACCTAAATCCTCAGTGAGCTATGACCCCTCTGAACAACGTCTGGATATCAATGTTCCCCAGGCGTGGGTGATGAAGAATTATCAAAACTATGTGGACCCATCACTTTGGGAAAATGGCATTAACGCGGCTACGCTGTCTTATAACATCAACGCTTATCGCAGTGAAAATTCAAATTATACAAATGATAGCGTTTATACATCGTTCAATGGTGGCGTCAATTTAGGGGCCTGGCGTCTGCGTAGCAGCGGTAACTATAGCTGGAGAAACGACGCGGGAAGCAATGTTGAGTTTATGAATCGCTACGTCCAGCGCGACATTACCGCTATCCGCTCGCAGCTCATTATGGGGGAATCCTACACCACAGGTGAAACGTTCGACTCCGTTAGTATCCGTGGCATTCGCTTATACAGCGACAGCCGAATGCTGCCGCCTGTATTGGCAAACTTCGCCCCGACAATTCGTGGTGTAGCAAATACTAACGCCAAAGTCAGCATCACCCAGAGTGGATACAAAATTTATGAAACCACTGTTCCACCGGGACCTTTTGTCATTGATGATCTCAGCCCGTCAGGGTATGGCAGCGATCTTATCGTAACCATTGAAGAAGCTGATGGCAGCAAGCGTACATTTTCTCAGCCATTTTCTTCAGTAATTCAAATGCTGCGCCCGGGTGTTTCTCGCTGGGATATCAGCGGCGGGCAAATTAATAAAGACGACTTGCATCATGAACCAAACTTACTACAAGCGACCTATTACCGTGGTTTAAGTAACCTGTTCACTGGCTATACTGGTTTTCAGGTCACAGATAATCATTATGCTGCAGGTTTACTTGGCATTGGGATGAATACTTCAGTCGGCGCAATTTCCTTCGATGTCACCCACTCCAGTGTCGATATACCGGATGATAAAAGGTACCAGGGGCAAAGCTATCGCATCTCCTGGAACAAATTTTTTGACCTGACAGATACATCATTAAACATCGCGGCTTACCGCTACTCCACGCAGGACTATCTGGGCCTGAATGATGCATTAACACTTATTGATGAAGTTGAACATCCCACTCAGGATCTTGATCCCAAAACTATGCGCAACTACGGGCGCATGAAAAACCAGTTCACCGTAAGCATTAACCAACCGCTACGCTTTGGGAAGGATGATTATGGCTCGTTCTATACCTCTGGAAGCTGGTCTGATTACTGGGGGGGCAGTAAGAGCCGTAGCAACTATTCGGTCGGCTACAGTAACAGCGCTTCATGGGGAAGCTACAGTATCAGCGCTCAACGATCCTGGGATGAGTACAGCCAAACAGAAAACAGTATTTACCTCAGCTTTTCGATACCTATCGAAAAGCTGATGGGTACGGAGCACCGTGATTCCGGTTTCCAAAGTATTGATACACAACTTAGTACCAATATGGATGGTAATAATCAGTTCAACATGAGCAGTAGCGGTTATAGCAACGATAACCGCGTGAGCTATAGCGTGAACGCGGGTTATGGGATGAATAAAACCGGCAAAGATCTCAGCAACATCGGGGGTTATGCCAGCTATGAATCGCCATGGGGAACGCTAGCTGGGTCAGTCTCTGCTACCAGCGATAATAACCGCCAGTACTCCGTTAATACAGATGGTGGATTTGTGTTGCACAGCGGAGGACTGACGTTCAGCAACGACAGTTTCAGTGATAATGACACCATTGCTTTGGTTAAAGCACCGGGTGCAAAAGGGGCGCGTATTAACTACGGCAACAATACCGTTGACCGTTGGGGATATGGCGTAACCAGTGCTCTTTCACCATACCAGGAAAACAAAATTGCTCTGGACACTGAAAACCTGGAAAACGACATCGAAATGAAGAGCACCAGTACGGTTGCCGTACCACGCCAGGGCTCGGTTATCTTTGCTGGTTTTGAAACCAATCAGGGACAATCTGCGATTATGAATATCAAACGCAGTGACGGAAAAGGTATCCCCTTCGCCGCCGATATTCATGATGAAACAAATGCAATCATTGGCAACGTTGGGCAGGGCGGGCAGGCATTTGTTCGCGGTATTCAGCAGCAGGGCACGATAAAAATCACCTGGCTGGAAGCCAGCATGCCCAAAACCTGTATTGCGCAGTACCAGCAACCCAATGTGACATCGGAGAAAATCCAGCAAACGATTATTCTCAATAATATTCTTTGCCAGCTCCAATAATACGAAAGAGAGATGACAATGATAAAAAACACACGGTATAAAATAGTACTCCTGGCAGGCATTTTTTTACTGCCCGGCGCACTGGCACAAGATATTAATGTTGATTTTGTTGCCACAATCAAAGGCACGACATGTAATATCACTCTGGAAGGGACACGCGTCACCGCTGATGGCAATAATCAGTACACGCTACGGATATTAAATGTTGCTCTGGATAAAATCATAAACAAGATGCCAGAAGCACAAGCCGACTTTAAACTGGTCGCTAATTGTGATGGTAACATAGGCAAGATTACGACATCGCTGGCAGGGAATCCTTCAGTAGAGTTACCCTATTTAATTTCTCCATTAACTTCAGATAATTCATCCACCACAGAATATATTGCTATGGGGATTAAACTTCGAAATGCCTCTGACACTGAATTTATTCCCCCAGATGGTTCTAAAAAGATTTCCTGGGGAGAGGGATTAACAAAACCGGAACTTGAGATGACGGTAGCACTTCGCGAAACCCGACCAGGTTCAGGAAGAGCAGGTAATTTTAAAGCACTTGCGACATTCAATTTCACCTACGAATAAAAGGATAATAATAATGCAGATGAAATCATTACATTATGGGATATTTGCAAGCATTACTCTGAGCTTATTATTATTCAGCACGTTTTCTATAGCCATCACGGATAACATTGGCCTAACGTTATGACCACTGTTGAAAACAGAACTTGTCAAAGCGAAATCAGCAACCAGGGGTTGGTTAACCTTGGCACTGTTGGAGTGGGATATTTTGCCAGTAATGTTAGTGCGGAAGATAATTATCCAGGCGGAAAGACCTTTACTGTGACAGTAAAAGATTGCCCCTCCGCTGGCACAACATCAAGCCAGTTGCATATAGAATTTAAACCTGTCAGTGGTGTAATGGCCACTGGTAGCCAACAGATATTCGCCAATAATCATGTCGGCGGTGCACAAAATGTAGGAATCGTGATTTTTAGCCAAAATAATCAGTCATCGGACACAGTGAATGTGCTGTCACCAACAGGGCAGTTTCGCACAGTCTGGCCAGTTGCCTCTGCAAACATGAATAATTCATCGTGGCAATTTTATACACGAATGCAAAAAATTGATCCGTTACTTCCCGTTGGTGCAGGATTTGTCACCAGCAATGTATTAGTTGATATTTATTATCAATAAATGCCAGACATAACGCATCTACAAATATTATTTTTTCAAAGGAGTGATAAGATGAAGTCAGCGTTCCGATACTTTCTTTTTTTATGGATTATCACAGCCAGCATTAATAATGTAAATGCTGAAAATCTTACTTTTATGGTCGGTGACGATGCTGGCGTAGGAAACCTTAATGGCCCATCAGGCGATAAACTAATATCATTTTCCTATCCGGTTGGTGGAGTAAACAATATTGTATTTTATAATCCAACATCCACCATACCGACCAATGCAAAAATAAAATTATATTGGAGTGAACTGGACACATCAAGTAGCCGTGGGTTTGTATATTGTACTTCAAAAAATAATTCCAGCGGTATGCCAATTACTGTCCGGCATAACATGGTTGACTCAGGAAAAATGGCAGATGGGCACAGATTATATGAAACTAATGTAACCGGTCTATATTATACGTTAATGCTCAATAGATTCTGGTCGTATGAACTTCGCTCAAGCTCTCCAGATATATACGTTGGAGACGATGGCTGGCACACTGTACAATTTTCTATTACGGGTGATTATATACGAGGTCAATGTAATACTTCCAGGTATCAAGCAGTCGGAGGTCTTTTGCACGATGCCACGGTGGAATTCTATACCGACAGCAGTTTTAACCCTGCTCCAAATACTAACGTGCAATTAAAACATACTGGTGATTATTTGTATTCATTCGCAAATGAAGGGCCAGGGGTTCCAAATGTAAGTGCATCTAAGATGCTAAAAATCAATTTTAATTTAACAGACATCAATATCCAACTGCCAACATGCTTTACGTCTATCCTTTTGGGTGAGAGCGTAACGCGATCAACCGTAAATCTCGGGGAATATACTGTTGGACAGATCACCTCAGATTCTGCAACACCTGTTAATTTTCAGATCTCGCTACAAAATTGTGTTCGTATAAGCAGTATTAAAACAAAACTAAAATCTAATGTAGTAGGAGTGAATAATCCTCTGTTGCTTGGTAATACTTTGACAGGAACCGATGATGCAAAAGGTGCCGGAGTACTTATTGAAGGGTTACCCAACAGCAAAAATTCACAAAATTTCACGCTTAAGCCAAATGATGAGACATCAAGCTATAACGATGCTGAAGATGATCCTGGAGAAAACAATGGAATTTATAACCCAGATTATCCTAATGCCAACGGTCGTACTACAACCCAGGACCTGAAATTTCAGGCAACATTAAAACGCGATGGTAATGCAACTGTGAAACCCGGCGGATTTAAGGCTACCAGTACATTCCAGGTCACCTACGAGTAACAGGTTTAACCGCACCGCCATCATCTGGCGGTGCTGTAATTGATAAATCATTGCCCCCACCAATGTGACTGATAAAATGCCAGACAGCACGACATTACTTATCAGGATACGTTATGAAACCAACCACTATTGCTTCATTGCAAAAATGCAAACAAGAAAAAAAACGTTTCGCGACCATCACCGCTTACGACTATAGCTTCGCAAAACTGTTTGCCGATGAAGGGCTTAACGTCATGCTGGTTGGCGATTCACTGGGCATGACGGTTCAGGGGCATGACTCCACTCTGCCAGTTACCGTTGCCGATATCGCCTACCACACTGCTGCTGTACGTCGCGGTGCGCCAAACTGTCTGCTGCTGGCTGATCTGCCGTTTATGGCGTATGCCACACCAGAACAAGCCTTTGAAAACGCCGCGACTGTCATGCGTGCCGGTGCCAACATGGTCAAAATTGAGGGCGGTGAGTGGCTGGTAGAAACCGTACAAATGCTGACCGAACGTGCCGTTCCGGTTTGTGGTCATTTAGGCCTAACCCCACAGTCAGTAAATATTTTCGGTGGCTACAAAGTCCAGGGGCGCGGCGATGAAGCGGCCGATCGACTGCTCAGCGATGCATTAGCTTTAGAAGCTGCTGGGGCACAACTGCTGGTACTGGAGTGCGTGCCGGTTGAACTGGCAAAACGTATTACCGAAGCACTGGCGATCCCGGTTATTGGCATTGGCGCAGGCAACGTCACTGACGGGCAAATTCTCGTGATGCACGACGCATTCGGCATTACCGGCGGTCATATTCCTAAATTCGCCAAAAATTTCCTCGCCGAAACGGGCGACATCCGCGCGGCTGTGCGGCAGTATATGGCTGAAGTGGAGTCCGGCGTTTATCCGGGCGAAGAACACAGTTTCCATTAAGGAGTGACGTTGTGTTAATTATCGAAACCCTGCCGCTGCTGCGTCAGCAAATCCGCCGCCTGCGTATGGAAGGTAAGCGCGTGGCGCTGGTGCCCACCATGGGTAACCTGCACGACGGCCATATGAAGCTGGTCGACGAAGCCAAAGCCCGCGCCGATGTGGTCGTCGTCAGTATTTTCGTTAACCCGATGCAGTTCGACCGCCCGGAAGATCTGGCACGTTATCCACGGACCTTGCAAGAGGACTGCGAAAAGCTGAACAAGCGCAAAGTGGATTTAGTTTTCGCCCCTTCGGTAAAAGAGATCTACCCGAACGGTACAGAAACCCACACCTATGTTGATGTTCCCGGTCTTTCTACCATGCTGGAAGGTGCCAGCCGTCCGGGACATTTTCGCGGCGTTTCGACTATCGTCAGCAAACTGTTCAACCTGGTCCAGCCAGATATCGCCTGCTTCGGTGAAAAAGATTTTCAGCAACTGGCGCTGATCCGCAAAATGGTTGCAGATATGGGCTTTGATATTGAGATTGTCGATGTGCCAATTATGCGCGCCAAAGACGGTCTGGCGCTGAGTTCCCGTAACGGTTATCTGACAGCGGAACAACGCAAAATTGCGCCTGGTCTGTACAAGGTTTTAAGTTCGATTGCCGACAAATTGCAGGCTGGCGAACGGGATCTCGATGAAATTATTGCTATTGCCGGGCAAGAACTGAATGAAAAAGGCTTCCGCGCCGATGATATTCAGATTCGTGATGCCGACACCTTGCTGGAGGTCTCTGAAAACAGCAAACGTGCAGTGATTCTGGTAGCCGCCTGGCTTGGCGATGCCCGCCTGATCGACAACAAAATAGTCGAGCTGGTGTAATACTTAACTGGCGCTACGGCTGATGGCGCCAGTTATTCATTGCCACGTTATCTGTAAGCGATAATTCATAACGCAGACAACTTAGTTAGAGTTAATTAGCTTATCAACCTCTGTAAGAGATAAAGTTGCCATCTCTGCAACGTCTTCCCGAGACATTCCTTTACTCAGAAGACGCTGGGCGAATTCCTGACTTACCTCCTGTCTAACCGCCTGCCTTCCCTTCTCTTCAAACCACTGCGCCAACGTCTGCCTGGTTTCTCTCCGTGTCTTTATTTCCATATGTTCCCTTAATTATCTGGTCAGTTAACAATAACAATTATCTGGCTAAAACTGATAATGCAGATAACTTAGTTAATCAGTTTATCAATCTCAGCAAGAGGTAAATTTGCCATCTCTGCAACGTCTTCCCGAGGCATTCCTTTACTTAGAAGACGCAGGGCGAATTCCTGACTTACTTCCTGTCTTCCCTGCTGAATCCCCTTCTCAATTCCTTTCTCAATCCCTTTCTCTTCAAACCACTGCGCCAGCGTCATCATAGACTTCCCTCCCGTTTCCCTGTCTCTTAGCACACCATAAAACAAATCCGCTTGTTCAGTATGACCGCGTTGCAGCATATAGTTTTGCATGGCAACTAACTGACTTCCGCTAGTGTACCCTTCGTCAATCAGCGTGACCAGTTGCTCCAGCAATAACATTAAGTCGCGCTGGCGAATATGTTTTTGCAGTAGTTCGAGAATCGCAATCCGCCGATGTTGCATGATTTCGTCATCCGGTGTGATGGTGATATCCACCAGCGGGAAAGGGTTGTTGTAAACGCGTCGCGCCAGCTCCGGCGAGTAAAACATATCAAACCAGCACATTGAGAGCGGATAAGGTGTGGCCTCGCCCTGATAAAACAGAATCGGCACCACCAGCGGCAGCTTATCGTGATCCGCCTCCAGATGCCGATGCATGGCGGCAATAGAATAACGCATCATGCGAAAGGTCATTTTCTTATCCGGCTTGCTTTGATGTTCAATCACCACATGCAAATAACCGGGATTGCCCTGCATTTGCACGGAATAGAGCACGTCAGTGCTGTGCCCTTTCAGGCTTTCTTCAATAAAACTCCCCGACTCAAGATGCAGCGTGTCGAGGTCACACAGTTCGCGTAGTTCCGCTGGCAAATGGATATCCAGAAAGTCACGAGCCGTTTCCGCATGCATTAAAAATTGTTTAAATACCGCGTCATGCGGTGTGGTACTCGGTGCATCCATCTTCCCTGCCTTCCGTGTTGTCTTGCGTGAAGGCAGTATCCAGTCAAGGCGCGCCGTCGTCAGCCGCCTCTTTATTGTTTACCGAGCAGCGTTCAGAGAAATTTCAATTGGTTACAGGCGTTACATGGCACGCTTCGGCACGGTACGCAAACTGCTGATGCAAATGCCGTCAGATGAGTAGACACTAAACAAAAATCGGGCAATACTGCGTGAGAATTTCCTCAAAGCAGGCATCGCCTGCTTCGTTAACGACAGGGTAGAAAGGTAGAAGTTATGATTCGCACGATGCTGCAGGGCAAACTCCACCGCGTGAAAGTGACTCATGCGGACCTGCACTATGAAGGTTCTTGCGCCATTGACCAGGATTTTCTTGACGCAGCTGGTATTCTCGAAAACGAAGCTATTGATATCTGGAATGTGACCAACGGCAAGCGTTTCTCCACCTATGCCATCGCGGCAGAACGCGGTTCGAGAATTATTTCCGTTAACGGTGCGGCGGCCCACTGCGCCAGCGTCGGCGATATTGTCATCATCGCCAGCTTCGTTACCATGCCAGATGAAGAAGCTCGCACCTGGCGGCCCAACGTCGCCTATTTTGAAGGCGACAACGAAATGAAACGTACCGCGAAAGCGATTCCGGTACAGGTTGCCTGATAATCACCCCTGCGGCTGGTTACTCACCAGCCGCGACATCGTCTCGAGCGAATCCGTTCTTAAGATATAAAGTCGTTTTAGTAACAACGGATTATCCCCCGGTTTTACTTTGCCTTTCATGGTTGTCACCGCCAGGTGAAATCCGGCTTCTTTTGCTGCCTTCACGGCTTTGTCATTAAATCCGCCAAACGGATACGAAAGATACCAGACATGCGGATTAAATTGCGCCAGAGCGCGGCGTGAACGTGCAAAATCAAACAGAATATTGTGCTCACTACGGCTCAGTAATATGGGTCGGCGATAACCATCCACCCGATGCAAAAAATGGGTATGTGACTGGAAATCAAATACATCGCGAATTTCGTTAAGTTCAGAAACGCTCATAAATTGCAGCGATTTTGGGTCCCACTTCTGCGGGTGACGTTTGATGCGCGAGGTAACAATAAACGCCGTCGCCTTCATGCCATATTGTTTCAACACAGGATACGCATAGCGGCTCACCGATTTGAGGCCATCATCAAAGGTAATCACCACCGCTCGCGCAGGGAGATTGATCTTATTCTTCACGTAACCTTCCAGCTGCACCATGCTCAGTGTCGTGTATCCCCTGTCGCGCAGCCAGGCCATCTGGTTATTGAAAGCGCGTACCGAGGTGGTCGTCGAAGTATGGCGAAAACGGGTGTTTTCTTCGTCGCGCAGAATATGGTGATAGGTTAGCACCGGCAGGCCATTATCGGGTTGGGCATCCAGCGCGCTGATATAGGCCAGTCGATCGCCAATACGGATCTGATACCAGGTTTGATTTAACCTGTCTTTCAGTTTATGCAAAATTGGGTAGCGCAAATTGTCCGCCAGTACCCCAAACGGCGCACTGCCCGCACTCGGCGCGTTGTAGACCGGCGTATCTTTCCAGGTTATTAAGTTCTGATTACTCAGCGGCTTGTTGAGGTCACCCAAACCATCTTCAACTTTTTGTCGCCCCTGAACCGGCTCGAGATGCCCTTTATCGATAAACCCTTTACCAAAGCCAAAATTAAATGCGTAATAACTTGCGGCAGTGGGCTCCACGGCAATGATTTGTCCGGCCCGAATATTCCCCACGGTCACCATCTTGTCGCCAATTTGCGCCCAGACCGCAGCATTTTCGATGGTTTGCATATAACGGGCAGGTAACGCGGCACTGACACTTGCGGTAAACAGCATCAGCAGGAGAATAACAGCTTGTTTGTACATTAAAAAATAACCGAGGGTGAAACAACGCTTTTATTGTAGCAAAAGCGCCATCAGAATCGCGGGTTAATACTCATACAAATTATGTTTGAGGACGAAAGGCGGATTTTTTTGTTGCTGGTGCCAAAGACTACTCACCTCCGGCGCACCCAGTTCGACAATACGCTCGCGAAACTCTGCGCTGGATAACGTTTCACGGTAGACCAGCATCTGTTCAATTAACGGTAACGTGACACCAGAAATCACTTCGCAACGGGAGTGTTTGTGGCTTAATAATGAAGCCACGCGATACGGTGGCGCTCCGGCTATATCGGTTAAGAAGATGACACCCTCACCAGAGTCCGCTTCATGCAGAGCATCGCACATCATGCGGCTGAGCATATTAGAGCTTAACCCACGCCAGAAATTCACGGCCCGGCACTGAAGAAGTGCCCCATGTTTTTTCTCCAGCGCATCCAGTATCTCTTGCGCCCGGTCATCGTGACAGGTAATTACCCAACCTAACATCGCCTTCCTCCTTAGCCGAAAATCAGTCTACCCTGACCATTGTTGATAAAGGGTGATAGCCGTCAAAACTCCTCTCCCCCAAATCCAGAGGAGAGGAAATAGCCTTAGCTACGCAAACCACGTCCACGTTGGATCAGCGACCAACAGATCAAATAAAACGCCACAATAAAGACCACCAGTACACCGAAGGTAGTGACCAGCGGAACATCATTGATACCGAGGAAGCCGTAGCGGAAACCACTGATCATATAAACGATTGGGTTCAGGTGCGACAGCCCTTGCCAGAACGGCGGCAACAAAGTCAGTGAGTAAAACACCCCGCCCAAATACGTAAGTGGCGTTAACACAAAGGTTGGCACCAGGCTGATGTCATCGAACGTTTTGGCAAACACGCCGTTCAGCAAACCCGCAAGGGAGAACAACACCGCCGTGAGCACCAGCGTTAAAGCGACAAATACCCACGAATGCACCTGAAACGGCACAAAAAACAGTGAAATTGCCGTCACCAGAATGCCAACAAACAGACCACGCGCCACTCCACCACCGACATATCCGGCAATAATGACGTGAGTCGGAACCGGCGCTACCAGCAGCTCTTCAATATTACGCTGAAACTTGGCACCAAAAAATGATGACGCGACGTTAGCGTAGGCGTTGGTGATCACCGACATCATGATTAGCCCCGGTACGATGAACTGCATGTAGCTGAAGCCATGCATATCGCCAATACGCGAACCAATCAGGTTACCGAAGATAATAAAGTAAAGGGTCATGGTGATGACTGGCGGCACCAGCGTCTGCACCCAGATACGCATAAAGCGATGGATCTCTTTCGCCCAGATGCTTTTTAGCGCCACCCAGTAAAGATGCATCATGCGCGATCTCCTTGTTTTTCATTAACCAGTGAAACAAACAGCTCTTCCAGACGGTTAGCTTTGTTACGCATACTTAATACCTGAATGCCCTGCTCACTTAACTGCGTAAATACGCTGTTGATCCCCTGCTCACGCAGCACTTCAACTTCCAGCGTCGCGGTATCGACCAGTCGATACTGATAGCCTTCGAGCTTCGGTAACGGACTTTTCGGTGCGAGATCGAGAATAAAGGTTTCCGATTTCAGCTTCGCCAGCAGCGCCTTCATCGAGGTATTTTCCACCAGCTCACCGTGCTGAATAATGCCGATATTGCGGCACAGCATTTCTGCTTCTTCCAGGTAGTGTGTGGTGAGAATGATGGTGGTGCCTTTGTCGTTTAAATCCTTCAAAAAGCCCCACATTGAACGGCGAAGTTCAATATCCACGCCTGCGGTCGGTTCGTCGAGAATCAGCAGTTTAGGTTCATGCATTAACGCACGGGCAATCATTAAACGGCGCTTCATCCCGCCCGATAACATACGCGCACGTTCGTTGCGTTTTCCCCATAGATCGAGCTGTTTAAGATACTTTTCGCTGCGGATGTACGCTTCTTTGCGCTCCACACCGTAGTACCCTGCCTGATTCACCACAATTTGCTGCACGGTTTCAAACGGGTTGAAGTTAAATTCCTGCGGCACCAGTCCCAACTGACGTTTAGCGTTCACGACATCCTTCTCGAGATCGTAACCAAATACGCTGACCCGCCCGGAGGTTTTATTTACCAGAGAGCTGATAATACCGATAGTGGTCGATTTTCCGGCCCCGTTCGGCCCGAGAAGCGCATAAAAATCACCCGCTTCGACCTGCAAATCTATTCCACGAAGCGCCTGAACGCCGCCTGGATAGGTTTTTTTAAGCTGTTGAAGTTCCAGTGCAATGGTCATAAATTTTTACTTACCTTACGTTCTTACACTTTATCTGTGGTTTAAATCGTCCCGGAGTTGCCCTATATTAGCCAAACGTAATTATTTGGTTACAGGTCGTTAACCTCCATGAAAGACATAGATACACTCATCAGCAACAATGCACTATGGTCAAAAATGCTGGTGGAAGAGGATCCCGGGTTTTTTGAGAAACTGGCACAAGCGCAAAAACCGCGCTTTCTATGGATTGGATGTTCCGACAGTCGCGTTCCTGCAGAACGTTTAACCGGTCTTGAGCCGGGCGAACTCTTTGTTCACCGTAATGTTGCTAACCTGGTCATTCACACCGACCTGAACTGCCTTTCCGTGGTTCAGTATGCAGTGGATGTACTCGAAGTTGAACACATTATTATCTGTGGCCACTACGGTTGCGGCGGCGTACAAGCCGCAGTTGAAAACCCGGAACTGGGGCTTATCAACAACTGGCTGCTGCATATCCGCGATATCTGGTTCAAACATAGCTCATTGCTCGGCGAAATGCCGCAAGAGCGCCGTCTGGATACCTTGTGTGAACTGAACGTCATGGAACAGGTGTATAACCTGGGCCACTCCACCATTATGCAATCAGCGTGGAAACGCGGGCAGAAAGTCACCATTCACGGCTGGGCCTACGGCATTCACGACGGCTTGCTGCGTGATCTGGATGTCACAGCGACCAACCGCGAAACTCTTGAGCAACGTTACCGTCACGGGATTTCCAATCTCAAGCTGAAACACGCCAACCACAAATAAAAATGCCATGCCGGATGCAACACATCCGGCAACTTCACACTTACTCGTCCAGCAGAATCACTTTGCCGATATACGGCAGATGACGGTAACGCTGTGCGTAATCAATGCCGTAACCCACCACAAACTCATCCGGGATCGAGAAACCGATGAATTCTACCGGGACGTTCACTTCACGACGGGACGGTTTATCCAGCAGCGTACAAATCGCCAACGACTTCGGTTCGCGCAGGCTTAAGATCTCACGCACTTTCGACAGTGTATTCCCCGAGTCGATGATATCTTCAACAATCAGCACGTCCTTGCCACGGATATCTTCATCCAGATCTTTGAGGATTTTCACATCACGGGTGGTGGACATGCCGCTACCGTAGCTGGAGGCGGTCATAAAATCGACTTCATGAGATACCTGAACTTCACGACACAGGTCCGCCATAAACATAAATGAGCCACGCAGCAGACCCACCAGCACCATATCGCTGCCGCTGTCTTTGTAACGCTCAGTAATCTGACGACCCAGTTCGGCGATACGCGCTTTAATCTCCGCTTCGGGGATCATTACTTCTACAGTATGTTTCATATCTCTAACCATATGATTTAAAAACAAATCACTTCGCACGGGCAGGTTTTGGCACCGCAACAAAGCGCAAGACACGCAGTATACCAGTAAAACTATTCATTCGCGGAATCTGTTAATAAAGCTCGAATTGTGATGACGATCACACATGTTAAAACCTATAATTAATTGCTACTAAAATATTAATGAATTGAAATGGTGTCTCTTTATGGCAATTAACAATACAGGCTCGCGACGATTACTCGTCACGCTGACAGCCCTTTTTGCAGCACTTTGCGGGCTGTATCTACTCATTGGCGGAGGCTGGCTGGTCGCGATTGGCGGCTCCTGGTACTACCCTATCGCTGGCCTTGTGATGCTCGGCGTCGCCTGGATGCTGTGGCGCAGTAAACGCGCTGCGCTTTGGCTATACGCCGCCCTGCTGCTCGGCACCATGATTTGGGGCGTATGGGAAGTTGGTTTCGACTTCTGGGCGCTGACTCCGCGCAGCGACATTCTGGTCTTCTTCGGCATCTGGCTGATCCTGCCGTTTGTCTGGCGTCGCCTGGTCATTACTGCCAGCGGCGCAGTTGCCGCTCTGGTGGTGGCGTTGCTGATTAGTGGCGGAATCCTCACCTGGGCGGGATTTAACGATCCGCAGGAAATCAACGGCACCTTAAGCGCCGATGCCACACCTGCCGAAGCCATCTCACCGGTTGCCGATCAGGACTGGCCTGCGTATGGTCGCAATCAGGAAGGTCAACGCTTTTCACCACTGAAGCAAATTAACGCCGATAACGTTCACAACCTGAAAGAAGCCTGGGTGTTCCGTACAGGCGATGTGAAACAGCCGAACGATCCGGGCGAAATCACCAATGAAGTGACGCCAATTAAAGTGGGCGACACCCTTTACCTGTGTACCGCGCACCAGCGACTGTTTGCGCTCGATGCCGCCAGCGGCAAAGAGAAATGGCATTACGATCCTGAGCTGAAAACCAACGAGTCTTTCCAGCACGTAACCTGCCGTGGCGTCTCTTATCATGAAGCCAAAGCAGAAACGGCCTCGCCAGAAGTTATGGCGGATTGCCCGCGTCGTATCATTCTTCCGGTCAATGATGGTCGCCTGATTGCGATTAACGCTGAAAACGGCAAGCTGTGCGAAACCTTCGCTAATAAAGGCGTGCTCAATCTGCAAAGCAATATGCCGGACACCAAGCCGGGTCTGTATGAGCCGACTTCGCCGCCGATTATCACCGATAAAACCATCGTGATGGCCGGTTCAGTCACCGATAACTTCTCAACCCGCGAAACGTCTGGCGTGATCCGTGGTTTTGATGTCAACACCGGGGAGCTGCTGTGGGCTTTTGATCCGGGCGCGAAAGATCCGAACGCAATCCCGTCTGACGAACACACCTTTACCTTTAACTCACCAAACTCGTGGGCACCAGCGGCCTATGACGCGAAGCTGGATCTGGTCTATCTGCCGATGGGCGTGACCACGCCGGATATCTGGGGCGGTAACCGCACACCGGAACAGGAACGTTATGCCAGCTCGATTCTGGCGCTGAATGCCACAACCGGGAAACTGGCGTGGAGCTACCAGACCGTTCACCACGACCTGTGGGATATGGATCTTCCGGCACAGCCGACGCTGGCGGACATCACCGTTAATGGTCAGAAAGTGCCAGTTATTTACGCTCCGGCGAAAACCGGCAACATTTTTGTGCTCGATCGTCGTAATGGCGAACTGGTGGTTCCGGCACCGGAAAAACCGGTTCCCCAAGGGGCTGCCAAAGGCGATTACGTCACCCCAACTCAACCGTTTTCTGAACTGAGCTTCCGTCCGACGAAAGATTTGAGCGGTGCGGATATGTGGGGAGCCACCATGTTTGACCAGCTGGTGTGCCGCGTGATGTTCCACCAGATGCGCTATGAAGGCATTTTCACCCCGCCATCTGAACAGGGTACGCTGGTCTTCCCGGGTAACCTGGGGATGTTCGAATGGGGCGGTATTTCCGTTGATCCGAATCGTGAAGTGGCAATTGCCAACCCAATGGCACTGCCGTTTGTTTCGAAACTGATCCCACGCGGTCCTGGTAACCCGATGGAGCAGCCGAAAGACGCCAAAGGCACGGGTACGGAATCCGGCATTCAGCCGCAGTACGGTGTACCGTATGGCGTCACGCTCAATCCGTTCCTCTCACCTTTTGGTCTGCCGTGTAAACAGCCAGCATGGGGCTATATTTCGGCGCTGGATCTGAAAACCAACGAAGTGGTGTGGAAGAAACGCATTGGTACTCCGCAGGACAGTATGCCGTTCCCGATGCCGGTTCCGGTGCCGTTCAATATGGGGATGCCGATGCTGGGCGGGCCAATCTCCACGGCGGGTAACGTGCTGTTTATCGCCGCTACGGCAGACAACTACCTGCGCGCTTACAACATGAGCAACGGTGAAAAACTGTGGCAGGGTCGTTTACCAGCGGGTGGTCAGGCTACGCCAATGACCTATGAAGTGAATGGTAAGCAGTATGTGGTGATCTCCGCAGGCGGTCACGGTTCATTTGGTACGAAGATGGGCGACTATATTGTGGCTTATGCGCTGCCGGATGATGTGAAGTAACCATAATGCCCGGAGAGATCCGGGCATATTTCCGAATACGGTCTTTTTATACCGTAAACCCTAACATCATCCCCGTATCTTCATGCTCCAGCAAATGGCAGTGCGCCATATAAGCATGTTCTTTCGGTGCATCGTGATTAAACTTCACCAGCACTTCGCTGACATTACCTTCTACCTTAACGGTATCTTTCCAGCCCGCGCGATGAGCGGCTGGCGGTTTGCCATTTTCTGACAAGATACGGAACTGCGTGCCGTGAATATGGAACGGATGCAGCATCATGTCGCCCACGCCAGAGATAACCCAACGTTCGTACTGCCCTTTCGCCGCCGCAAACATCGGCTTATTCATATCAAACGCCTGACCGTTGATTTTATTGGCATGGTGGAAATCGAACTTCCCGCCGTGGTTCATATGATTCATATTGCCGTGCCCCATATGGCCCATCATCTGGCTGTGATCCATCCCGGCCATCGCCTGATCGCCATATTTCTCCATCAGCATCTGCATCCCCATCATATCGAGCATCGGGTCCATAGAGAGTTGCAGCTTACGTACCGTCAGCCCTTCCAGCGAAGGTAATGCTGGCAGGCTACTTAATGTGTCTGGCAAAGCACCAGAGGCACTAATGGCAATCGGCTGAATCCGCATTACCGGATGCGGCTTATCAAAAGGCGCAATCGCCATTCCCATCTGGCTGACCGGCAGCGTCACCAGGTCAAAGGGGTTGTTGTCGTTAACCTCCACCAGCACTTCAAAACGCTCGCCCATCAGCACGGGAAGCTCGCTCACCTTCACCGGTTCAGGTAGCAGACCACCGTCGCTGGCAATCACATACAGCGGGCGATTGTCGCTGGTGGCGAAATTGAGCGAGCGGGCGTTACAGCCATTGAGCAAACGCAGGCGCAGCCAACCACGCGGGGCAGCGTGTTGTGGGTAGATTGCACCGTTGGTCAGCAACGTATCGCCAAACCAGCCCACGGCGGCGGTCATCACATCCAGTTGATAATCAATCTGCCCGTCAGCGCTAAATTTCTTATCCTGAACGATCACCGGAACATCATCGATACCCCACTGTTTTGGCAACATTAATTTCAGGATCTCGTCATCTTCAATCACCACCAGACCAGCCAGCCCCATCGCCACCTGTCGCCCGGTCTTGCCATGTTGATGTGGATGGAACCAGCAGGTAGCGGCAGGTTGATCAACGTTCAACGTCACCGAGCGCTTGCCACCTGGCGGAATGATTCCCTGCGGGCCGCCGTCGACTTCACCCGGTACTTCCAGCCCGTGCCAGTGCAACGTCGTCTCTTCCGTCAGTTGGTTATAGATATCAACCGTTACCGCTTTGCCGCGCTGTAATTTCACCGCCGGCCCCAGCAGATTGCCGTTATAGCCCCAGGTAGTTGCAGTTTTCTCGCCAAAGGTGGACTGACCTGCGCCAATAGTTAACTGAATGCGATTACGGGCATCGGTCGTGAGCAAATCAGGGATCGGTAACGTTGGGCGTTCCGCCGCAAATACTGCGCGGCTCCACAGCGGTAAGGCTGAAGCCACGCCCAGCGCGACGGAATATTTTAAGAAATCACGACGTTGCATAGTTATTTCCTTATTCTTAAGCAGGCGAAACAAAATCAAACGTTGAGCATAGTCCTTCCCCTTACGGGAAGGTCAAGCCGCAGACACAATTTAATCGACAATAATGGTCGTCGCCTCGCTCGCAGTGTGCTAACGTTTATCTTCTTTAAGCCCCTGGTAGAAGCAATGAAGACGTTTTTCAGAACAGTGTTATTCGGCAGCCTGATGGCCGTCTGCGCAAACAGTTACGCGCTCAGCGAGTCTGAAGCCGAAGATATGGCCGATTTAACGGCAGTTTTTGTCTTTCTGAAGAACGATTGTGGTTACCAGAACTTACCTAACGGGCAAATTCGTCGCGCACTGGTCTTTTTCGCCCAGCAAAACCAGTGGGATCTCAGTAATTACGACACCTTCGACATGAAAGCCCTCGGTGAAGACAGCTACCGCGATCTCAGCGGCATTGGCATTCCCGTCGCTAAAAAATGCAAAGCCCTGGCCCGCGATTCCTTAAGCCTGCTTGCCTACGTCAAATAATCCCTGATACCTTTTTGTAGAAATATTGACCGTGCATCCACGGTCAATGTTAGCTATTATGTTGCGCCCTTTTTTTACGGGTGTTAACAAAGGAGGTATCAACCCATGGCCGAAAAAAAACAGTGGCATGAAACGCTACACGACCAGTTTGGGCAGTACTTTGCGGTAGATAACGTTCTGTATCATGAAAAGACCGATCACCAGGATCTGATCATTTTTGAGAATGCCGCATTTGGTCGCGTAATGGCGCTGGATGGCGTAGTACAAACCACCGAACGCGACGAGTTTATCTATCATGAGATGATGACCCATGTTCCGCTACTGGCCCACGGTCACGCGAAACATGTGCTGATTATCGGCGGCGGCGACGGTGCCATGCTGCGTGAAGTGACCCGACATAAAAACGTTGAGTCAATCACGATGGTGGAAATCGATGCGGGTGTCGTGTCGTTCTGCCGTCAGTATCTACCCAACCATAACGCCGGTAGCTACGACGATCCGCGCTTTAAACTGGTGATCGACGATGGCGTCAATTTCGTTAATCAAACCAGCCAGACCTTTGATGTCATTATCTCCGACTGCACCGACCCTATCGGTCCCGGCGAAAGTCTGTTCACCTCAGCATTTTATGAAGGCTGCAAACGTTGCCTGAATCCTGGCGGTATCTTCGTCGCACAAAACGGCGTCTGCTTTTTACAGCAGGAAGAGGCTATCGACAGTCATCGCAAACTCAGCCATTACTTCAGCGACGTTGGCTTTTATCAGGCGGCGATCCCGACCTATTACGGCGGCATCATGACCTTTGCATGGGCGACAGATAACGACGCCTTACGCCATCTCTCAACCGAAATTATTCAGGCGCGTTTTCTCGCTTCTGGCCTGAAATGCCGTTATTACAATCCGGCAGTCCATACGGCAGCTTTTGCCTTACCCCAGTATCTGCAAGACGCACTGGCTTCACAGCCGTCCTAAGGAGAAGATAAGAAATTGAAAAAACTGAAACTGCATGGCTTTAATAATCTGACCAAAAGTCTGAGTTTTTGTATTTACGATATCTGCTACGCCAAAACTGCCGAAGAACGCGACGGTTATATTGCTTATATCGATGAACTCTATAATGCCAACCGTCTGACCGAAATCTTGTCAGAAACCTGTTCCATTATCGGGGCCAATATTCTTAACATCGCCCGCCAGGATTACGAACCACAGGGTGCCAGCGTCACTATTCTGGTGAGTGAAGAACCGGTTGACCCGAAACTCATCGACAAAACAGAACACCCCGGCCCACTGCCAGAAACGGTCGTTGCCCATCTCGATAAAAGTCATATTTGCGTACATACCTACCCGGAAAGTCATCCTGAAGGCGGTTTATGTACCTTCCGCGCCGATATTGAAGTCTCTACCTGCGGCGTGATTTCTCCGCTGAAGGCGCTGAATTACCTGATCCACCAGCTTGAGTCCGATATCGTAACCATTGATTATCGCGTGCGCGGTTTTACCCGCGACATTAACGGTATGAAGCACTTTATCGACCATGAGATTAATTCGATTCAGAACTTTATGTCTGACGATATGAAGGCGCTGTATGACATGGTGGATGTAAACGTCTATCAGGAAAATATCTTCCATACCAAGATGTTGCTTAAAGAGTTCGACCTTAAGCACTACATGTTCCACACCAAACCGGAAGATTTAACCGACAGCGAGCGCCAGGAAATTACCGCTGCGCTGTGGAAAGAAATGCGCGAGATTTATTACGGGCGCAATATGCCAGCCGTTTAACGGCTCTGGCGGAGCTCCCAGGCTCCGCCAGATTTATTTACTTTTGCTGCACGAAATTACGATAAGCAGCCACCACCTGCAGAAAATCCTCAACGCCGCATAGCGACAGGCTTTCTTCGTCGTAGTAGTTCATCCCCTCTTCCATTTCATCGCCAGCGAATTCCAGTTGATTGGCGCGAACCATCACCTCTTCACCGTCCATCCATAGCGTGTACTCATGCCCTGCCCGCTGCCAGGAACGTTCGCTACCTTTGAGCGTGCGCGCGGCGTCTTCCACTTCATCAAGCAAGGCCAGGTTTTCTTTCACCTCTTCGTTAAACCAGTGCCCGACCACTTCGTGCCCCATGGACATACGCACCTTTACCACTCCGGTAATATCGCGCAGAAATTCGTAATCCATAGTGTGTTCCTCTGCTCCCGGCAATGCGCCGAAATCGCATTGCGCCATTGATGTAATTATCGCAGCCTTACCGGAGAAAAACAGCGGAACGGCGATGGTTTAGAAATAAAAAATGCCCGGGAATCTTATTCACCGGGCATTGTGTCGTTTATGCGCAGCGCGTGCGCTGACTTTTTAAACCGCAGTCTGGAAAATCACCCCATCGGCTTTTTCGGTGTACTGAGAAAGCTGGTTGAAGTTCAGGTAACGGTAAGTATCAACGGCAGTTTTATCCACCTGTGCCACGTAGGTCTGGTACTCTTCCGGCGTCGGTAGTTTGCCAATCAGCGCCGCAACAGCAGCCAGTTCCGCAGAAGCCAGGAAGACATTCGCGCCAGTACCCAGACGGTTCGGGAAGTTACGGGTAGAGGTGGAAACCACCGTCGCACCGTCTGCTACACGCGCCTGGTTACCCATACACAGGGAACAGCCAGGGATCTCGATACGCGCACCACTCTTACCGAAGACGCTGTAGTAGCCTTCTTCAGTCAACTGTGCGGCGTCCATACGGGTTGGCGGTGCCACCCACAGGCGGGTCGGCAACTGACCTTTGTGCGCATCCAGCAGTTTACCAGCGGCACGGAAGTGACCGATGTTAGTCATGCAAGAACCGATAAACACTTCGTCGATCTTCTCGCCCTGTACCGCAGACAGCGGACGCGCGTCGTCCGGGTCGTTCGGTGCACAGAGGATTGGCTCTTTAATATCCGCCAGATCGATGTCAATCACTGCCGCGTATTCCGCATCTGCATCGGCTTCCAGCAGCTCAGGATTCGCCAGCCATTTTTCCATGCCCTGAATACGACGTTCCAGGGTACGACGATCGCCGTAACCTTCCGCGATCATCCACTTCAGCAGGACGATGTTGGAGTTCAGGTATTCGATGATCGGTTCTTTGTTCAGCTTGATGGTACAACCGGCAGCAGAACGCTCGGCAGACGCATCGGTCAGCTCAAATGCCTGCTCAACTTTCAGATCCGGCAGACCTTCAATTTCCAGAATGCGACCTGAGAAGATGTTTTTCTTGCCTTTCTTCTCAACGGTCAGCAGACCTTGTTTGATCGCATACAGCGGAATAGCGTGTACCAGATCGCGCAGGGTGATGCCCGGCTGCATTTTGCCTTTGAAGCGCACCAGAACGGATTCCGGCATATCCAGCGGCATTACGCCTGTTGCGGCTGCAAATGCCACCAGACCAGAACCCGCCGGGAAAGAGATACCGATCGGGAAACGGGTATGGGAGTCACCACCGGTACCGACGGTATCCGGCAGCAGCATACGGTTCAGCCAGGAGTGGATTACGCCGTCACCCGGACGCAGCGACACACCACCACGGTTCATAATGAAGTCCGGCAGCGTGTGGTGCGTGTTCACGTCAACTGGCTTCGGATACGCCGCGGTGTGGCAGAAAGACTGCATCACCAGGTCAGCCGAGAAGCCCAGGCACGCCAGGTCTTTCAGTTCATCACGGGTCATCGGGCCGGTGGTGTCCTGGGAACCTACAGAAGTCATTTTCGGTTCGCAGTACGCGCCCGGACGAATGCCTTTCACGCCGCAGGCACGACCTACCATTTTCTGCGCCAGCGAGAAGCCGCGGTCGCTCTCAGCGACATCTTTCGCCTGACGGAACACATCGCTGTGCGGCAGACCAAGTGCTTCACGCGCTTTGGTGGTCAGGCCACGCCCGATAATCAGCGGAATACGACCACCGGCACGCACTTCATCAATCAGCACGTCGGTTTTCAGTTCGAAGGTCGCCAGCAGTTCGCCGGTTTCGTGGTTACGCACTTCACCTTTGTACGGGTAAACGTCAATTACGTCACCCATGTTCAGGTTAGAGACGTCCACTTCAATTGGCAGTGCACCCGCATCTTCCATCGTGTTAAAGAAGATGGGTGCAATTTTACCGCCGAGGCACAAACCACCGCCGCGTTTGTTCGGCACATGTGGAATATCATCGCCCATAAACCACAGAACGGAGTTCGTGGCGGATTTACGCGATGAACCCGTACCCACAACGTCACCGACGTACGCCAGCGGGAAACCTTTCTGTTGCAGAGCTTCAATCTGTTTGATCGGACCAACAACACCAGGCTGATCTGGCTCAATACCTTCACGGGCGTTTTTCAGCATCGCCAACGCGTGCAGTGGGATATCCGGGCGCGACCACGCATCCGGTGCCGGAGAGAGGTCATCGGTGTTGGTTTCGCCAGTTACTTTAAAGACGGTAACGGTCAGTTTTTCAGCCAGCGCCGGGCGATTCAGGAACCATTCGGCATCCGCCCAGGACTGCATTACCTGCTTCGCATATTCGTTGCCTGCTTTCGCTTTCTCTTCTACGTCATAGAAGTTATCGAACATCAGCAGCGTGTGAGAAAGTGCTTTGGCAGCGATAGGTGCCAGTTTGGCATCATCCAGCGCGTCGATCAGCGGATGAATGTTGTAACCACCCTGCATAGTGCCCAGCAGTTCGATGGCTTTTTCCGGAGTCAGCAGAGGGGATTTGGCTTCGCCTTTAGCGATAGCAGCCAGGAAGCCTGCTTTTACATAGGCAGCTTCATCGACGCCTGGGGGAACACGGTTGGTTAACAGATCTAACAGGAATTCTTCTTCGCCCGCGGGCGGGTTTTTCAGCAGCTCTACAAGCGCGGCCATTTGGTTTGCATCCAGGGGTTTGGGCGCAATCCCCTCAGCGGCACGCTCAGCTACGTGCTTACGGTATTCTTCTAGCACGACGGTTCTCCTCGCTCTCATTGTCATAGTGCGGCAGGCGATTCTCTTCACGCTCCTGTGAGACAGCAGTTTGTAGGGTAAATGCCCAGTACCGCAACGGGCAGAATAGCAGGATTTTGACGATGTGTTAATCTGTTTACAAAAAAGCAACATAAAAAAGTGGCTGAATCGTTAAGGATGGTCTAGAGATTGTTTCCCTCCGTAAAAACTTCGTTAATTCGCATGGTGATAATCACCTTTCTCAACGAATCCCAAGATTAGTCAAAATTTAAACTACCGCCTCTTTATACTCGGAATCACAGCACCTGCGGGTGGCAGTTCGCCGACCATTGCGATTTCCTTGAGATCCGAATTATGAAAATGACTTTGCCGTTTAAACCCCATGTGCTGGCGCTCATTTGCAGTGCCGGGCTTTGTGCCGCCTCTGCCGGGCTATATATAAAAAGTCGCACAGTGGAAGCGCCTGTGGAAGCGCAATCGACACAACAGACTGCGCCTGACATCACCGCGGTTACGCTTCCTGCAACGGTTTCCGCGCCTCCCGTAATACCCGCCGTCGTTAAATCCGCATTCAGCACTGCACAAATAGATCAATGGGTCGCGCCCGTCGCGCTGTATCCCGACGCCCTACTTTCGCAGGTGCTGATGGCATCGACCTATCCGGCAAACGTTGCTCAAGCAGTGCAATGGTCGCACGATAATTCACTTAAACAAGGCGATGCTGCTATTCAGGCGGTATCTGACCAGCCGTGGGACGCCAGCGTCAAATCACTGGTGGCCTTTCCACAATTGATGGCATTGATGGGCGAAAACCCGCAATGGGTGCAAAACCTGGGCGATGCTTTTCTGGCGCAGCCGCAGGACGTGATGGACTCGGTACAACGATTGCGGCAACTGGCGCAACAAACCGGTTCGCTGAAGTCATCAACCGAACAGAAAGTTATTACCACAACGAAGAAAACTGTACCGGTAACACAGACAGTCACGGCTCCCGTCATACCATCCAATACCGTTTCAACTGCCAACCCTGCCATTACAGAGCCTGCAACAACCGTCATTTCCATTGAGCCCGCCAATCCTGATGTGGTCTATATTCCCAACTACAACCCAACCGTGGTTTACGGGAACTGGGCCAATACTGCGTACCCGCCGGTTTATCTGCCACCACCAGCCGGAGAACCGTTTGTTGACAGCTTTGTGCGCGGATTCGGCTATAGCATGGGCGTTGCTACCACATACGCACTATTCAGCAGCATCGACTGGGACGACGACGATCATGACCATCATCATCATGACGATGATGATTATCATCACCACGATGGCGGTCATCGTGACGGTAATGACTGGCAACACAACGGCGACAACATCAATATCGACGTCAATAATTTCAACCGTATCACCGGTGAGCATCTTACTGATAACAATATGGCATGGCGGCACAATCCAAACTACCGTAATGGTGTGCCCTATCATGATCAGGATATGGCAAAGCGGTTTCATCAAACCGATGTCAACGGCGGCATGAGCGCCACGCAGTTACCTGCTCCAACACGCGACAGCCAGCGTCAGGCGGCAGCAAGTCAGTTTCAGCAACGAACACACGCCGCACCCGTCATTACGCGAGATACCCAACGTCAGGCAGCGGCACAGCGGTTTAATGAAGCTGAACACTATGGGAGCTATGACGACTTCCGCGACTTCAGCCGTCGCCAACCACTGACCCAGCAACAAAAGGACGCAGCTCGTCAGCGTTATCAGTCCGCCTCGCCTGAGCAGCGCCAGGCGGTTCGCGAGAAAATGCAGACTAACCCGCAGAACCAGCAGCGAAAAGAGGCAGCGCGTGAGCGTATTCAGTCCGCATCACCAGAGCAGCGCCAGGTGTTTAAGGAAAAAGTACAGCAGCGCCCACTGAATCAACAGCAACGTGATAACGCCCGCCAGCGTATACAATCGGCATCACCTGAACAACGTCAGGTTTTTCGGGAGAAAGTTCAGGAGAGCCGCCCACAACGTCTAAACGACAGTAACCATACTGTCAGGCTGAATAACGAGCAACGGTCAGCAGTACGCGAACGTCTCTCTGAGCGCGGAGCAAGGCGACTGGAAAGGTAAATCACAGACGTAAAAAAAGCGGCGTGGTTAGCCGCTTTTTTAATTGCCGGATGTTCCGGCAAACGAAAAATTACTTCTTCTTCGCTTTCGGGTTCGGCAGGTCGGTAATGCTACCTTCGAACACTTCTGCCGCCAGGCCCACAGACTCGTGCAGAGTCGGGTGCGCATGGATGGTCAGTGCGATGTCTTCAGCATCACAACCCATTTCGATTGCCAGGCCGATTTCACCCAGCAGCTCGCCGCCGTTAGTACCGACAATCGCACCACCGATCACACGGTGAGATTCTTTGTCGAAAATCAGCTTGGTCATACCGTCTGCGCAGTCGGAAGCGATCGCACGACCAGAAGCAGCCCACGGGAAGGTGGCAGTTTCATAGCTGATGCCTTTCTCTTTCGCTTCTTTCTCAGTCAGACCTACCCATGCAACTTCTGGTTCGGTATAGGCGATGGACGGGATAACTTTCGGATCGAAGTAATGTTTTTTACCGGCGATAACTTCAGCGGCAACGTGACCTTCGTGAACACCTTTGTGTGCCAGCATCGGCTGACCGACGATATCGCCGATAGCAAAGATGTGCGGTACGTTGGTACGCAGCTGTTTGTCAACGCGGATGAAGCCACGGTCGTCCACTTCCACGCCAGCTTTGCCTGCGTCGAGGTTTTTACCGTTCGGCACACGACCAATCGCTACCAGCACGGCGTCGTAACGCTGCGGTTCAGCGGGTGCTTTTTTGCCTTCCATCGTCACATAAATACCGTCTTCTTTCGCTTCAACGGCGGTAACTTTGGTTTCCAGCATCAGGTTGAATTTCTTGCTGATACGCTTGGTGAAGACTTTAACGATGTCTTTGTCAGCTGCCGGGATAACCTGGTCGAACATTTCAACCACGTCAATCTGTGAACCCAGCGCGTGGTATACGGTCCCCATCTCCAGACCGATGATACCGCCACCCATTACCAGCAGGCGTTCTGGTACTTCTTTCAGTTCCAGCGCGTCAGTGGAGTCCCAGATACGCGGATCTTCATGCGGAATAAACGGCAGTTGGATCGGGCGAGAACCCGCTGCAATGATCGCGTTGTCGAAGTTGATCACGGTTTTGCCGTTCTCACCTTCAACTTCCAGGGTGTTAGCCCCGGTAAATTTACCCAGACCGTTGACCACTTTGACTTTGCGGCCTTTCGCCATACCAGCCAGACCACCGGTCAGCTGATTGATCACTTTCTCTTTCCAGGTACGAATCTTGTCGATATCGGTTTTCGGTTCGCCGAAGACGATGCCGTGTTCAGCCAGCGCTTTGGCTTCTTCGATAACTTTTGCTACGTGCAGCAGTGCTTTAGAAGGGATACAGCCGACGTTCAGGCAAACACCGCCAAGGGTGTTGTAACGTTCTACGATTACGGTTTCCAGACCTAAATCAGCGCAACGGAAGGCAGCGGAGTAACCTGCGGGGCCTGCCCCAAGTACCACGACCTGAGTTTTGATTTCAGTACTCATCATGACCTCTATATATTTATCTCCGGCGGGTCTGACGTTTTTTTTATGACGCCCATTATCCACCGGGTCGTTCTATCCGTCGGTATTTTACAAAATTGTTAACAATTTTTAAACAACAAACGGCAACCGATTTGTCTATTCGCTAATAACCTCAATACATTCATGAGATTACCAGAAAAAAGCCGGCCGTTGGGCCGGCTCTTTTACTTACATCACCAGACGGCGAATGTCAGACAGCGTGTTGTTAATGATGGTAATGAAACGGGCACCATCAGCACCGTCGATCACGCGGTGGTCGAAGGAGAGAGAAATCGGCAGCATCAGACGCGGCACGAACTCTTTACCATTCCACACCGGCTCCATCGCGGACTTGGAAACGCCGAGGATAGCCACTTCCGGCGCGTTCACAATCGGCGCGAAGTGGGTAGTACCCAGGCCGCCGATGCTGGAGATGGTGAAGCAACCGCCCTGCATTTCGCCCGCAGTCAGCTTACCGTCACGCGCTTTCTTAGAAATAGTCATCAGCTCGCGAGACAGCTCGATGATGCCTTTCTTGTTGACGTCTTTGAATACCGGAACAACCAGACCGTTCGGGGTATCCACCGCCACACCGATGTTGATGTATTTCTTCAGGGTCAGACGCTGACCGTCTTCCGACAGCGAACTGTTGAAGCGAGGCATCTGCTCAAGAGCTGCAGCAACCGCTTTCATGATGAAGACAACCGGGGTGATCTTCACATCCAGCTTACGTTTCGCCGCTTCTTCGTTCTGCTGTTTACGGAACGCTTCCAGCTCGGTGATATCGGTTTTGTCGAAGTGAGTAACATGCGGGATCATCACCCAGTTACGGCTCAGGTTCGCACCAGAGATTTTCTGGATGCGGCCCAGTTCCACTTCTTCGATTTCACCAAACTTGCTGAAGTCCACTTTAGGCCACGGCAGCATGCCTGGGATACCGCCGCCAGTTGCCGCCGGAGCCGCTTCTGCACGTTTGATAGCTTCTTTCACGTAAGCCTGAACGTCTTCGCGCAGGATACGACCTTTACGGCCAGTGCCCTTCACTTTCGCCAGGTTAACGCCAAATTCGCGTGCCAGACGGCGGATCAGCGGAGTCGCGTGAACGTAAGCGTCGTTTTCAGCAAATTCAGATTTGCCTTCCGCTTTCGCAGCCGGTGCTGCTGCCGGGGCTT